>Ga0075429_100001064_pt1 | contig 21975 bp, 19 predicted proteins | sample RhiMetdeltSRZDD3_FD_75295 | JGI IMG/M metagenome (GOLD analysis project Ga0075429, IMG submission 75295) | Populus rhizosphere microbial communities from Tennessee, USA - Rhizosphere MetaG P. deltoides SRZDD3 | ecosystem: Host-associated > Plants > Roots > Rhizosphere > Soil | place: USA... | reverse complement strand
CTTTTTGTTTACCAGCGTTACAAAGATGTCCGTCTTGTTGGCGCACCGCCGGAAAGTGTGGGCAAATTTGGCGGAGATACAGATAATTGGGAATGGCCACGACATACTGGTGATTTTTCAGTGTTTCGTGTTTATATGAGTAAGGAGGGTCAGCCAGCCGAATACAGTGAAGAGAATATTCCTTTGAAACCAAAATGGTTTTTACCCGTATCTATCAAAGGTTTTAAAGATGGTGATTATACGATGACCTATGGCTACCCCGGCAGCACCAATCGTTATGAAACTTCTTACGGTGTAAAATTGAAGACAGATATTGATAATCCAACATTGGTAAAGCTTCGTGATGTAAGATTAAAATATATGCTTGAAGAGATGAAACAGGATCCAGCCGTCAAATTGCAACTGGCTCCAAGCTTTGCCACCATCGCCAACTACTGGAAATTTTTTGATGGTGAGACCAAACAATTACTGAAGTATGATGTGATTGGTCAAAAGAAGAAAGCGGAAGAAAAATTTATCAATTGGGCAAAAGACAAACAAAATTATTCCGCAATTTTTGAGGAGTGGCCTAAAGCTTACGAGGCCTGGAGACCTTACGCAAAACACAGAATGTATATTAATGAAGGCATTTTAGGCTCACCGCTGATGATGTTTGCATCTTCACTGCAGCAAATTGAAATAGCCCTGGTGCAACAGGGAAAATCTGCAGCCGACATTAAAAAGGCTCTTGAACAGGCTGGAAAAGCAAGGGAAGAATTTATCAAAGATGAAAACAAAGCATCTGATGAAAAAATTCTGGCGGATATAACAATGATGTTTTATAATGATGTTGACAAGCAGCAGCACCCGATAGATTTTTATCGAACGCAGGTAGAAGCATGGGGAAAATTAAATGATGAACAAACCTATAAAAAATATGCAAAGCATGTTTTTGAAAAGACAATGATCTTTGACGATACTAAGTGGAATGCATTCATTAAAAAACCTGATGCGAACGTTCTGCAGGATGATCCTGCCTATGCACATGTGAGTGCATTTATGGTAAATTATCAAAGCAAATACTCGGCGAAATTTCAGCAGTTTACTACACGAAATACTGAGTATGGGAGATTATACCTGAAAGGAATTATGGAAATGGATACGGTAAAAGCGAAAAAAATGTATCCGGATGCCACTTTAACAATGCGAGTAAGTTTTGGAAATGTAAAGAGTTACCGGCCGAAAGACGCCACCTTTTATGATTATGTGTGTACAATGAAAGGAGTGCTTCAAAAATATAAGCCCGGCGATTATGAATTTGATCTTCCTGCAAGACAAATTGAATTAGTTAAGAAAAAAGATTTCGGCCAGTATATAGATAAAACAAAAAAAGATCTTGTCGTTTGCTTTATTACGACAAATGATATAACCGGGGGTAATTCAGGCTCCCCGGTGATAGACGCCAATGGAAATTTGCTTGGTCTTGCCTTTGATGGCAATTATGAAGCCTTAAGTCATAAAATCGCTTTTGACAAAGATCTCAACAGGACCATTTGTGTCGATATTCGTTATGTGCTTTGGTGTATTGATAAATTAGGCGGTGCTTCTCATCTTATCAACGAATTAAAACTAGTGAAATAAAAAGACAAGACTAACGTCTTTATCTATTTTTTTTCTTTATAACCCCACCCTTAAGGTTGGGGTTATAAACAATTTTTAGTGGGGGGCTTCGGCCGATCTCTAAACTGTCACCTAAGAATATTTACTTAACATTGCATTACAACTTTTCCCGTGAAGTCATTTCGAAATATTTTATTTTTTGTTTTCTTGTTCTGTACTAATTGGCTGCAGGCACAGATAAAGTTCAGCGTCGCTACAGATATTTCATTACTACACAACTTTGATGGAAAGCAAAAGTTTACCGTAGCTGGCCAGACTTTGATCCCACAGTGGCATTTTGATCAAAAAAGTACTTTATACGCCTGGTTTACCTATCACAGTAATGGAAAATATAAGAGCAATCTTGTGGCCTCGGCTAAATCTTCTTCTACCCAGCCACAAACAATCTCTTTTACAAACCAATCAGAAATGCGATTGCGGCAATTTTCTTTGGGAATAAAAAAATATATGTACGGTGCCTATGATAAGCTGGAGAACTTCAGTGTATATGTTGCCGGCGGATTTGGACTTATCATCGGTTCAGCATCCAATACTTTTTCAAGTTATATTGATACCGCACTTTACACAGTACAAAATAACATAACCTACGGTGCAGGTGATTTTAAAAGATTGACCCTTGATATAACAGGTGGCGTGGATTTCCCGGTAGCCTATGAACTCTTCATCTACGCAGAAGTGAGAATGCATATTCCAACCACCAACTACCCTAACAGTTATCTTTTGAAAAATTCAAATGCGCCATTTCTTGGTGGCATCAATCTTGGTATCCGTGTGTTACTTAGTACTGATCCATAAAAATTAATTTCATGGCCGATCAACAAATCATTTCACAGGTTGAAATTTATAAACTTCGCATTCCATTAATTGAGCCATTTATTACTTCTCTTGCTTATGAAACACATGTAGAAAATGTGATCGTGGTGATCAGAACGGAAAATGGCACTACAGGGTTTGGTGAATGCAGTCCTTATATGCCTGTGAATGGCGAGAGTATTGATACATGTTTTATTGTGGGTCAATATTTCGCAAAACTGCTGAAAGGGAAGAATGCTTTGGCCCTAAAAGAAATGCTTTCGGCAATGGATAAATTAATTTATGGCAATACAAGTATTAAAAGCGCATTTGATATTGCGTTGCATGATATTATCGGGAAGCATAAAGATGTTCCGCTCTATAAATTATATGGCGGCAAAAACAACAAAGAACTCGTTACAGATTATACGGTAAGTCTTGACAGTGCTGAGAAGATGGCAGCGGACGCATTGAAAATAAAAAACCAGGGGTATCCCGCTATCAAAGTAAAGCTGGGGGAGTCAACCAAAAAAGACGTGGAAAGAATAAAGATGATACGTGACGCAGTCGGTGATGATATTCCTGTACGGATTGATGCCAACCAGGGATGGACGGTAAAAGAAGCTATTGAAACATTAAAAGAACTTGATGAATATGATATTGAACATTGTGAAGAACCGATAGCCAAATGGAATTTTATGCGATTAAGGAAAGTGAAAAAGAACAGCCCGATCCCAATTATGGCTGATGAAAGTTGTGGTGATGCCCATGATGCAGAAAGATTATTAAAGTTGAAAGCCTGTGATATGTTCAATATAAAAGTGGGAAAGGCAGGTGGCGTTTTCAATGCCTATGAAATCGTTAAGTTGGGTGATAAAGCAAAAATGCATATGCAGGTTGGCGCTTTTCTTGAATCAAGATTAGGAATGACTGCTTCTGCACATCTTGCACTCTGCAGTGACCATATTGTGCATTGTGATTTTGACACTCCCTTGATGTTTTCAGAAGATATTGTTAGCGGCGGGTTAACCTATCACGCAAATGGTGTAATGAAAGTTCCCGATGCACCGGGTTTGGGAGCAAGTATTGAGCAATCGCAGTTGGATAAGTTGGAGAAAGTAATAATTTGATCAATAGAAGAAATCGGAATGATAAGTTTGAATGATGAGTGCTTTTAATTTCTCTCTATTTTGCAAATGAAACATCCCGCCTCGGCATTGCGAGCATGGAGGTATGCTACCTTTTCATTCTCATCAAATATTTTTTCGATCATTTCTTCCACATCATCATTACCGACAAGCTGTGTATATATCATCATTTGATCTTTGTTGTACCCGATAAGGCTTAGGGGAAAACTTTCTTTGTTTGCTTTGATCTCCGGCGGAAAACGATAAATATCACTGTAGGCTTCTACATTTTCCTTATGAATAAATACCGGGCCTGGCTGGTTGAATGCGTTGTCAATTTCAAATGGACTATGGCTTAGTAATAACCTTTTATCTTTTCCGCGAAGAAATGGTTTTAGTGAAACCCTGCATGGACCAAGTCCCGTGGCGACTTGTTCGATCACTTCATGGCCAAAATCGTCTTTCATTGACTTACGGATTTTTTCTGCATATTCTTCAGGTAGAGGAATAATTTTAAACTTTTTCATTTTGAAATATTTTATATGGCAAAAATGAGAAAGTAAATACCCGTGGGCAACCCGAATCTTGCTAATTCAAGCCTTTCTATTTTTATTGTTCTTTTATACCTTGCCGGTGTTCAACTTAAGTAGAAACTCAATAATATTACTTTACACCAACAACCGCGTAAAAACAGTAATAGTGTCTGTAGTAATTATTATCTAATTTCAATTAAGTTTTGTTTTAGTAATTTCAGACTTTTTGTATGGAGACCTCACATCCACCATCATTTATAATTTATTACCTGTGCTTTTTCATAAATCATTTTTTCTTGTTCTGACCCTAGTATCCACGCAATGCTTCTCGCAGGAAGATGTAAAGGCTGACATAAGAGATGTGACCAAACTAAATTTTTTTAACCCCGGCTTCAGTTACGAAAAAAGAATTGTAAAGTTGCAATCGCTAACTGCCCAGGCATTTTTGAGTACTTCAATTTATTTTGGTTATTCCAGTTCTCTGGGAAATACTTCAGGTATCGATGTCTACCCTGCCCTGTCGTTACAATACAGGTATTATTACAATGTAGCAAGGCGAAATGCCAAAGGGAAACGAACGGAGATGAATAGTGCCAACTATATCAACGCAATCACCGAGATCGACCTCTATAAAGTACACGTTCCATCCAATACTTTAGAGGAGATCCGCACTTCAAAACTCCTTGGTATTGGCTGGGGCTTTCAAAGAAACTATACGAACCGCTTCAGTGTGGACCTAAGCTTTGGACTTGGCTATGTTTTCACAAAACAAACAACGATAGATGATGCAGGCCAGGTTGGAACGATAAACACAGGGGAGTTTACAAATGTGGTGCAAATTGGTTTGGGCTTTTGGGTAAACAAAAGAAATTGAGCTTTTTTAAACTGCTACTTTTTCCCATTCTTGAGGGGAAACAATTACAGGATATTTCTCATGCAGAATATCTTAAACAAATGGTGGAACCAGATGCACCAGTTTTAGCAGAAGTAAAAGGTCTTATCTCGAAAGTTTGGTTGACAGACGAGGAAAAAAACACTTTCGGGGGTTTCTATTTATGGGAAAGTAAGACTGCAATGGAAAACTTTATGCATTCAGACTTGTAAAGGCAGTTGTAAGCCGACCGTTTGTTAAAAATGTTTCTTCGGTTGACTATCAAGTAAATCAAAATGCTTCATTAATAACACGAGGATTAAGATAGGCAAAGAGTTTTTATTATGTTGACAGACGCACTGCCGCTAACATAGTCTGCCTAACGTTAGCGCTCAGGCTATCACGACACACATTTCAAACAAACAAGAAAAATCAATTTAAAGTGAAGACTATGGACAGCGAAGATAGTAGCCACCTGTAGCTGAAAAGTTTTATAAATATTACCATTCAACCTTCGAACAGCAGATGGATAAATCAGATTTGCATAAGAAATTGGGGCAGTTTTTTTAGTTTATAAAGTGAAAAAATGACATAAAAAATGACATTTTTTTTCTTCTTACCGCATTGGTATTATGTCTGCTACCACCTTTTTAAAAAAGGAGGTTAGTATGGCAAACACAATTGCTAAAAGACAAAATGAAACCCCATCAGTTAGTTTTGGAAATGTAGTTGATAACATCTTCCAAAACAGTTTGCGTCGTTTTTTTGATGACAATTTTTGGGATGTTGAAGGTCAGCTAACAACCGGTTCGGTGCCGGTTAATGTTCGTGAAACAGACCATCAGTATGAAATGGATGTGATTGCACCCGGATGCAAGAAGGAGGATTTCAACATCAGTATCAACGACAATCTGCTCACAATTTCTTTTAACACTAAAAGTGAAAATAGCAATTCTCCAAAAGCAGGATGGGTTCGTAACGAGTATGTTCAACGGTCCTTCACCAGATCATTCACCCTGGATGATACCGTTGATGTAAGTAAAATTAATGCAACTTATACTGATGGGATTCTGCACCTGACACTAGCCAAAAATGAAAAAGCTAAAAAGTTTTCAAAGAACATTGAAATCCTGTAAAGCTAATGCAGGGTTTGTTTGCAGTTTGGAAAGGGTGGGATCAAATCATTCCACCCTTTCATTTCAGCTTTTGAATCCTGAAGAGGATAAACTGAAGAAGTATGCACAATTTATTATTTGCCATAAGCGTAATGTGTCTGCTAATTCTGCTTTTAATTGTATTGCTGAAAAAAATAAATCAGCCTTATTTGATAGCTTACGTTTTTGCTGGAATAGTTCTTGGCCCCCACATAACTGGCATCTTTTCAGAACCCGAAAATATCTCTGCTCTGGGAGAAGTAGGAATTCTGCTATTGATGTTTTTCCTGGGAATTGAAATCAATATTCCCCGAAATAAATCCCTTTTACTGAAATCATTTACTGCACAATGTGTCAGGACGTTGTTGAGCATTCTCTTTTCATTTTTTATGGGTAAATGGTTGGGCTGGAACACAGGATATATTTTCTTACTGGCCATCACCTTTAATTTTAATAGTACAGCAGTAGTAGGTGAATTTTTGAGAAAGAACGACGAACTATCGACACAGATCGGAAAAACTGTGCTAAACATATTGTTGCTTCAGGATATTATGCTGGCACCGGCGCTTACTTTTTTGCAATTCATGAGTAAAAAAGAATTCGAGCTCACTAAATTCCTGCTTTCCTTAATCGGCTGCGTGTTGATTTTTTTCCTGTTGAGAGCGATAAAAAACAAAAATCTTGTCCAATTAAAATTCTTCAAAGAGATGGAAACTGACCATGAGTTGCAGGTGTTTACAGCAGTTGCAATTTGTCTTGGGTTTGCTCTGATAACTTCGTTTGCTGGTCTTACCCCTGCCATCGGAAGTTTCGTTGCAGGAGTTTACATTGGACGTACGAATGCATTCCACTGGCTTGAAAACGTATTGCGTCCTTTTAAGATTTTCTTTATTGCTCTTTTCTTTTTATCTGTGGGCCTGATGCTTGACCTGCATTATATCCGGGAACATTACCAGATCATTATTACGTTAACCCTCGGTGTACTTTTTATTAATGGCTTATTATCTGTTATTGTATTTAAGTTGATGAAATTTTCCTGGCGAGACAGTATGTATGCCGGAACTTTATTGTCACAAACAGGGGAATTTGGATTGCTGGCTTGTTCATTAGCTTATCAATTGAACATTATTAACAATAACTTCTTTAAATCAGCCCTGGCAGTGATTGGGTTATCCCTGCTGGTATCTTCTATATGGATGACGATTCTAAAAAATTCTGTTTATACCAGAAAACTGAATTAAAGCATATTAAATAGCATGATATGGAAACTCAATTTTTTATAACGTTAACAGTAAAAACGCCCAGGGGACTTGAGAGCTTTGCAAAATTTTTTATTGGCAACGATCGGGATCGGGCTTTCGCAATTTTCAAACTATTAAAAGGGATGCGTAATGTTAGTGAAAAGAATGTTCTTTATATTGACTTTATGGAAACAAAGAAAGGTTTACCTGTAAATCTTGATGTGATGACCTGTACGCTAAACCAACTGGCAGAGAATTGCCGGATAATCACAAAAGAAATATTCAAATTGGAAAATTTGGAAGATTTTTGAAACATCTATCTCAATAAGAGATTTGCAATTGCAATGTGTTCGAAGTTGTTTCTAAGTCTTTTGATGGTCCCACAAATTTTTAATGCTGGCTGCTTTCGTTTCCAAACAATCCCATAATTGCAATTTTCAAATTTCTGTTTTTTAACATTGAAATGATTTGCAAACAATCAAAAATAGAAGTGTAGCTGAATCTGCTTTGAGGTAGCCCAAATGAGGATTTTATAGAACAATATGGGCTTATTTCCCAATTCGCAAAAAAGACAATAATAAAAGAAGCCGACCCGCTAACATTGCATCCTATGCCGTTGGAAGTCCTTATTGGGGAAATCATCTTTTCTTTTTTTCATTCACCACGGGCGGATTATCCTTCCACCTCCACAAATACAGGCATGCATAAGTTCTATAAGGCGCCCATTGCTCTGAGATCTTTAGAATTCTAGCATTCATTATTTTTTTCTTACGGTGTTTCAGATCATATAAACCAATTACTGCCTGTTGTAATCCCAGGTCATCAATCGCAAAAAGATCTTCACGGCAAAGAGCAAACATCAACAGCATCTCTGTTGTCCAGCGACCCACGCCTTTTATCTGTGTCAGGTATTCAATGACTTCTTCATCGGTCATCTTCGAAAGCTTTTTATGATCCATTCCTTTTTCAATTTCAAATCTTGCCACATTCTGCACATAACTCACTTTGGCATTGCTTAAACCAATCGCTCTTAATTTTTCAAAAGGAGTGTCAACGATCTGTTTTGGAGTTGGCTCACCGCCATAGAGATCAAGAAATCTTTGCTTGATCACTCTTGCTACTTTAGTCGATAGTTGCTGGCTCATGATCGAATAACATAGATACAGGTAAAGATTCTTTTGCTTATTCAGCTTGAATGTGCCATGCTGTTTGATAAGCTGTTTTAATTTTTCGTCTTTTGATAAATGAGCGATGTAGTGCATAGAGGTAATTGAAAATTGAAAATTAAAAATTAAAAATGAATACATCTCACGAAATTTGATAAGTGAAACGTGAAATAATTATTACAGGTGATGGTTCTCCCTCAATCAGTGTTCCTGAATTAAATGTCGCTTATCATTCTATTCATGGTGCGATACAGGAATCGATGCATGTATATATAAGGACCGGCCTTATTGATTCAGGTCTTTTCGATTATGTTGGCGTGCACCATATTCTGGAAATAGGATTTGGCACGGGCCTTAATGCTTTACTTACCCTGGCAGAGGCTGATAGGCACCAGAATCGCGTTTACTATGCTGCGATAGAACCCTATCCTTTAGATGAAGCAGAGACAAGGCAGTTGAATTATTGTGAGCAGCTAAATCTCCCGCACTATCAACGCTTGTTTGAAAAAATGCATCAGTGTGAATGGGAAGAAATGATCGAGATCACTGAATATTTCAGGTTGACAAAAATAAAATGCGACCTCATTGATTTCTCTGCGGAAAAAAATTCATTCTTCATTATATATTTCGATGCCTTCGCGCCCAATGCCCAACCTGAAGTTTGGTCAAAGGCAGTTTTTGATAAAATGTATTCAGTCCTTCAACCCGGCGGAATATTGGTTACTTATTGCAGCAAAGGTGATGTTAGAAGAGCAATGCAGGCGGCAGGGTTTATTGTTGAAAAATTGCCTGGACCGACAAGGAAAAGGGAAATGATAAGAGCCCGAAAAGATTAATCTTTAAAATACCTAATACCATTCTCTCCTACAAATCCCGGTTTTCCGTTTTTAAATATCTTAAATAAAATGAAACTCCATTTGTCGTTCACCGGGATATCATATTTCCTTACATACTCATCAAATATTGGCTGAATGACGGGATAGTGAGTATTCCAGATAAAAAAACCAACTTTTCCGTTTCTTTTCAGCAAAAAAAACCCTTCTTTCTCTTCAATGTGATCATATTCAAACGGCAAGACAATTTCCTCCTTTTCATTTATCATTCCATATTTTCCGTTGAAAACTGCAATAAGATAAGCTGCCGAATGCTTTTTCAAATAATTTCTTTCATAAGAAGAAAAGTACCTTATACCATGAATCGTATAGGGTTTTGAAAACAAATAAACCTTTTTTGCTTCGGCCGGTAAGAATATTCCCTGCTGTTTACCTTTAAAAACAACACCGGTATAATTATCTACACGCAAGCTATCAAGTTCATACTCCATTCTTGCCTTATCGGCCTCCTTGTTTATATCTTCAGGAGATACGTAACCTGATATTTCTTCTACCTCTAAGGGTAGCGTTAAAGCCGGCCGATCAAATTGTAGATTGGTTTTAACTGTTATGAATTCCCGATCCTTTCCCCAAATGATAGCCTCCCAGTTGACAATATCCGGCTGGCTGGCATTTTTTTCCCGCAGATCATCATAATTAATTGGGATAACTATTTTTCCGTCATTACTTATCAGTCCCCATTTCTGACCTTTATGAACTTTGAAATGACCATAAGGTGTTATATCCATGTAATCGTAGATCGGAGGAAAGAGTTCTTTTCCCTTTGTAAACACGCCAAACTTTCTATTACTGGATACAGTAAATGCAATTTCTGCAGATTGCTGTATAACGTTTATAAAATCGTATTTGGGCGGAACGACAACTGTACCTTTTTCGTTAATCGCCATAGATTTCTTGTTGAATTTAACAATAGCAATCACATGATTGCCTTTGTATACTGTACTGTAATCAAAGAGAGGAACAGTATCGTATTTGGCCGGGATTTTTATTTTTCCCAGTGTGTCTGAATAGCCCCATTTGCTTCCCACCCGAAACGGAACTACTATCTCTGGTGATTGGGCAAAGAATTCAATAACCAGCAAAAGCGAAAATGCAATAACAAACAATCTTTTCATAGAAAAAGTATTTGCTTCAGCAGACCGAATTATTCTATTCAATATTCCAACTCATCTCGCCTCCCTTCTCATCTTTTAACGAAATTCCCAATCTTGAGAGTTGATTCCTTATCTTATCACTCGTAGCAAAATCTTTTTTGCCTTTTGCTTCTTTACGAATATCGATCAGCAGATCCATTACTCCTTTTAGCTTTTCATTATCTGCTTCCGTAAAGCTCTTCAACCCAAGAATATCTTCTATATAAACCTTCATTTGCTTTTGCAGCAATTCAAAGGTTTCTTTGCTTACTGCAGAAACAGGGATCGTTTTATCTTTCATGCTGTTGATCACCGGTACCAGCTCAAACATATTCGCCATCACTTTGGCCGTTCCAAAATCATCATTCATGAATTCATCAAATTCAGCTATGAGCTTTTTGACTTTCGAATCCAGCTCTGCATCTGTTGCCGGTGGTTGTGCAGACAAGGCATGCCTTGTCTCTACGGTTAATTGACCTAATTTCTCATAAGCCTCCCACAACCGTTTCAATCCTTTCTCTGCCGCCTGTAATGCTTCATTTCCAAAATCAAGAGTGCTGCGGTAGTGTGTTTGCAAAATAAAGAACCGGATCACCATCGGGTGATACGCTTTTTCAAGAGCCGGGTGGTCACCACTAAACAATTCAGTAAGACTGATAACATTGTTGTAGCTCTTCCCCATTTTCTTTCCATTAATGGTGATCATGTTATTATGTATCCAATAATGGACCGGCGATACATGATTGCAGATCGTACTTTGAGCGATCTCACTCTCATGATGCGGGAACAAAAGGTCCATACCGCCGCCGTGAATATCAAATTGAGCACCCAAATATTTTGTCGCCATGGCAGAGCACTCAATGTGCCAGCCGGGAAAACCAACACCCCAGGGACTTTTCCAACGCATGATATGCTCGGGTGCTGCATTTTTCCATAAGGCAAAATCTGCGACATCTCTTTTTTCTTCCTGTCCTTCCAGGTCTCTTGTGGTCTCCAAAAGATCATCGATCACTCTTCCGCTTAGTTTTCCATAATCATGAGAAGCTGCATATTTTTTTACATCGAAGTATACTGACCCGTTTGATACGTATGCATAACCTGCTTTAATGATCTCTTCGATCATTCCAATTTGTTCAACAATGTGTCCTGTTGCAGTTGGTTCTATTGTTGGTTTCAAAGTATTGAATTGCTCCATCGCCCAATGATAAAGATTGGTGTATTTCTGCACCAGCTCCATGGGCTCGAGCTTTTCCAAAACAGCTTTCTTTGAAATTTTATCTTCCGCTTCACGACCTTCTTCTTCAAAATGTCCGGCGTCTGTTATGTTTCGAACATAACGGACCTTGTTCCCCAAATATTTGAGATAACGATAGATGACATCAAAGGTGATATATGGCCGCGCATGACCAAGATGCGATTCACCACTTACTGTAGGTCCGCACACATACATACCCACATGCCCGGGAGTGATCGGCTTAAAAATTTCTTTCTGTCTTGTATACGAGTTATATATTTTTAGTTCGCTCTTACCCCCATCTCCGCCAGCTGGCGGAGAGTTTTGAAGCCCACCTACTTTATTTTTACTTTCCTTCATTTTATTTTGTTCTTTATGTACTTGGCAGTTGTACTACTATTATCGTCATCGTGTCGCTTCCCGATTTTGTCGGGAAGCGTTCTGTTGAATTTTTATTTCATGCAAAGACGCTAAGGAATAAATAAGTCGCAAAGTGATCTTTGCGTCTCTGCGAAAACTTTGCGCCTTTGCGTGATGCCTTCTTGTTGAATAACGTATAAGGCGTACAAGAGTGCGACGCAACGAAAGCCCAATAGTAATTTAAAAGCCGGGTTAATAAATAAAAACTTGGCAAAAATAGGGCACTGCCCTGAGAAAGGAGTTTAACAACATCGGAATGTGCTAAGGCGCTTTGTCATAAAGTGAAGATATTATTTTTTCTTTAGTTCTACATCGGCCATGATCATAAAATGATCAGAAAGATATTTAACTACACGGGTAAATTGTTTTACCTCGAATTGATCATCAGTAAATATATAGTCGATGCGCAAAGTGGGAGACACCGATGAGAAGGTTCGGCCAATGCCAAAGCCTTTTTTTAAAAAAGCATCCTGCATATTGTTGCGGATAGTAAAATAAGTATACGAGTTAGGCGTATCGTTCAGATCGCCACAAAAGATGGTTGGGTAAGGACTGTCATCCATTATTTTCCTTGCAATATCAGCCTGAGAGCTTCGAAGGTTCATAGCCTTGCGCAATTTTGAAAGCACCGTTTTAGAATTGGCGAACAAGCTGTCTTCAGCGCTTTTTATTTCATTAATGGCTTCTAAGTCTTTTTGCCTGAATTGCACAGATTGCAGGTGTGTGGTAAAAACTCTGATCGTATCGTCATTAACTCTTATGTCAGCATGCACCAGCGCCTCGGGTATGCTTGGCCGGAAGTAGCGGACAAGCCCTGTATCAAGCATTGGATATTTTGAAAAAATTGCCGAGCCGATATACTGGTAATCGCCGTCCGGATCATAAGAGAAATAATAGTAAGGATATCCCATTGCTTTGATCTCGGAAATATTATCATAAAAGACAGAATCGGGCGAATGAAAAAATTCTTCCAGGCAAAGTATATCCGGATTTTGTTTTTGTATCTGGTCAAGCATCTTCAATCTTGTCTGGCTTTTTTCATTGTTATTTCTTTTCCATTCAAGAAATCTTGCGACGTTCCAGCTGGCAATACGTATTTGACCGGGTTTTTTCTGGTATTGAAATCCTGAAGCAGCGTTAAATGCCCAAAAGACACCGATGCTTTTAAACCCGATAAGTAAAACGATAAGGGAATACCATGCCCTTCTTAACTTAAGTATCAGCCAAAGAAAAATAAATGCAAGCAGTGTAACTAACAAAAATGGGAAAGCAAGACCCAACACAGCGATCACCCACGAAGCGGTAGGCTTAATATAGGGAGCCAGACAAGAAAGTAAATATAAAACCGCCGTAATGATATTGAGTACGACAAGAGTGCGTCTTGTGATAATTCGGAGGCGGGATGGCATCGTGCAAGTTACGAAGTAAGTTCAGAGTTCGGAGTTCGGAGTCGGGAGTCGATAGTCAATAGTCTGTGTACACATTAGTTTCAATATTCTCCCGGTTTTGATTATTGTCCCCGGACTCCCGACTTTTGACTATAGACTATGAACTAGATATCTTCCTTACTTGCTTTTTTCAGCAGATCTTTTTCTTCAGCGGTCAATGAATTAAAGCCATGCATGTTGATCTTATCAAGTATCTCATCGATCCTTTGTTGTGAGAGATTAGGAGTTTTTGTATACGGCTTTCTTTCAGTTTTGTAAAACAGCTCTTCTTTTGTTTTTTTGGTTGGCTTATCAGGGTTGAAAAGGTTATTGACCCAATCAAAAAAACGATTGATGCCAATACTCCAATCGAAACCTCGTCGCATAAAAAATATAAAAAGAAAACCTGTAAAGCCCCCGGCAAGATGTGCTATATGGCCGCCCGTATTCTCGCCGGCTATAAGCGCAAGATCGATGATAAGATAAATAGCTGTAAGCACCCAAAGCGGAATGCCATTATTGATCATTGGAAAAATGCGATAACCCGGTGCTAGCATAGTGGTGGCCACAACGATTGCCATGATACCCGCCGATGCCCCAACCGCAGTGGCGCTGTAGGAAGTTAAAACAGGAATAAAATTATACGCAAGCATAAATGCAATGGCTCCGCCAATTGCACCATAAATAAAAAGCGGGATGATCTTTTTATTTCCGGTAAGATCATGAAAAATATAACCGAACATCCAAAGCCAAAGCATATTTCCGATAATATGCCAGATGCCTTTGTGGTAGAACATATGAGTGATCAGCGTCCACGGTTTGCGGATAAATTCCCGGAACGTACCGGGAATCGCAAGATTGGTATAAACATCCCGCATGAACCGTTGGTCAGCGATATCTTTTGGAAGACTGAAAAAATAGATAACACTAACGAACTGGAATAAAACAAACACCACAAGATTAATGGTAATAAGCATTACCAATGCATTATTCTGCAGGTTATCGGTGAATTTCGAAGTTTTATAGTCTCTTTCGTAAATACCCATAGGGTGGTTAGTGAATAGTGATTAGTTAATAGTTCATAGGTAAAGCGAATTACAAAGTTCCGATTTTTTTATTATCCCGATAAGAAGTTCGTAGCTAATAAAATGTTTTTTTATTTGTTTTATTCCAGATATAAACCAAAATAAAACCCATGGCCGCCCCGCCGAGATGGGCCCAGTGAGCTATACCATCGCTGGTTCTTCCAAGTCCTCCAAAAAGATCGAAAGCAACAAGAATGAGTATTAACCACTTTGCTTTTATCGGAATTGGCGGAAAAAGAAGCAGCAGTTCCGTATTCGGGAAGAGGTAAGCGAAACCTACGAGCACACCCATCACTGCCCCTGAGGCGCCGACAGCATAAATGCCTAATGATTGCAGCTGTTCTACATATTCTGTTTGCCCTGCCGCTTTGGCTAACTCCAACGCCTCCGATATAGGTTGATACTGAAAATAAGCCATTGTCATATGAGCAATTGCCGAACCAATTCCGCAGACGAGATAAAAGAGCAGAAATTTTTTAGGCCCCCAAATATTTTCCAGCGCACGACCAAACATCCACAAACTAAACATGTTGAAAAGAATATGAGTTAGGCCCGCATGTGTAAACATGTGTGTGAATATCTGGTAGGGCCTGAAGTTTTCGTGGTTGACCGGCCATAAACCAAATATCCCCTGCAAGCCGTGATCACCAATATCGCGGAATAAAAATTCCGTTGCCAAGAAAAACAAGGCGTTAATAAAAATCAGGTTCTTGACTATTGGAGGTAGTGCATCAGGCCTGGTGTATCGAAAACTCATTCGGTAAAATTAGGCTAACAGAAGAAAAGAGAAAAAGAGAATTGGCTAAGAGGAGAGATAAAGAGTTAATTCAAAGTTGTTCTTATCCAAATGCTGTCTTTACAATCAGTGAAAACCCTGTCTCATTTCCTCTTTCCTCTCTTTTAAACTCTTAGCTCTTAAGTTTTAATTGCACAACATTCTCAATATGGTGTGTATGCGGGAACATATCAACCGGCTGTACTTTTGTTACGGTATATTTTTCATCAAGCAGGCGCAGATCCCTCGCCTGTGTTGCCGGGTTACAGCTTACATATACAACTATTGGTGCGGCCATTTCCAAAATTTTTTTTACCAGCTTCTCATGCATACCTGCCCTTGGCGGATCAGTAATGATAACATCTGGTTTTCCATGAGCGGCAAAAAATGCATCATCACAAACCTTGACAACATCGCCGGCAAAAAAATCTGCATGCCGTATTTTGTTAAGCGCCGCATTTTCTTTTGCATCTTCAATTGCATCTTCGATCATTTCCACTCCAATAATTTTCTTTGCCATCTTGCTTACAAAAATTCCAATACTCCCGGTGCCGCAATAAAGATCATAAACTGTTTCTTTACCGCCAAGCTCCCCATAATCTCTTGCGATACTATAAAGTCTTTCTGCTTGTTTCGTATTGGTTTGAAAAAATGATTTTGGCCCGATCTTAAATTGAAAATCTTCAAGCTTTTCCATTACAAACCCTTTGCCGGTAACCGTTACAGGGTTCAGATCGTGCAGACTATCATTCCACTTTGTATTGATCGTATAAAGAAGGGTTGAGATACCGGGAACCTCCTTCAATAAATGATCAAGCAACAGGTCTCTTTTCATGGTATCATTTTCTCCCATTACCACATTTACCATTACTTCGCCGGTTGTGCAAATGCGTAACAAAACGCTTCGCATAAAACCTGTATGCAGTTTATAATCATAAAAGCTATAATTATTCTTCCTGGCAAAATGGGATAAGGCTTCCCTGATAGCATTGGTTGGTTCTGCCTGTAACCAACACCTTTCTATTTCAACTACCTTATCAAACAGACCCTTTGCATGGAACCCTGAAGCATTAAGATCATTCCCGTTATCTTTTACGAATTCACTGTCGGGAATAAATCTTTTTGAACTGAATGTATACTCAAGCTTGTTTCGATACCACCTTGTTTCTTCTGCACCGAGCACAGCTGGTATTTCAGGCAGATCGATTTTGCCTATTCTCCTTAAGTTTTCTTCAACTTGCTGTCGTTTATAAAAAAGTTGTTTGTCATAAGGCAACATTTGCCACTGGCAACCACCGCAAACACCAAAATGCTGACAAAAGGGTTCTGTTCTTTCTTTTGATAACGAATGAAACTGTAACGGGTAACCTTCAGCCCAATCTTTTTTACTTTTAAAAAGCTTTATATCTACCACATCACCCGGCACGACTCTTTCTATAAATACAACTTTACCATCCACCCGGGCAATACTTTTACCTTCTGCCGCATAGTCCTCAACCATCACCTTTTCAAGAATAATATTTTTCTTTTTTCTTCTCACGGCGCAAAACTAAGCGTTTCAGACGCTTAGCCATACAACGATTAACAGGCCATTTGCATCTTTTTACCCCACGGTTGTGGTTTTTGAATAACTTTACCATTTTTATTATCATTACTCCATGAAGCGTATATTTTCACTGCTTTTTTTAGTTGCTGCAAGCGGTTTTCTTTTTGCCCAACAAAATGAATTTGAGCTGAAGGTGACATTTAAACCTTTCAAAAGGCAGTTCATTTACCTTGGTTATCATTATGGCAAACAAAAGCCTATCATTGATTCGGTAATGCTCGATGATAATAGCGTCGGTGTTTTTAAAAGAGCAAAAAAATTAGAGAAAGGCGTTTACCTTATCGGCTTTCCGGGTAAAGCAGGTTATTTTGAAGTGCTGATAGATAAAGAGCAAAAATTTTCCGTTTTTGCTGATAGTGCCAATCTTATTCCATCAATGAAATTTGAAGGCTCTCCTGACAATACTCTTTTTTTGGCCTACCAGAATTATGCTTCGATTAAGGGAAGAGAAATTGAAAGTGCAAAAAAGCAATTGGCTGCTTCCAAAACAAAAGCGGATTCAAGTAAATGGATGGATGTAATTGTAAAAGCGGATAAGGACATTCAACAATACCGGCAGGACCTCGTCACAAAAAATTCGGATGCGACCATCAGTGCTTTATTAAAAGCAATGAAGAATCCGGAAGTACCCGCGGCAGACAAACATCCCGGCGGTAAATATGATTCCACTTTTGCTTACCGGTATTTCAAAGATCATTATTGGGATGATACCTGGTTTTTTGATGAGCGTCTTGCCCGCACCTCCTTCTTTGAAGAAAAATTAGATGAATATTTTGCCACATTGATCTTTCCTCATCCTGATTCTGTAATTAAAGAATTGGAATGGATGCTGGCTTATGCCACCGCTAACGATGAAATGCAGCGGTTTCTTCTCGTAAAATTTGTGAACCGTTATCTCAATCCGCAGTATATGTGGGAGGACAAAGTATATGTCCATTTATTTGAAAAATATTTTTCTCAAAAAGAATATCCCTGGCTTACAGAAAAAGGAAAGAAAACAATTTTCGACCGGTACTATAGTATGGCCGCGAATATATTTGGCGCCAAAGCTTCCGATATTGAATTACCCGATAGTTCAGGTAAAACAAAGAGTTTGTACAGTATAGCCGACCCTTATACCGTTGTTGTCTTTTGGGATCCAACCTGTGGCCATTGCAAGGAAACATTACCAAGAATAGATTCAATATTCCGGGCCAAATGGGATGCGCTCCATGTAAAAATTTATGCTGTAGCGAAAGAAACAGACGGCACTAAGAAAGATTGGCTGAACTTTGTCAGCGATCATAAACTGAAAGGCTGGGACCATGTCTATTATTCCAAAGAGGCGAATGAGGCGAGGGTAAAAAATAATATCCCCAGCTATTATCAACTCTATGATGTGCAAGTGGTACCTACACTATATTTGCTGGACCAAAATAAATCCATCTTAGCCAAAAAAATTCCTTTTGACCAGATAGATAAAGTACTTGACTATAAGTTAAAAGGTCAATAAAATCCATTGTTATGAAACCTCTACCATTTTTTCTCATCTTACTACTCTCAGCGTCTTTTTCTTTACCGGCTCAAACACTTTTTACCTATGCCAATAAAAGTGTTTCCTCAAATGAGTACCAGAAAGCTTTTAATAAAGTTTATCCTGCGCCGGTTACTGATAAGGCAAAAAAAATGCGGGACTATCTTGAGCTCTATATCAACTCCAAGTTGAAAATTCACGAAGCAACCACAAGAGGCTATGATACTATGCCTGGTTTCATTGAAGAATTTACAGCTTTACGCAACCAGGTGATCGAAAACTATATGAACGATACAGAAAGTTTAAATGCATTGGTGAGTGAGGCATTTGACAGGAGTCAGAAAGATATTCGGGTTCAGCACATTTATCGTCCGTACTACCTGGGATCAGATTATTCCGATTCGTCCGTGGTACGGTTGAGAATGCAGGAAGCTTTTATGGAACTGCAAGCAGGAAAGAATTTTGATGATGTCGCGCTAAAATTTTCTGAGGACCTTTCTGTTAGAGAAAACAAAGGCCATCTTGGTTATGTCACTGTATTTAGTCTTCCTTATCAATTTGAAAATATTGTTTATGGTCTTTCTCCCGGAAAATTTTCTGCCCCCTACAGATCCAATTCAGGTTATCATATTTTTAAAAACATTAGTGAAAGAAAAGCGGTTGGCAGAATAAAACTTTCGCAGATCCTTGTCGCTGTGCCGCCGGGAAGTGACACCTCGACAAAGAGCAAGATCGCTGCACTTGCAGATTCTCTTTACAATCGTTTACAAAAGGGTGATGATTTTGCAAAGCTTGCTGGTGCATTCAGCAATGATGTGGTGTCTTCTGCTTCAGGTGGATTAATGGCAGAGTTTGGCTTAGGCACCTTTGATCCCGTATTTGAAACCGCAGCTTTTTCATTAGCAACAGATGGCGCCATAAGTAAACCATTCGAGACCAAACATGGTTATCATATCATAAAAAGGATGTCGTTAACTCCAGCGCCTTCTGTAAAAAATAAAAAGAACCTTGATTTAATGAGAACGCTTGTAGAGAAAGACAGCCGGACAAAAGTGGCGAAAGACAAATTGTACAATAAAGTACTTGAGAAATCGGGTTACAAACAATTTAATGTTGACCCCGTGATGCTGCAAATGTATCTTGACAGCATGCTTGCATCAAGACCGCCGTCGTTAGGTAACCCTGTAAATAAATCAACAGTACTATTTAGCATAGGACAAAACACCAAAGTTGTAAACGACTTTATTACCTATTCAATTACTAACAGGTACAACTCCGATGGTAGCGGTGTAAAACCATTTAGTCAGCTAAATGATGAGTTTAAGAGAAATGCCGTCATGGAATATTACCGTGATCATCTTGAAGAGTTCAATGAAGAATTTAATACGCAAATGAAAGAACTAAAAGATGGTAATCTCTTTTTTGATATTATGATGAGGGAAGTATGGTCAAAAGCACAATCTGATACTACCGGTCAAAAAACATTTTACGACCAGAATAAAAGCAAGTATAAATGGAACTACAGCGCTGATGCTGTAATATTTTATTGTAGTGATGAGGCAACAGCAAAATCATTCAGGGATGTATTGGTAAAAGATCCATCAAAATGGAAACAAGTGCTTGAAAATTTCAGCGACAAGATCACTTCAGATTCTTCTCGTTTTGAAATAGCAAAGATCCCCGGTGCACAAAAGGCAACTGCCAAAGCCGGAACAATTACCAATATTGTTAAGAACAAAGATGATAACAGTTCTTCGTTTGCATTGATACTTAAGATATATCCATTGCCGGGTCAAAAGACTTTTGCAGATGCCCGCGGCGATGTGATCTCTGATTTCCAGGATTCAATTGATAAAAAATGGATCGCTGAATTAAAAAAGAAATATCCCGTGAAAGTGAATGAAGAAGTTTTAAAGTCGATCACTAAATAAAAAAACCGGAATACCAGGGATTTCTATTTTTCATCAAAGATCCTTTTGATCCTGAAAATCGTAGTTCAAAGTTGCTTCACCACATTACAAACCACATGCGGCTTGCCCAGTGTATAATAATGCAAAACAGGAACCCCGGCTACTTTTAATTCTTTTGATTGTGCAAGCAGCCACTCTGTACCAACCTGCTCTACGCATGCATCATCTTTGCATTTTAATATTTCATCTGAAAGCTCTGTTGGTATGTCCACATAAAAAGTTCTTGGGATGATCGACAATTGTTTTTTTGAGGTTATTGGTTTTAATCCCGGAATGATCGGCACAGTGATACCTACTTCGCGGCATTGCTTTTCAAAAGCAAAAAACTTTTTATTATCAAAAAACATTTGTGTTACTATATATTCTGCGCCGGCGTCTACTTTGTTTTTCAGGTAAGCTAAATCAGTTTGCATGTTTGGTGCCTCAAAATGTTTTTCAGGATAACCGGCTACACCAATGCAAAATTTAGTGCTATTATGTCCTTTCAATTCTTCTTCCAGATAAATACCATTATTGAGATTCACAACCTGTCTTAATAATTCTATGGCATATTTATGCCCGCCCGGTTCGGATTCAAAAGCAGTTTCATTCTTGGCGGCGTCGCCACGCAATACAAGAACATTGTCGATGCCGAGATAACTTAAATTCAATAATGCATCTTCCGTATCCTGTATAGTAAAACCTCCGCATATCAGGTGCGGGACAGTATCAACATTATAACGATTCGTAATAGCTGCACAGATAGCCTCAGTGCCCGGCCGTTTGCGTATCACGACTTTTTCAAAACTGCCATCAGCCCTTTTCTTAAAAATATGTTCGCTGCGATGATAGGTTACATTGATATATGCAGGCTTGAATTCCATCAACGGATCAAGATGATTGTAAATAGCTGCAATTCCTTTTCCTTTTAATGGGGGTAATATTTCAAATGAAATCAATATATCCTTGGCCTGCTTAATATGGTCAATAATTTTCATTCTTTATATTATTAATCCCGATAGCTATCGGGACGTGCAAATCTAAGCATGATGGACTCATTACGCAAATTGATGTTAAAGCAAGTAAGCTGCTTAACCATTAATCTTTCAAACCTTATTTTTGCTGGAAGATGCCTATAGTAATCAAGACAAAAGACCTGGTTAAGCGTTACCGTCAACGAACCGTTGTAAATCATGTTTCCATTGAGGTAAAACAAGGCGAGATCGTCGGCCTACTTGGGCCAAATGGGGCAGGTAAAACGACAACTTTTTACCAGGTGGTAGGGTTGATAAAGCCTGATGAAGGAAATGTTTTTTTAGACGACACTAATATTACCAACATGCCAATGTATAAAAGGGCAAAGCTGGGAATTGGTTATTTACCGCAGGAAGCATCTG
>Ga0075429_100001063_pt1 | contig 21980 bp, 18 predicted proteins | sample RhiMetdeltSRZDD3_FD_75295 | JGI IMG/M metagenome (GOLD analysis project Ga0075429, IMG submission 75295) | Populus rhizosphere microbial communities from Tennessee, USA - Rhizosphere MetaG P. deltoides SRZDD3 | ecosystem: Host-associated > Plants > Roots > Rhizosphere > Soil | place: USA... | reverse complement strand
CGCAGCCCGGCCCACGCCGCAACGACGGTCCTCGGCGTGGACGCGAAGGGGGTGGCCGTCGGGATGGGCGAGGCCCGCGGCCGAGCGCGTCCTCGGTGCTCGGCGATCATCCGCTCAAGCCGACTTCGGTCCTCACGCTTCCACCGAAGCCGATTCGGGTGATGATCGTGGGTGGTGGCACGGGTGGTCACATCACGCCCGCGCTCAGCATCGGCGAAGCCTTGAAGGCGCGGAATCCCCAGACCGAGCTTCTCTTCGTGGGGAGCGACCGCGGTCTGGAACGCGAAATGATCGGCAAGGCTGGTTTCCGCCTGGAAGAGTTTTCTCTCTCCGGTTTGCCCACGCGGCCGAGTCTGTCCGCGTTCAAGCAAGCCATCCAGGTACTCCAGGCGTACCAGCGCATCAAGCGACTGATCAGTGAGTTCAAGCCGGACGTGGTCGTTGCCACGGGCGGGTACGTGACTGTTCCCGGTGCCTTGGCCGCCAAGACCTCGCGGGTGCCACTCGTTCTGCAAGAGCAAAACAGTGTGCCCGGGAGAGCCAACCGGCTGTTCTCGCGGTGGGCGAGCGAAGTGCATATTCACTTCACCGAATCGCGGCGCTACTTCAAGGATCGGGGAAAGCTCCGTCTCTCCGGAAACCCGGTGCGCATTCGCATTCCTGAAGGCCGGGGCCTAAAGACGCTGCAGAAGTATCGCCTGCATCCCGATCGCAAGACCGTGCTCATCCTCGGCGGCTCGCAGGGAGCGCACAGCCTCAACCAGGCCTTCATCGACATGCTGCCCCACTTCCGCAACGATCGCGACGTGCAGTTCGTGATCCAGACCGGGAAGCAGGATTACACCCTGGTCTTGAACAGCGTGCGCGATTCGGCGGTGCGGGTGGTGGTAAAGAGCTTCCTGCACCAGATCGAGGAAATCTACGGAGTGACGAGCCTCGTCCTGGCTCGGGCCGGGGCCATGACGGTCTCGGAGATTTCCGCGTGCGGCCTGCCCAGCATCCTCGTGCCCTATCCCTATGCCGCCGACGACCATCAGACCGCTAACGCGCGTGCGTTGTCGGACAAGGGTGCGGCGGTGCTGCTCCGGGATGCGGACCTTTCGGGCGAACGGATGGCGCAGGAGATCCGCAAGCTCCTGGCCGAGCCCGGCCGCTTGCGCGAAATGGGGCGTTTCGCGTATTCGCTCAGCCGCCCCGATGCGGCTCGGCGGATTGCCGAGTCGGTAGAACGATTGGGGGGCGGCGCGCCCGAAGCGGTGCTCAACTTGCCCGAGGAAGACGACGAAATCGAGGAAGCGGAGGTCAAGCACTGATATGTACACCAAGTTGGGCCGCATTCACCTGGTCGGGGTCGGCGGATCCGGCATGAGCGGGATCGCCGAGGTGCTGGTGAACATGGGCTACGAAGTGAGTGGCTCGGATCTTCACCGGACTCCGGTGACCGACCATCTCGTTTCTTTGGGAGTGCGGGTAGCGGAAGGACATCGCGCGGAGCTCGTGCATGGGGCGGCGGTCGTGGTGACCTCCACCGCCGTGCGCGACACCAACCCCGAGGTGGTCGAAGCACGCCGGCTCAAGATCCCCGTCATCGCGCGGGCTGAAATGCTGGCCGAGCTGATGAAGATGAAGTACGGGATCGCGGTGGCGGGCGCGCACGGAAAGACCACGACCACGTCCTTGGTCGCGGCCGTGCTCGCCGAAGGCGGCCTCGATCCCACCGTAGTGGTGGGCGGGCGCCTGCGCGCGATCGGCTCCAACGCGTTCTTGGGCACGGGCCGCTTCCTGGTCGCGGAGGCCGACGAGAGCGACGGCTCGTTCCTGCGGTTGTCTCCCTCGATTGCCGCGATCACGAACCTCGATCGGGAGCATCTCGATCACTGGAAGGGCGGGCTTCCGGAAATCGAGCAAGCCTTCGTCGACTTCGCGAACAAAGTTCCGTTTTATGGCCTCTGCATTCTGTGCGTGGAGGATCCCATTGCCCGAGGACTTCTGCCGCGACTCGAGCGGCGGGTCGTCACCTATGCCGCCACGCTTCCCGCCACCTATCGCGTGGGTGATGTGCGCACCCACGAGGACTTCACGCTTTCGTTCGACGTGTTCGAGAAGGATTTCCTGCTCGGGCGCGCACGGCTACGGATGCCGGGACGTCACAACGCCCTGAACGCGCTGGCCGCCATTGCGGTGGGGCGCGAGTTGGGGCTGGGAACGGGGCCCATCTTCCGCGCGCTGGAGGGATTCGAAGGGGTCGGGCGCCGGTTCGAGATCAAGGGCGAGGAAGACGGCATCCTGGTCGTCGACGACTATGGCCACCATCCCAACGAGATCGCGGCGGTGCTACGGGCGGCAAAAGATCACTCGCGGCGGCGGCTGGTCGTCATCTTCCAGCCCCATCGCTATACGCGGACGCGCGATCTTTTGCCCGAGTTCTCGACCTGCTTCGACCAAGCCGACCTATTGTTCCTGGCTCCCATCTATGCGGCGGGCGAGGATCCCATCCCCGGAGTGAGTGAAGCGTCGATCGCCGACGCGCTCAAAGAGCGCGGACGCCCGGAGGTGAGCGTGCTCGCCGGCATCGATGACGCCGCGGCGGCGGTGCGGCCCCATCTTCGGCCCGGCGATCTGGTGATCACGCTCGGTGCGGGCAACGTAACCGGGCTCGGCGATGCCATCTTGCGCGAGCTGGCCACGCATCGCGTGGGAGCGAACTGAGTGAAGGCACTCGATGCGCTCACCGCGATCGAGCGGGCGCTTCCCGGCCGGACGCGGCGCGACGTACCGATGGCCCCGCTCACCGCCTACAAGGTGGGGGGTCCGGCCGAGCTGTTCGCGGAGCCAGAAACGGCCGAGGAACTAGTCGCCCTGCTCGAGGTCGTGCACCGCGAGCAAGTGCCGCTCGCCGTGCTCGGCGCGGGATCGAACTTGCTCGTGCGGGACGCAGGCGTACGCGGCGTCGTGTTGCGCTTGGGCCGCGATTTTCGTCGCGTGGCCGTGTCCGGTCATCAGCTCATCGCGGGCGCGATGGCACAGATGTCCAAGGTGGCGCTGGCCGCCGAGCAAGCGGGTCTCGAGGGGCTCGTGTTCGGCTACGACATTCCGGGGACGGTGGGCGGGATCATGCGCATGAACGCGGGCGCCCACGGCCGGGAAACGAAGGACGTGCTGGCCGAAGCGCGGGGCTATGACATGCAGGGGACGTATCATTCGGTACCCAGGGCGGACATTCGCTTCGGGTATCGCACCGCGGTTTACCCGGTGGACCTCGTGTTCACCGAGGGCGTGTTCGACCTAAAGCCCGGAGATCCGGAGTCGCTCGCCGCACAGCGGCAGGAAAACCACGCCTACCGCTTGCGCACTCAGCCCAAGGGACATAGCGTGGGCTCCGTGTTTGTGAATCCGCCGGGAGATCACGCCGGGCGATTGGTTGAAGCGGCGGAGATGAAGGGTTTTCGGATGGGGCGGGCCGTCGTCTCGGACAAGCACGCCAACTGGATCCTGAACGAGGGTGGCGCGACGGCGGCGGACATCGAAGGGTTGATTCGCGCCATCCAGGCTCGCGTGCGCGAGCGGTTCGGTGTGGAGCTCAAGGCCGAAGTTCGGATCATTGGAGAATCAGCCGCTTAGAATCGGGGGATACATTTCTTGTCCAGGGAAGCATGGAGGGCGGACTCCTGGATCGGGGGCGACTCCGCTGAGGCGAGGCAGGCGCTTGCGCGCCGGCGCCGCCGCCGTCGCCGGCGGCAGCTTTTGGGTTGGAGCGTCGTGGCCGCGCTGAGCTGCCTTGCCGTGTACGGGCTGGGCTTGGCCGGGAACGCGTTCTTTCTCCATTTACGCGAGCGCACGAGCCTGTTCTCCGTGCGCCAGGTGGACGTGGGTCACACCGAGTGGGTGCCGCCCTGGGAGATCGTCGACATCTCGGGGACCGAACCGGGGGATGACCTCCTCGCTCTCTCCACCACCTCCATCGCCCGACGGGTCACCGACCATCCACGCATTGCTTCGGCCACGGTCCAGCGTACCTGGGCACGCACCGTACACATCGACGTGATCGAACGCCCCCCCGTCGCCCTCTGGCTCGGCAAGCAACCCGAAGAGGTCGCCGCCGACGGCACCGTGCTCGGCATCCCTCCCAAAAACAAGCTTCCTGAATGGCCGGTGCCCGGCCGCGATCGTGCCCGTGGGCTGAATTTGCCGCTCATCACCGGCGTCACGACCGGCGAGTTGCACCCCGGAGACGTGGTCATCGACAGCGCCGCGCGAGAGGCGCTTGCGTTTCTGGCTCTTTGCCGTTCTTATGGTGAGCCGGGAGAAGAGTGGCTGAGCGAGATCTGGGCGGGGAAGAAAGATGACCTGATCGCGGTCACGCTCGAAGGGGGCATTTCGGTCCGCATTGGTGATGGGCGGCTGACTCAGAAGAAAATTCAGGCGGTTCGCTCCGTCATCGAGCGATTGCATCCCAAGGACACCGCGCCGGTCCTGGTCGATGCGCGCTTCCGGCATCAAGTGATCGTAAAGACCGAAGAGGCTAAACCCGGCGAGGAAAGGCAGGCCTCATGAGGACCTACGTCGGACTCGACATCGGGACCACGAAAGTGGCGGTGGTCATCGCCGAGCCGGATGAGGACGGCTCCCTCAAGGTCGTCGGAGTCGGTCACGCGCCCTCGTCCGGACTCCGGCGCGGCGTGGTCGTGCACCTCGAAAACACGGTCCACTCCATCAAGACCGCGGTCTCCGAAGCCGAACGCATGGCCGGCATTCCGGTGCGGCGGGTCACCGTGGGCATCGCCGGCGAGCACATTCGTTCGGTGAACAGCCGGGGCGTGATCGCGGTGAGCCGCGGGGGAAGCGAAATCGGCGGGGACGACGTGGCGCGGGTGGTGGAAGCAGCCCGGGCAGTGGCCATCCCGGGCGACCGCGAGGTGCTGCACGTGATTCCCCAGGAGTATGCGGTCGACGACCAGGCCGGGATCCGCGACCCGGTGGGCATGAGCGGCGTGCGTCTCGAGGCGGAAGTGCACATCGTGACCGGCGCCTCGACCAGTGCCCGCAATCTTCAAAAAGCAGTGGAGCGGGCGGGGCTTCGTGTTGAAGCCTTCGTGCTCGAACCTCTGGCCTCGGCCCGTGCGGTGCTTTCACCCGACGAACGGGAACTCGGCTGTCTGCTCATCGACCTGGGCGGGGGCACGACCGACGTAGCGCTCTACTATGAGGGCGCGGTCCGGCACACCGCCGTAATCGGACTCGGGGGCAACAACGTGACTCATGATCTCGCCATCGGTCTTCGCGCCCCGACCGAAGCGGCCGAGGAGCTCAAGATCCGCTACGGGTGCGCGATCGCATCGCGTGTCGATCCAAACGAACGCGTCGATGTGCCGGGTGTCGGGGGGCGCGATCCGCGACCGGTGGAGCGTCACATCGTGGCATCGATGATCGAACCGAGGATGGAAGAGATTTTTTCTCTCGTTTATCGAGAGGTGAAGAAGAATATATATAGCGATCTTCTGGCCGGAGGTGTGATATTAACCGGAGGTGGAGCATGCCTCGAAGCTGCCGACCAACTTGCGGAACGGATCTTCGAGCTGCCGGTGCGGCGCGGGTTACCTCGCGGCGTCACCGGAATCCGGGAAGGGGCGGAGGGTCCGCGTTTCGCTACCGCGGTGGGGCTTGCCCTGAAAGCGCGGGAACGTGGCACGGATGAACGCCTACCGGACGCTCCAATCCTGAATCGAATCTCGGGCCCGGTTCGCCGCTGGCTCGGGGAGTTCTTCTAAAAGACGGTTTCGCGCGCTTGTCGAGCCGTCGGTCCGTGAACGGGTTGGTGATAGCCCGGGATACTGGGGCAGGTGATGGCCCTCGGACCTTTGCAGAGAACGAGCGAGGATGCCGGGAATCGCGCGCGATCCCCGATGCGGTTTCGACCGCAGAAAAATAAGCATGGGAGCAAGGAGGGTATGCCCATGATGTTGGAGTTAGTGGAGCCCAAGACGCATGCCGTCTTGAAGGTTATTGGCGTCGGGGGAGCAGGCGGGAACGCGGTCAACGGCATGGTCCAGGGCGGCCTGGGCGGTTGCGAGTTCGTGGCCATGAACTCCGATGCCCAGGTTCTGGAGTCGAGCCTCGCCCCCACCAAGATCCGCCTCGGTGTTTCGGCAACCCAGGGCCTCGGCTGCGGCGGAAAACCCGAGATCGGCCGGCAAGCCGCCGAAGAATCCGTCGATGAACTCCGCGATGCCGTGTCCGGCGCGGACATGGTGTTCATTACCGCCGGCATGGGTGGCGGCACCGGTACCGGCGCCTCGCCCGTGGTGGCCCGCGTCGCCCGCGAAGAAGGCGCGCTCACGGTGGCGGTGGTCACCAAGCCCTTCATCTTCGAGGGCCGCCAGCGCCAGCGCCAAGCTGAGGAAGGTCTGGCCGCGCTTCGCGCGGAGGTGGACACGCTGATTTGCATCCCGAATCAGCGGCTCCTCACCGTGACCGACAAGCTGACCACGCTCCTCGAGGCGTTTCGCCGCGCCGATGAAGTGCTCTTTCACGCCACCCGCGGCATCAGCGATCTCATCACCGTGCCGGGTCTCATCAACCTGGATTTCGCGGACGTGAAGACGGTGATGAGCGCGAAGGGCAACGCCCTTATGGGCACCGGGTACGTGGAGAACGGATCGAGCGCGGAAGAGGCGGCCCGGATGGCCATCTCGAGCCCGCTCCTCGAGGACGTCAGCATCGCCGGCGCAGAAGCGGTGTTGGTCAACATTTGTGGGGGTGAGAACCTCGGCATCCACACCGTGAGCGAGGCGATGGGCATCATCAACGACGCGGTGGGGGGCGACGCCAACGTCATCTTCGGCGCGGTCATCGACCCGGAGATGGAGGACGGCGTACGCATCACCGTCATCGCCACCGGCTTCGGGCAGGATGCGATCGCGGAGGAGATCTACGCCGACCGTCACCGGATGAACTACCGGCGCGAGGGCGGTTTCGAGCGCGGTGCCCGGGCTGGGGCTCTGGCTACGGCCGAGCCGGTCAACCTTCCCAACCCGCACCTCTTGAAGGAGCGTTGGGAGCGGGCCCAGGGACATGACAAGCTCGAGGTACCGGCGTTTCTGCGGCGCCAGATGGACTGACCGGGGCGTTAATCGGCCGATCGTTGTTGCGTGAAGCCGGAAGTCGTGCCAACTTAAAGATGGAGGTCCCCCTCGCTACTGGTTATGCACTAACCTGGCCGCGGGAGTGTGCCCTGTAGGACGCCCCGGCTGGAGGACCTTCTGGTGTCGGTGCTGACACGCATGTTCCCCCGGCCGAGCAACCGGCCGTACTCCCGGGGAATGCAGCTGTTCAACCGGATGGAGTACGCGCAGGCGGTGCTGGAGTTCGAGCGCCTGCTCGCCCGGGAGAAACGCCCGGGGAGCCTCGACGCCAAGCTGGCTCGCTTCTATTCCGCGGAGGCCCACGCCAAGATCGGCATCTCCTGTTATCAGGGGGGAGACCTTTCCCGCGCTCGCGGGGAGTTCGATCGCGCCCTCCAGGTCCAAGGCCACTATCCGGATCTCTATGCCTATCTGGGAACCCTGGATGCTCGGGACGGCCGATGGACAGAAGCCAAAGAGCACCTCGACGAGTCCCTCCTCCTTTGTCCTACCCAGCGTGAAGCGCTCGCGGCCCGCATCGTTGTGCACGAGCGGCTCGGCTGTAGCTCCGCGGCCGACCGGGATTGGGAGAGATTCCGCGCCTTGGGGCCGGCCCGGCCGCCGCTATTGCCGCATCAACACCGTTTGCAGGTAACCCCCCATCGCCTGCCGTCGCTGCAAAGCGGGGGAGCGGATGTGGCGGTGAGCGCTTTCTTGGGCGAGTACGATACAGGCGACTGGGATCGCGCACTCATGATCCTGGAGCGCGCCATCCTCGATTTCCCCTCCTACGCCGACCTGCAATACCGGCGCGGGCTTTTGTTGGCGGAGCTCAATCGACTGCCGGATGCACTCCTCGCCTTTGACGTGGCCCTGGCCATCAATCCCCGGTTCGTGAGCGCGCTCCTCGCCCTAGGGCTGACGTATCTTGCGCTCTCGCGGTGGAGAGACGCTGCGGACGTGCTGGCCCGGGCGCTCGAGGAAGAGCCACAGTACGCGGACATCGCCTACGCGCACGCTGTAGCCGCGTTCGCCATGCGCGAACTGGAGGAAGCGAGCACATCCTTGTCGGCCGCGCTGGCCGTAAACCCACGGTTCTGGAGGGCGCGAGTGGCGATGGCGCTGGTGGACTTCGATTCAGGTCGCCGGGCTCAAGCCGTGAATGGCCTCGAAAACGCGTTGTCCAGCCACATGCCACAAGGGCCGCTGCTGTGGGCACCCGAACATCCTCTGGAACGCCGCGAGTCCGGAGCCATTGCGTTTTGGTCGGCAGCGGTTTTGTTCCACCCCGAGTATCCGGACCTGCACTTGCAGCTCGGGCTCGCTCATTTGCAGCGCGGAGGATTGGAGGGCGCGGAGGCCGCGTTCTCCAGAGCAACTGTTTTGCATCCTGGGTATGCCGAAGCGCACGCGGGGCTGGGCAAGGTTGCCATTCTAGCCGGATCTCCCGACCGCGCCGTACTACATCTGACGCGCGCGCTGGACGTGTCTCCGCGCTGGGCTGACCTGTGGTGTCTCCTCGCCGAGGCGCGGGTGGAGATGGGCGAGCTATCGAGCGCGGCGGCGGATTTCGAGCAGAGTCTGGCTCACAATCCCGGGTACGTGAATGCACTTCTGGGACTGGCCATCGTGCGATCACGCCAGCGCCGCGCGGATGAAGCGCGAGGATTAGTGGAGCGCGTGTTGCGGCAGTATCCGGGGCATCCAATTGCCGCCGCGCTCATGGATCAGGGGGATTGAGGGTTCGAAACGCCGAGCTAGGCTTCGAGAATTGGTGCCTTAGGAGACCGGACGTTCTTCAGCACTTTCCCCGACCGCAAGCAGCGTGTGCAGACCCGAAGGCGCTTGGGCACGCCGTCCAACAAGACGCGCACCGGCTGCAAGTTGGGCTCCCACCGCCGGCGAGATGTGTTGTGCGCATGGCTGATTTGATTGCCAAATTGCGCAGTTTTTCCGCAAATGTCACAAGCCTTGGGCACGGCGGGCTCCTTTCCAACACAACGATGAAGGGCGCCTGAGCGGCCCTTCACAAGGGCGAACGAGTGTAACATGGCATCCAGAGGGGCTCAACCCACATACTCCCGCCATGGTGACTGCATCCTTGCCCCTCGCTGACCTGCTTCCAGGCCTCGGTAAACGCCAGGCGGAGCGCCTCCGGCACCTCGGCGTCACCACACTCCCCGAGCTACTGCGCCATTATCCCAATCGCTGGATCGATCGCACGGTTATTCGCCCGATCGGGTCCTTGAGTGATCAGGACGTGCTCCCCGAAGCCGCCCTGGAGGATGGCCGGCTCCGCCGGCGTGAGGTGACGGTGCTGGGTCGCGTGGTCGGAAGCCGCGTGCTCGGGCCTCCCTGGCGGCGAGCTCGCGGATCACGGTTTCAGCGTCTGGAAGTGGTGTTGCAGGACGACACCGGGCACGTGACCCTGGTCTTTTTCGGGGGAAGCTGGCGTGAAACCCATTTCGTGGCGCACGCGCCCGTGCTCGCCTCGGGGCCGGTGACGCGATTCAATCGCGGCTTTCAGTTCACCAATCCCGACTACGAGCTTTTGGACGTGGAAGAGGAGGCGGCCTTCCATACCGAGGTCCACGTTCCGGTGTATCCGCTCACGCGCGGCATCACCGAGCGCGCCCTCCGCGAATGGATGCGCATGGCATTGGGCCGCGCGAGTTCGGAGATGGAGGATCCGCTGCCCGCCGCGCTTCGCGCGCGCTACCGATTGTTGACCCTTCATGATGCTCTCCGGCAGATTCACTTTCCACGCTCGCGTGACGAGATTGGGCCGGCCGTGCGCCGCCTGGCTTTCGAAGAGCTCTTTCTCGATCAAATGGTCGTGCAGGCGGTCCGCATGCGTCGCGAAACGGGCAAAGTGAGTCCCAAGATTTCCGGCGGCGGTCCTATCTTCCGCCGCATTCGCGCCGCGCTTCCCTTCACCTTGACCGACGATCAAAGCCAAGCCCTCGACCAGATCCTCGCCGACCTGGATCGGTCGAAACCAATGAACCGGCTTCTCCAGGGAGACGTGGGTTCCGGCAAGACCGTGGTCGCACTGCTGGCGGCGGCCGCGGCAGCGGACGCCGGGTATCAAACCGCATTCCTCGTTCCGACCGAAATCCTGGCCGAACAACATGTGCGGACGTTACGCGATCACGGGGCGGAATTCGGGTTGGAACCCCGCATCTTGGTCGGCGGGCTGTCGCGACCGGCCCAAAAAGAAGTCCTGCGGACGCTTGCCGACGGCAGCACGCTGCTCGTGATCGGAACCCACGCCCTCTTTCAAGAGCGGGTGCGGTTTCGAAACCTTGGGCTGGTGGTGGTGGACGAGCAGCACCGTTTCGGAGTTGTGGAACGCGTAGCCATGTCGGAAAAAGGAAAGGCGCCGCACGTGCTGGTCATGTCGGCCACCCCGATTCCCCGAAGCATTGCCCTCGTCCAGTACGCGGACCTCGATATGTCCATCATTGCCCACCGCCCCAAGGGGCGCGGTCGCGTGACGACTCGGGTCACCTCCGAACAGAACCGCAAGAAGGTGTACACGTTTGTGGCCAAGCGGTTGGCCGAAGGGCGGCAGGCGTACGTTATCTATCCCTTGGTCGAAGAATCCGAACGTTCGGATCTCCAGGCGGCCACGACCATGGCCGGCGAGCTGGCCCGGCGCTCCGAGTTCAGCGGATTCAAGGTCGATTTACTCCACGGGCAGATGCCGTCCGAGGACAAGGACCGGATCATGCAGGGGTTCGTGAAAGGGGAGACGTCGATCCTGGTCGCGACCACGGTAGTGGAGGTCGGCATCGACGTTCCGAACGCGACCGCGCTCGTCATCGAGCATCCGGAACGCTACGGACTAAGTCAGCTCCATCAGCTTCGTGGTCGGGTGGGCCGAGGCCCCGAGAAATCCTATTGCGTGCTCGTGACGTCGGACGCCTTGCCCGCCGAAACCCTGGAGCGACTCAACCGGTTCGCGGCAACGGATGACGGGTTCGAGCTGGCGCGACTCGACTTGCTATTACGCGGCCAGGGAGAGATCCTGGGCACGCGACAAAGCGGCCCCCCCGGTTTCAAGCTGGCCGATCCTCTCCGAGACGCTAAGATGGTCGAAGCCGCACGAGAAGAGGCGGAGACGATCCTCGACGGGGGATTCATGAGCGGCGAGGGGGGGCCGGATCTCGAGCCGCTGCGGCGCTTGGTCGCATCGCGCCTCGAGCAACTCGGCGCTTTGATCGAGGTTGGTTAGGAGGGACGCCATGATCATTCGCTGTCCGGATTGCCGCACGGAGTACTCAGTGCAGTACGAAGGGGGCATGACCCCCGGCGCCCGTGTGCGCTGCCCGAGGTGCCGGGTTGTGTTTCCCTTGCCCCGTCCCGTACAGGAGGACGCCTCGCCCGCGCCGGTGCGCCGGCGTATTTCCGATCCTCAGCTGGCGCGTCGGCTCGCCCGCGCGATGCTTTCAGAGATCGTGCTCAATCGCCGTACCGAGCGCGATTCTGCTCTGGAGCAAGGCAACCTGCTCGCCCGCTTCGGTCCGGCCATCACCATTGCCTACCGCGTGTACGGCGAGAAGGTGATGCCCGAGCTTCCCGGGTTGCGCCGCATCTTTCGTGACGCGGTGAACGACGTCGTTGGGGGCGGGAAAGCAGTGCTCTAACTGGTCCTAGGACCAGTTGTTTCGCTCCTAACGGATACCGCACGAGGTACTGGTTTTAAAACCAGTACCGCACGTGCGATTGGTCGGGAGAGATTGGGTTTTGGACACGAGGACAGCATGAGGTTGGTCGGCTGGCCCGTAGTTCTTGCTTTACCCACCCAGGAATGGTTTCAAAACCATTTGTCAGCTCAGTCACCCCCTGAACTGGTTTTAAAACCAGTACTGGCCGGCAAGGCCCATTTCTTACTTTTCCTGAGCACCTTCCCGAAAATCAGCTCGCCTTCATAGGCATTGTGAGTCCGGCAACGCAGCTCGATGTTATCGACTGTCGATTCGCCTCTCCACGCAAACGGAATGATGTGATGAAATTCAATCCATCTCCGTTCAGAGCACTGCCTCCCGTTCCTGGCCACGAAGGCGCAATGACCCTGATCGCGTTCCCAAACGGCGTTTTTCACCTCAGAAGGAATGTATCGGGATTCCTTCTCCTCGACGGCCTTCACGGATGCTTCTTGGGCTGAGGTCGGTGATCCAGCTCGCTCAGCGGCGCTTGGGCCTTTTCTGGGTCGCTTTCCCTTCCCGAACCGTTGCCGCTGCACCTGTTTTAGCCGTATGAGCAAGGAATCCTTGATGATGACGGCCGGGTCGCCGCTCGGGACTTGGTGACTTAAGAGCTCCTGCAACAGTTTGAGAGCGTCCACCGTCTCCTGGTCCGCGGTGAAGTGAACGTCATAAAGCTCGGGCGCCAGCGGGGAGACGGCAGATTTCCCAGGAAAGTCTCGCCGAACAGGTTCTGCTTCAACTTCCGGGCCAGCGGAATCAAAAGGGTTTTCGAAGAGCCCATCCGCGTCCGTCCTTGAGCCGGATATCCTCCGAATTCTGGTCGGCACCGGCGGCTTGGGCCGTAGCCGGGCGACCATCTCCTCAACTTTGGCCATGCTCTTGTAGGTCGCCTCCTCTAGCACCGCCACGTGATTCTCCTGAGTCAAAGACGGGCCCAGGCGGTGCACTGCGGTGAGATGCACGAGTCCATCCGCCAGCATGTCCAGGACGATCGGGAACTTCCGCGCGGTTCGAGCCACATCGATCCGCGAATAGGCCTGGTCTTCGCTTAAGTGCAGCACCTCCATGCAGTAGCTCCTGAGCGACGAGCAGCCTTCCTCGGTGAACAGTTTCCGCTTATCCATTTCGGCGAGATGCGCAATCACCACGGCGACATCTTCGCGCTCTCGGCTGACCGCAGCCCAAACACCTTCGAGCAACTCTTGGTCGGAACGATCCTTCAACATGAATGCAGCACGCATGTGACACCTCCGTTGATCGTTACGACGGGGTACTCTCTTTATATCACGCTGATTTTGGACGCGTTTGCAGGCCGCAGGGCACGCGGATTTCTCAAATTTTGAATTCAAAGGAATTGCGTAAGCGAGCGTGAGTCAGGAAAGCCTGTATTGCGTCCAGGGATGCGTGTTCATGCTCGAGATGCGTCCCGCAAAAGTGTTGTTCCCCAAAGTCAGTCAAGGACTATTTTTAGATTTGTTTCTGGGCGCCAGGTTTTTGGGCTGAACAAACAACTGGTTTCAAAACCAGTCAACCCCGTTCACGGGCACGTGCTCGCCAAGCGCATTTCATCCTTGACCTGTCGGGCAGTGACCACGTCCGCCAAAATCAGCATCGAATCTCCGAACTCGTGCTGCAGGAACCCTTGCCCGTCCGCGTAGCGCAAGGCGGGCTCCAACCGCGCTCTCGGAGCAAACGCTTCCATGAGCGCGAAATGACTCGTCCCCGGTTCGTGGATGCCGGTCAGCAGCCCATCCACAATTCGGAGCGAAGACTCGGGCCCGAGCACTAGGTCCACCATGCCCGATCCCGCACGCAAACATCCACCGTTCGCGAGCGCATTGCCCTCTAGAGCACGTACAACGGAGGTGCCCACCGCAATGACGCGGCCTCCCTGTTGTCTCGCGAATGCGATTGCATCCACCGTTTGGTGCGGCAAGTCGTAGCGCTCGGGTAAGGGGAGCGCGGCATCCAGCACCGGGTCGCCGGTCGCGGACAGTCCCGCCGCGTGCGTCAACGATGCCAACCGAACGCCGTTCTTTTGCGCTCGGGCGAGAATGTCCCACGTCAGTGGACGCCCGGCCGACGGCATCTCCACCGCCCAGGGGCGTGCTCCATACCGCGTTTGCACATCCCAGAGATCGAGGTCCTGCCGCACGTAGCTGTACTGGACCGGTCGCCCCAATCGGTAGAGTTCTCGATAGAGATGCTCGGCATCTTGTTGGAACCGGATCCGCACCAGTCGTGAGGACATAGGGGAGACCTCGAGCACCGAAGCCGAAAGCGGTCCGACCCACAGCGTATCGCCGGCCATCACCCGAGGCGGAGTGGGGCGGTGTTCGGTGGGGATGTGCCAGTCCCCGGGACCGAAGAGCACGGCCCACCAGGTGATCGCATCGCCGCCCTCACCCGCGAGCCGAAGCTCAAAGTCACCGGAGTTGTCTTCCAATCGAAGCGGAAGCGACGCAGGTAAGGTGGCCGCGTCGTTCATCACCAGGAGATCAAACGGTCGAAGAAGATCCGGAAGATTCGCCAGCCTACCGGCGCGATGGTTGCCGGTCCTGGAATCGAGGAGTAACAGACGCTCGTCTTCCGTCTGAGCGCGAGGGTAATCGGCGTTTTTCATGACCGGTTCCTTCCGGTGGACATGACGAGCGCATCCCCAAACGTCCAGCGCGGCGCGCGCCACTCCGAAAGTGAAACGCGAGCGCCGTTGGGGACCGTCAGAACGGATTGCAAGAGCGCCACAAAGCGCTCCGCAACTTCCTCCGGGTCGAGCAGGGTAGCTGAGTCGTCGCCGGGTACGGCTTCGCGATGCAGTTCGGTGTTCATATCTCCGGGATCCACGCTCACCACGCGGACGCCGAACGGATCGAGTTCGGCCGCCCAGATGCGGCCCAAATGATCGAGGGCAGCCTTGGATGCCGAATACGCTCCCCAGTTGGCGTAGGCCGAGACCGATGCATCTGACGTGACGTGCACGATCAACCCGTGGCCGCGCAGAGCCATCGGCCCGGCAAACGCCTTGGAAAGACGAAAGGGACCGATGAGGTTGACCGCGAATGCGCGCTCGAGATCCTCGCAATCGGTATCGAGGAGCGGGCGCAAGGGGGAAGGCCCCAGCGTGCTCGCGTTGTGAATCACCGCGTCGACATGCCCGAGTGCCCGGTGGGCCGCGCCGGCAATGGGATAGACCGCGGTCTTGTCGCCGACGTCAGCCGCCCATCCATGCGCCTCGCCGCCGGCCGCACGAATGCTCCGTACTGTTGCGTTCAGATCCTCCTCGCCCCGGGCGACCAGGAAGAGCCGCGCTCCCTTCCCGGCAAGCTCATGAGCGAGGGCCTTTCCCAAGCCCTTCGACGCTCCCGTGATCACGATGCCTTGTCCATGCAGGTTCATGACGATCCTCCTTGTTCGCGTTCACCCAAAGGATCGTCCTTTCTGACAGTGTTTTGGAGCGATTGTTATTGCATTGGCAGGATGCTATTCTGACAACCATGAGCCCCGACACCATAGCGGGCCGCCTGGGCGGCAACATTCGCCAACTCCGCGAAGCACGCGGGCTTACCCAGGAACAAATGGCCCAGCTCTCTGGAGTGCCTCGGGCCACGTGGGCCAACCTGGAATCCGGCGCCGCCAACCCCACCTTGAACGTGTTGTATCTGGTGGCGAAAGCACTCCAGGTCCCCCTCGAGGAGTTGATCGCGGTGCCGTTGGCGGCCTGCCGCCTCTACGAGAGCGGCTCGTTACCGAGCCGTGTTCGGGGCACCGGGGTGGTCGTGCAAAAACTCCTGCCCGATCCGCTTCCGGGGATGGAGATCGATCGCATGGAGCTGCCGCCGGGGAGCCGCATGACCGGCATTCCGCACACCCCTGGGACGCGCGAATACCTTGTCTGCGAGGCGGGGGAGATTCAGTTGACTGCCGCGGGGGAACGCTGGCTTTTGCACGCCGGGGATGTCGTCGCGTTTCGCGGCGACCAGAAGCACTCATACGCCAATCCCGGCGAGGCACCAGCGATCGGTTATTCGGTGGTCGCGATCGCGCGCGTGGATTAGTCGAAGTACGCCCTTAGCTCTAGCGCCGCATCAGAGGGACGTGTGTCACTCTGCTTCACGCCATCGCGCCCAATGCTACCTGTCTACTCGATCATCCTGCGCGAGCCGTGAGCCGTTTCATTTCAGGGAAAACACCACTGGCAATTGGACCCAGACCGGCACCGGCTTGTGCTGCTGCATGGCTGGACTGAACTGCGCCGTTAACGCCGCGGTGCGAGCCGACTCAGCCAGCATGGGGTTGCCGGACAGAACGATCACATTCAGGACCTTCCCTTCTTTGCTGACCAACACCCGCAAAAGGACGGTTCCCTCGATGCCGGCCTCTCGGGCTAGAGATGGATACACGGGTGCAACCATGCGAAGGAATTTGGGTTCAACTTCTACCGCCACGAACTGATCGGGCGTGGGCAGGGAAGGCTCGTTCGGAAGGACGCTTAGGTCGCCTCCGCCTGCCACGTCAGAGCCCAATTTGCCAAGGTCGTCATAAGCCGCCGTCATTTGATCGGCAGTTGGGAATTGGGACACAAGGGCCTTCCAATCCTCGACTGGTAAGGGAACCCCCACGGTGGAAGGATCTGGCGCCGACATTTTCTCGCTCTTGACGGAAATGGAGGGCGGGACTGGCGGTTTTTTGATTCCGAAGTCATCCCCGAAGTTAATTGTGAAGATGTGATCCATATTCGGAGCGACCGGTTCTCGCCTGAGGCAAAGGAAGGCGACGAGAGCGGTCAAGGCAATCATCATCGTGGCCGCATTCCCCCACGACATCCATCGATAAAACTCCTGCCGCAGGGGATGGTGCGCTCCGGTTACGGGCAGAGCATGGGCGTGATCGAGCGAAAAGGGAGAGAGGCCTGGAAGCCGCATGGCTTTTTCCTCGTGAAGCCCTGTGCAATCTCGGTCTCGAGAACGTGGGCAGCTCGGAAAAAGCCCGGGAGGGGATCAATCGCTGACCTTTAGTTTGAACCTTTTCTGCCCCGTGTCAATAACCCAAATGAAAAGGCCGGAGGCAAGAGCTCCGGCCTTTGCCGATCAGTGAAAGAGTGGCTTTCCTATCCTACTTCTGCCGCTCCTCGTCCCAGTCTTCTTTCTGGCCCTGACGGCCCGGATTCTGCTGCCCTTCACGGCCACCCTGCTGGCCCTGACGGCCCGGGGCCTCTTTCCCTTCGCCTTGCTTGCCTTCGCGGCGTTCGGGATGCATTCCGCCCTGACCTTCTCTGCCTTCTCTTTCTTCGCGACCCGGATTTTGTTCACGATCTGTATTCATTGATGCCTCCTGAGGACCGAATCCGGTCCTCGGAATTAATGAGCCCAGTTTGAATTTTTCGACACACAAATGCGCCGAACGTTGTTGCTACGTCTCTTAGACTACTCGGGCCGGAAGGTAGAGGATCCCAGGTTTTTGGGTATCGGATTAAGCTGGGGTCTTCCCCTACACAACAGTCATCCTTTCCCGGCAATTTAAACAATGCAACACCCGATCGAAAAGCGATGCGCAAATGGTGCATTCTTCTGCTCGGCGCAAGAATAAAAATCAAAATTTCGCCCGCGCCGGCGAAGGAGTCATCGAAGTAATTGAAAATTGAATCACCGCCCCGGGGTTTGGGCAGCATCCTCAAGGGATCAGCTTGCACCTCCCGAAGACGGCCGAGCCCCGGGGCGGCCGCGATTTCAAAGGCCGAAGAGCCGCCGGAGTCTCAGGAAAAATCCCCCCGCGTGCTGATCGCATTCCTCGTTCGGTTCGGTCCCGGCAAGAAACACTTCCTTGATCTCAGTTGGACACATCTCCGTTGCGAGCAAGCCCGATTCGGGATCGATCCATTCGGTAGCGATACCCGGCGGGGCACGAAAATCCTCCGCCGGCGAGCGTGATTGGAGCTCGCGAAAGATCCGAGACCAGATGGGCAGGGCCGCCGCGGCGCCGGAGAGCCCCACCTGTCCTTCTTGATCGAATCCAACCCAGACCCCGACCGCGCGCCGCAGGTCGTAACCCACGAACCAGGCATCGCGGAAGTTGTCGGTCGTTCCGGTTTTCCCCGCCACCGGCATGTGGACGCCCATGTCGAGCGCGGGATGACCCGTGCCGGATTGAACGACGCCTTCGAGCAGGTTGGTGATGAGATAGGCCTCTTCGGGTTTCACTCCCGGCGCCGGGTCGAGTGGTCGCAGCACGACGGTGACACCGTCGGGGCTCATGCAGCCGGTGAGGAAGGTGGGAGCTTTGGGAATTCCCGAGTTGGCCAGCGAGCCGTAGGCCGAGGTGATCTCGAGCAGGCTGACTTCCGAGGTGCCCAGGGCCAAGGACGGCACCTCCTCGAGCTGGCTCTGGATGCCCATATCGTGGGCGGCCTGGACGACCCGATCCAGACCGATCTCGTAGCCCACCCGGGCCGTGGGCACATTGAGGGAGTGCTCCAGCGCGTCGCGCACGGTGACTTGGCCGCGGAACTCCTCATCGTAGTTCTTGGGCTCCCAAAGTTTTCCACCCGCCTTCACCTCGAACGGCGTGTCCTCCAGCACCGTGGCCGGAGTCCAGTAGGTTCCATCTTTGCGAACAGGATCTCGAAACGCGGCCAAGTAAACGAACGGCTTGAACAGCGATCCGGGTTGTCGCCGCGCATCGATCGCGCGATTGAACGGACGATGCACAAAGTCTCGGCCGCCCACTACCGCTCTCACTTCTCCCGAGCGTGGATCGATCACGACCACCGCCGCTTCGAGTGGATTCTTCTTTCGGCGCAGGCGCGAGTAGTCACGTTCGAGCTGGGTGAGCCCTTGACGCACACCGATTTCGGCCATGGTTTGGGCCACCGGGTCGAACGTGGTGAACACGCGGGCGCCCACGCGGAGCGTGCCGGCGGGCGCTCGGCGCTCGATCTCTTTGCGGCAGGCATCGAGAAAAAAGGATGCGTCCCCACTGCGGAGCGGGGGCCGGCGCATGGGTAGAGGTTGGCGGATGGCACGAGCGTAGTCCGCTTCCGACAGCTTTTTGTTCGCTTTCAACATTCCGAGAACGAGGTCGCGCCGTTTCCGCGCGCGATCCGGATCGCTGTAGGGGGAGTAAAGATTGGGCGCCTGGATGAGCCCGGCCAGTAGTGCGAGTCCGGACACGTCCGCCGCTTCCAGCTCGCGTCCGAGGTAATAGCGTGACGCTTCACGCGCGCCCCGAATTTCGTACGGCCCCCATTCCCCCCAGTACACCGCGTTCAAATACCCTTCCAGGATCTCGCGCTTGGAATAACGGAGCTCGAGGGCCAAGGCCAGGACCGCTTCCCACGCTTTTCGGGGCAGAGTCTTGCGGTTGTCCAGATACAAAGAGCGAGCGAGCTGCTGGGTGAGGGTGGATCCGCCCTGGGCTGCATGTCCCAGTTTGAGATCGGTCACGATGGCGCGTCCCACCCCAATCACATCCACTCCGGGATGGCTATAGAACCGCTCGTCTTCCACGGAAAGAACGGCGTCGACGAGAGCGCGTGGCGTCTCCTTGAGGGGCAAGTAGTCGAGGACCGCACCTTTCTTGCCCTCAAATCCCGCGATGCGCTCCGGCTCCAGCCGCATGTCCGATGCGGACATCTCAGGAGGAGACTCCAACGCCACCACGTGCTTGCCTCGTATGCGCGCTCGAATGAAGCCCCCTTGAAACGCATGGTCCGGATACCGGAAGGGGCGCAAGTGAATCTCCAACCCACTTCCCGTTTCTCGGTACTGCCCGGCCTCGGGATTTTCCTGAACCAGGCGATAGCCCAGGCTCTGAAGGCGGCCCTCGAGGTCGTCCACATCGATGCGGACGCCGGTCGCGAGCTCCATGGGCGCGGAGTAGAAAATGAGGGTCTGGCGAGAACCGCTCTCGGGAATCCGGACCACGAGGCAGGCCAAACCGACCGCGCTCAGCGTGAACAGGAAGAGGGCGATAGCGATGTAGATCGCCCAGCGAGCACGACGGGAACGGGGGGGACGCCGGACCGGGAGAGATTCCATTGATTCATCATACCTTTCCCTCTCCGGAATGATTCGATGGGAGAGAGGCACAAAAATCGAGGCAGGGTTAAACTTCCGCCCGGTCTAGTTGCCCGGTGCCCTAATCAGGAGAACATGCATGACCGTCCTACATCGATTTTCACCGACTTTTTACGCAATATTGCGCATCATGTCCGGATTTCTATTCATGTGTCACGGCGCTCAAAAGCTCTTCGGTGCGCTGGGGGGAGACGTCCAGACCGGCGATCCGTGGGGCTTATCCGCCGGCATCATCGAGTTCGTCGGTGGTCTGTTGATTATGTTGGGTCTCTTCACCGGGCCGGCCGCCTTCATCTCCTCGGGCGAAATGGCGGTCGCATATTTCAAAGTCCATGCTAAGAACGGGGCGTTGCCCATCCAGAACCACGGGGAGCTTGCCGCCCTATATTGTTTTTTGTTTCTCTACATCGCTTCAGAAGGCTCGGGCACCTTGGCGCTCGATCGGCTCCTCGGCCGCCGGCGCATCTTGCCATAGCGGCTGTGTTTCCGGTGGCCCATCGGGAGTAAACGCGTGCGAGGATCCCTGATCGCTCTCGTGGTTGCGCTATGGCTCTGGCCCATACGTGCGGCGGCGCATCACGGCCGCGACTATTTGAACGTGCGAGGCGCCGACCTGCCGCACCCAGGGCAGGTTTTCTTTGTTCCTCGATGCGACTTCGTGACCCAAGGCGGTGAAAGCGAAACGGAACTCGAACCCAGCCTTCTGGTGGGGGCGCTGCCCTGGCTTTCCGCCGAAATCCACGCCCACATTTCGGGGGAGGAGGGTGAGAACCTTCGGTATGAGGCGACCGCCCCGTCCGTGCAAATCTCGCTTCCCGGTGAACGGGCGTGGGGAGTTTCGTTGTCCACCGAGTATGAACTGGCCGCAGAGGCGGACGGTCATGATCGGGCGGAAGCAATCGGCATTGTGTCGGGGATGCTGTCCGGTTACCAGCTGGCCCTCAACCTGCGCTGGACGGGAGAAGAGCACGTGTCCCCGGACTGGGGATACGCGGCCGGACTTAGAAGCCGTACCGCTCCGGGCCTTAGCTTCGGCCTCGAAGCCCAGGGTGGCTTTGCCGCGGACGCGCAGCATGAAGCGTTGCTCGGCATTTATATAGATCCCGCGTCTCGCACGACGCTGAATGTGGGTCTTGGAGCGGGATTGGGCCCGGAAGGGCCGGATGCGACGCTCCGCACCACCCTCGTGTTCCGAATTAACTGACGACTTTGGCCCGGCTTTCTTTCAGAAATCAAAGGGGGCCAAGGAGTTAGGGAATTACGGGTTTTCCCGATTTTTAAACGAGCCTTTGGATGCGACACTACTCACAACCAAGTCTTCAGTCAGGGGGAACCCAATGTCCAAACGGCTCCGGCAAAGTGTCCCAATGACGACGTACCTGCTCTATGGCGTCCTCACTGCGTGCTTCATTATGGCCATCGCCGTGGCGGTTGTGGCCCGCGCACATTAAACCAGGCCCACGCAGAGCCAAGTCCCGCCAGCAGTCTGTTCGGCAACGCGCGCTTGCTCTAAAACCCTAGGTTCGATCAGGCCTCGGGCGTATTCGGAGCGCCCGGAGATTCAGGTGCCTCGCTCTTCTGCGCTTCGCGCCACAGTGCGGCGTGCCGAACCAGTTCGCGGCTCGATTTCACCGCGAGTTTGGTTTTGATGTGCTCGATGTGGCTTTCCACCGTTTTCACGCTCACCACCAGCTGTTCGGCGATCTCGCGGACGATGAGACCCTGACCGACCAGCTCGAAGATCTGGAGCTCCCGGTTGGAGAGGTTGGAAACTCCGGAGCGGTTGGGGCCATCCAGGGTGACCACGCGTTTCACGATCTGTTCGGTGAGATCCGAGCTCAGCACCGTTTCCCCGGCCATGGCCTTGCGGATGGCTCCGGCCAGCACGTGAGGCGGCTGGGACTTGTTGACGTACCCGAGCCCTCCCGCCCGCAGGACTCGCTCCGCAAACAGTGAGTCGTCGTGGATGCTGAACACCAGGAGCTTGATCGTGGGGTGCTTCTCCTTCGCCTGGCGGATGAGGTCGATCCCGTTTTCCTGGCCCAGTGAGAGATCGATGAGAACGAGATCGCAGG
>Ga0075429_100001060_pt1 | contig 21986 bp, 23 predicted proteins | sample RhiMetdeltSRZDD3_FD_75295 | JGI IMG/M metagenome (GOLD analysis project Ga0075429, IMG submission 75295) | Populus rhizosphere microbial communities from Tennessee, USA - Rhizosphere MetaG P. deltoides SRZDD3 | ecosystem: Host-associated > Plants > Roots > Rhizosphere > Soil | place: USA... | reverse complement strand
CAAGGGCATGTCGAAGGAGCGGGCCGCCCGCATCGCCAACTCGCCCGGCGCGTCCAAGCGCGGTGGCAAGAAGAGCGGATCGGGCGGGGACTCGCGCCAGGGCGGCACCACCGCCCAGAAGAAGCGGGCCGGTCGCAAGGGCGGCAAGGCCACCGCCGCCAAGCGGTCCTGACCTGACCCTTCCCTGCCATCGACATCATGAGGAGACCCGTCTTCGTCGTGCTGGCGGGCACGGTGTTGGCGGCCCTCCGCCGGGTCGTCGACCCGGTGGCCGAGCCGGGGCCCGGGCGCATCAGCTTCGGCGCCGTGACCGAGATCGGGACGGAGATCACCGTCGACCTCGAGCAGCGCGACGCCCCGACCGCTGCCGTCGAGAGGTGGCTGGCCACCGAGATCGTCGGCCGCGTCCCCGGGGGCCGGCGATGAGGTTCGGCGACCTGCTCCACCCACCGGTGGTCGACCAGCACGGGCGGTCGTTGGGTCAGGTCCGCGATGCCCACGTAGTGCAGGACGGGCCGCTGCTGGCGTCGGGCCACGCCGCGTTCCGGCTCCACGGGCTCGTCGTCGGCCGGAGGCTCGCCGGCGGCCGCTTCAGCCGCCGGCGCCTCCATCACCATGCGGTCTACGTGCCCTGGCCGGCGGTGACGTCGGTCGAGGACGACTGCATCGTGGTCAGCTCGCCCGAGGGTGGGTTCGCCAGCTCGACGAGCCGGGCGTAGACGTCCCGGTAGTCCTGCATGATGGCTCGCAGGTCGTCGGTCGAGGGTTCGGCTGCCTGCCAGCGACCGTCGATGCCCTGGCGCTGCTCGGCGATCGCTTGCTGGGCCGCGTCCCACATCTCGCCGAGCAGGGCGCTGGCGCTCTCGACGGTCCCGTGGGGGTCGTCGATGAACCCGGTCTGGATGGCGCCCCAGCGCTCGGCGTAGCTCCCGACACCAGGATCCACGTCTTCACCCGGCGCCACCGGCTCCAGCTTCTCCAACGGGCTCGGCTCCACCGGCCTGCTGGCGTCGGCGGCCTCGATCGCCTGGGCAGCCTCGGCCACCTCGTCGTCCTCGGCCACCTCGTCGCCGTCGACCACTTCGTCGTCCTCGGCCACCTCGTCGCCGTCGACCAGCTCGTCGTCCTCGACGGCCTCGTCGACCGGCTCGGTCTCCGTCACCTCATCGGGCTCGACCTCGGCCCCGCCGTACTCGTCATAGTCCGCAGCCTCGGCGATGTCGGCCTCGGTCTCGGTGACCTCGTCCGGAGCGGTCGGCTCGTCGATGTCGGGCCGGGAGGGCTCGAAGGTCGTCGGAGCGAAGGCCGACTGGGCGGGCCTGGGCTCATCCTCGAGGTCGGGCTCGTCCTCGAGGTCCATCGCATCGTCGTCCGGCTCGATGTCGAGCAGGTCGGAGTCCTCGTCCTCGGGCTCGTCCTCGGGTTCATCCTCGAGCTCGTCGATGTCGAGCAGGTCGGAGTCCTCGTCGTCGGCTTCGTCCTCGGCCTCGGGCTCCCCGGGTGGGAGCACCGAGCCGGGCTCGCTCTCGGTCAGCAGCACCGACTCGTCGTCGGTGTCTGTGTCCTCGTCGATATCGATGTCCTCGTCGGTATCGATGTCCTCGGTCTCGAGGTCGTTGTCGGTCTCGTGCGCGGTCATCGCGCACCTCCTTCGGATAGATCGTCGTGGGTGAGCAGCTCCGCGAACATCGAGCGGTAGCGCTGGAACGCGTCCCGGAGGTCGTCGGTCGACGCCTCCTGCTCCTCGCTGCGCAGCTGGATGGCATGGGCCACCCGGTAGTTCTCCGCCAGGTCAGGGTGATCGACGGACACCATCTCGATGCGCTCGTCGAAGTCGTCGACCGGGTAGCCCCGCTCGCGCATGACGGTCTGCACGAGGCCGTCGGCCTCGGCGACCGTCTCGGCCGGCGCGTCGATGAAGCGCTGCTGCACGAGCAGCCACTCCTCCGCGTAGGCGTCACGGGCGTCGGGCTCGAGATCGCGGATCTCGAGCTCGTCGCGGCGCTTGATGCGCTCACGCAGCTCGGATTCGGCAGCCCGACGATCGCCCTGCTCGTCGACCAGATGCTCGTACTCCGGCCCGAAGCGTCGTTGCAACGAGCGGGAGCGCACCCGTGGGACCGCCAATGCAGCTATAGCGAGCACCACGACGATGCCCACCGCAATTATCAACCAGGTCATCGGGGACCCCCCTTTCGGTGCTGGTCTCGTACCCAGCGCCTCCGCGGCAATACGAGGTCCGGCTGGGGTATGCGACCGGACATGGCCGGCACGACGGAGGCACGGGGAGGAGCAGCCGGACCGATGGCTCGGCTGCGGCACCTACAGGCGGGAGCGGACCAGGTCCAGGCCCGCCGCCCGTGGCTCGCGGTTCCCGTCGCGACCGTGAAGAAGTTCGGCGAGGACCGGGCGGGCAACCTCGCCGCGCTCATCGCCTACTACGGGTTCTTCTCGCTGTTCCCGCTGCTGCTGGTGTTGGTGACGGGACTGGGATTCGTGCTCGCCGGCCACCAAGGGCTCCAGCAGGACATCGTGGACTCCGCGCTGGCCGACTTCCCGGTGGTCGGCGACCAGCTGCGGCGCAGCACCGGCCGGCTCGACGCCAGCGGCTTCGCCCTCGCCGCCGGGATCGTGAGCGCGATCTGGGCGGGGACCGGCGTGGTGAAGGCGACGCAGGACGCGATGAACGACATCTGGGACGTCCCGATGCGGCGCCGGCCCAACCTGTTCGTCACGATCTGGCGGTCGATCGGCACGCTCACGGTGATCGCGATCGGGCTCCTGGTGACGACGCTACTGACCGGCGCGATGGGCGCGATCGGGACCAGCTTCGTGCCCCGCTCGATCGGCGTGGTCCTGAGCGGGGTCGTCAACGTGGCCCTGTTCCTGGTGGCGTTCCGGCTGTTGACCGTGCGCGACGTGCGGATCGCGCAGCTGCTGCCAGGGGCGTGCATCGCTGGGCTGGCCTGGGTCGGGCTGCAGCTGCTCGGCGGCTACCTGGTGGCCCACCAGGTGACCAACGCCAGCGAGACCTACGGGGCCTTCGCAGTGGTGATCGGGCTGCTGTGGTGGATCTACCTCCAGGCCCAAGTCATGTTGTTCGCCGCCGAGCTGAACGTCGTCCTGGCCAACCGGCTGTGGCCCCGCAGCCTGACCGGCGACGACCGCAGCACCGACCGCCGGACCCTCCGGCAGCACGCCGAGGTCGAGGAGCGGGCCCCGGACGAGACCGTGCAGGTCGAGTTCCATGACGAATCCGACGGCGAGCCCCGTGAACCTGCTCCTGGGTGACATCGACGCGAAGGGCCCCGTCCGGGGAGGGTCTCGACGGGGCCCTCGCATCGATGCTCCGAGCACCGGAGGGAGGGTTGGTTGCTCGGAGGCCCTTCCTTGCCCCGAGGCTCCCCGGTTTCCTGCCGTTCAACCGACTTTGCTGCGCCCCGAGTGGGAACACTGCCGATATGAGTGATCTCGACGAGCAATCAGTCGGTGAGCTCGTCCAACGGGCATCGCAGCAGGCCGCCGAGCTGGTGCGCCAGGAGCTACAGCTCGCCCGGGAGGAGCTGGCCGAGAAGGGCAAGCGAGCCGGGCTGGGTGCCGGGCTGGTCGGAGGGGCAGGGCTGCTGGCCCTCTACGGGCTGGCGACCCTGATCGCCGCGGTGGTGCTGCTGATCGCGACAGCGCTCGAACCGTGGGTGGCCGGGCTGATCGTGGCCGCCGTCCTGTTCGCCGCGGCCGGGGCGCTGGGCCTGGTCGGTCGGTCAGAGGCTCGCCGGGCGCTCCCGCCGGTCCCGGAAGAGGCAGCCGAGAGCGTCAAGGACGACGTTCGTTACCTGAAGGAGCGAGCGGCCCGATGAGCACCACCGGAAACCGAGACCTCAGCGACCTCCGCGACGAGGTCGAGTCCACCCGCCGCGAGCTGGGCGACACCGTGGAGGCGCTGGCGGCCAAGGCCGACGTGAAGTCGCGTCTCGGCGACGCCTGGGCCGAGCGGAAGGTCCGCCTCCGGGCCGGCCTCGACCGAGCCCAGCGTTCGCCGGCGGTGGTCGCTGCGGTCGTCGCCGGCGTGACGGCCGCCGTGGCACTGCTCGTCCGGCGGCTGACCGGGAGGCGGGGTCGATGAAGCTCCTCTACAAGCCCCTGGGCGTGGCGTTCAGCGTGCTCGGCGGGATCGTGGCCGGCGCGCTCTTCAAGCGGCTCTGGAGCCACCTGTCCGGGCAAACCGACCCTCCCAACGCCACGGACCCCGACTACCGGTGGCAGGAGGTCCTCGCGGCGGCGGCAATCGAGGGCGCCATCTTCGGCGCCGTGAAGGCAGCCGTCGACCGGGGCGGCGCCCGCGGCTACGAGAAGCTCACCGGCACCTGGCCCGGCGACTGAGCGACCGGGCGACTGCGCGACCGCTCCAGTCGATATGAGAGCGCCCTTTCCGGCAGACTAGAGGGTGACTCTCAGGCTGGCGTCACCCCCGAGGAGGGACCAGTGAGCGATTGGAGCGAACCGCGGGTCGCGGTGGTCACCGGCGGCGGCTCAGGCATCGGCCTGGCCATCGCCGAGCGGCTGGCCCATGACGGTGCCGCGGTGGCCATCTTCGACCTCGACGGCGACTCGGCCGAGGCGGCGGCCAAGGGGATCGAGGCCCAGGGCGGCCGGGCCCTCGGGCTGAAGGTCGACGTCACCGACCGCCCCGGCATCGAGGCGGCGGTGGCGGAGGTCGCCGCCGGCCTGGGCGCCCCGCTGATCCTGGTGAACAACGCGGGGCTCCCGAGCTTCACGCCGTTCCTCGACATCAAGGTCGAGCACTGGAACAAGCGGCTGGACGTCAACCTCACCGGCACCTTCCACTGCTGCCAGGTGGTCCTGCCCCACATGATCGAGGCGGGGTGGGGGCGCATCGTCAACATCTCGTCGTCGAGCACCCACAGCGGGACGCCTCGGATGGCGGCATACGTCGCGGCCAAGTCCGGCGTGGTCGGCCTCACCAAGACCCTGGCCCTCGAGTTCGGGCCCGCCGGCATCACGGTCAACACCATCCCGCCGGGTGGAATCGACACGCCCATGCTCCGGGCCGCCCAGTCCGGCGGCCGGCTCGACCTCGATGCCATCGCCAAGATGACCCCGGTGCGGCGCGTCGGCCGTCCCGACGACATCGCCGCCACCTGCTCGTTCCTCTGCCGCGAGGAGGCCGGCTACATCACCGGACAGGTCTTCGGCGTCAACGGCGGCCGCAACACCTAGGCCTGGGGTTGCCAGGACGAGAATGCTATTCTCGCCTTGGCAGCACCGGAGTTTCGGGGAGGGCCATGACTGACTTCGACGCCATCGACTTCTTCCGGGATCCCTCGGTCGTGGCCGACCCCCATCCGTACTTCGACGCCTTCCGGGCCGAGTGCCCGGTCCGTCGCGAGGGGCACCACGGCGTCTACATGGTCACCGGCTACGACGAGGCGTGCGCCGTCTACACCGATCCGGAGACCTTCTCGTCGGCGAACTCGGTGACCGGCCCGTTCCCGGGGTTCCCGGTGCCGCTGGAGGGCGACGACGTCAGCGCGCTGATCGACGAGCACCGGGACGGCCTTCCCTTCAGCGACCAGCTCCCGACCATGGACCCGCCCCAGCACAAGGCCCACCGCGGCCTGCTGATGCGGCTCCTGACCCCCAAGCGCCTCCGGGAGAACGAGGACGCCATGTGGCGCCTCGCCGACCGCCAGATCGACGAGTTCGTCCAGCAGGGCCGCTGCGAGCTGGTGTGGGACTACGCCAAGCCGTTCACGCTGTACGTCATCGCCGACCTGCTCGGCGTGCCCGAGGCCGACCACGAGAGCTTCCGGGAGCAGCTCCAGGGCGGGAAGCGCCGCGACCAGGCGCTCGGCAGCACCAACGACCCGAAGATGGGGCACACCCCGCTGAAGTTCCTCTACACAAGGCTGAGCGAGTACGTCGAGGCGCGGCGGCGCGAGCCCCAGCAGGACGTGATCACCGGCCTGGCGACCGCCACCTTCCCCGACGGCTCGACCCCCGAGGTCATCGACGTGGTGCGGGTGGCCGCGAACCTCTTCTCGGCCGGCCAGGACACAACGGTGCGCCTGCTCACGACGGCGCTGCACCTCCTCGCCGAGCGGCCCGACCTGCAGGAGCTGCTGCGGAAGGACCGGTCACGCATCCCCGAGCTCGTCGAGGAGTGCCTGCGCATCGAGAGCCCGGTCAAGGGCGACTTCCGCGTCGCCCGGGTGGCCACCGAGGTCGGCGGCGTGAAGATCCCCGCCGGATCGACGGTGATGGTGCTCAACGGGGCCGCCGGCCGCGACCCGCGGCGCTTCGCCGACCCCGCCGAGTTCCGGATCGACCGGGCCAACGCCCGCGAGCACCTCGCCTTCGGTCGGGGCATCCACGCCTGCCCCGGCGGCCCGCTCGCCCGCTCCGAGGCCCGGGTCAGCCTCGACCGCCTGCTCGACCGCCTGCTGGACATCCGGATCTCCGACGCCGAGCACGGCCCGCCCGACGCGCGCCGCTTCGACTACGACCCGACCTTCATCCTCCGGGGCCTCACCCGGCTCCACCTGGACTTCACGCCGGCCGGCTGACCGGGACGCCATTCAGCCGAGGGTGGCGATGATCTGGGGGAGGTCGATGCTCGTGCGGATCCCCGCAGTGGCCGCACACACGTAGGGGACCGCGTTCACGGCTCGGTTGGCCGTGTAGCCCGGCGCCACCGCGCCCATCTGCTCCAACGACGCCGGGAAGTGCAGCGACACGTCCAGCGGCGCGTCGCCCTCCACGAGAACCCGCCACCCCGTCGGCCGGACGTCCCACGCGGGCTCCAGCTCGGTGGTGCAGTACCAGGTCGCCCGGAACTGCAGCAGCGGCACGCCGGCCCGCAGGCCCGCCACCGTCACCTGCTGTGCAGCCACCGTGCCCGCCTCCAGCCGCCCGGCGGCGATCTCGACCGTTCGGGCCGCGGTCGCCACCGCGCCGCCGGCCTCCAGGTCGTCGAGCGGCAGGCCGAGTGCCTCGGCCACCAGCTCCAGCGACGGGCCGAAGCTCACGCGTCCGTGCGACAGGCGGCGCTCGTCGAGGTCCGCCGGCGACCGCCCGAAGCCCATGACGTCGAACAGCAGGCCGGGGGAGTTCCGCTGGGAGAGGTCGGCGAACTCCTCGATCAACAGGCCGTCGAGCCGCCGCTGGATCGACGTCAGCACCAGCGGGACCGCCTCGGTGATGAAGCCGGGGCTGCTCCCGGTGCTGTGGATCGACGTCCCGCCGGCCGCACAGGCGTCCTCGACCCGCGCCCGCACGTCGGCGTCGAGGCTCTCGGGCCGGTGGAACTCGCCCCGGGTGGTCACCACGTTGCTGCCCGCCGCCAGCAGCCGGCAGACCTCGTCGAAGTCGCAGGCCCGCGGCATGTACAGGACGCAGTCGGCACCGAGCGCCACGATCTCGTCGAGATCCTGCGTGGCGACGACGCCGGTCGGCCCCAGCCCGCACAGCGAGCCCGCGTCTCGACCGGCCTTGGCGGCCGAGTGCACGTAGACGCCCACGAGGTCGAGCTGCGGGTGGTCGATCAGCTCCCGCAGCGCCTTCGTGCCGATGTTCCCGGTGGCCCACTGGACCACGCGGTAGCGCGGTGTCGTCATGGCGTGGTCCCGATGCCGTGGATGAGCAGGTCCCACAGCCCGTCGGCGTCGGCGGAGCCGGAGCCCCAGGGGATCCCGCTGATGATCGCGGTGAAGGTGTTGAACATGATCGCCTGGAGCACCACGCCGGCCAGGCGGTCCCGGCTGATCTCCGCACGGATGACACCGGCGGCGACGGCGTCGTCCAGCAGGTCGTCGAACAGCTGGACGAGCGGCACGAAGGCCCGGGCGGCCTCCCGGGGATGCTCGGTGAAGAGCTGCTGGGCGAACTCGCCCATCGCCTGGATCGACGCCGCGCTGCTCCACGCGCTCGCCTCGCCCGGCCGGCACACCTCGTAGTAGTCGACGACGAAGCGGTGCAGGCGGGCGAAGGTGTCGGGCTCGCCCTCGCCGGCGGCCCGTAGCTCCTCGGCGGTGGTGCGGACGGCCTCCTCCAGCAGGGCCAGCAGCAGCTCGTGCTTGCCGGCGAAGTACTGGTAGAAGCTGCGCAGCGACTGACCGGACCGGGCGACCACCTCCTGGACGGTCAGCTCGTTGCCCGGGTTGCTGCTGAGCAGCTCCATCGCCGCGTCGAGGAAGCGCTGCACCCGCCGCTCGGCCCGGAGGCGCGCCGGGTCCAGCGATCGGGCGACGGCGAGCTCCCGCCAGCTCCCGGTGTCAGATCGCGACGTCTCGCCCACCGCTGCCTCCCCTCGATCGAGCGGTACCTTTCGGCGCATGTCGGACGGCGTGACGAGCGAGCGCAACCCGGTGGCGACCCGGCGACGCATCGCCGAGGCGGCGCTGGAGCTGTTCCAGCGGCAGGGCTATGCGGAGACGACCTTCGACCAGATCGCCGCGGCCGCCCGAGTGGGCCGGCGCACCATCTTCCGGCACTTCCCGACCAAGGAGGCCATCCTCGTCGACCACCTCGCCCTCCGGCGCGAGGTGCTCCTGGAGCGCCTGGCGGAGCGCCCGGTCGGCGAGCCGCTGCTGGTCAGCCTGCTCACGGTCTTCCGGGAGCTCGCCGAGCACGGCTACGACCGCGGCCTGCTCGCCCAGGTGCGGGCCGTCCTCACGACCGAGCCCCGGCTCGCCCGCGACGAGCTGTCGATCGGGACGTTCGTGTTCGAGAAGCACGCCATCGCCGCGCTGCAGCAGCGGGAGGGCGAGCACCGGTCGCCGCTGGAGATCCACGCGGTCACGTTCATGGCGGCCAGCTGGTTCACCACCGCGACCCACCTCTACCTCGTCGAAGGTCGACCGTCCCTGGTGGGGTGCTTCAACGAAGTGGTCGCCACCTGCGCGACTGCGCTGTCCCACGCCGATCTCACGTAGCGGCCGAGGCCGCCGTGCCGAAGTAGGCCTGTTCCAGCCGGGTGCTGTCGTCGCGGAGCTCGGAGGCCGGGCCGCGGAGGACGATGCTGCCCCGGTTGAGCACGGCGGCCTCGTCGGCGACCCGTAGCGCCAGGGTCACGTGCTGCTCGACGAGCACGATGGCTGCGTGGTGGTCGCTGGCGATCCGGCGAACGGCGTCGAACAGGGTCTCGACCACCAGCGGGGCGAGGCCCATGCTCATCTCATCGACGAGCAGCACCTTCGGCTGCTGGATCAGGGCCCGGGCCATGGCGAGCATCTGCTGCTCGCCGCCGGAGAGCGCCCCTGCCGGGATCTGCCAACGCTTCTCCAGCGCCGGGAAGACGTCGAGCAGGGTTCGGGCGGCAGGGCCGCGGCGCGACCGGGCGACCTCGAGGTTCTCCGCGGTGGTGAGGCTGGTGAACAGCGACCGGTTGTCGGGCACCAGGACGACGCCGGCCCGGCTGGCGGCGACGGGGCTCCCGTTGCGCAGCGCCCGGCCGTCGACCGCGACGCTGCCGTCGTGGGCGGGCAGCAGCCCGGCCAGTGTGAGGAGCAGCGTCGACTTCCCGGCCCCGTTGGGCCCGAGCAGCGCCAGCACGGTCCCGGCCGCCACGTCGAGCTCGACCTCCCGGATGGCGACCGCCGCCCCCCGGCCGCCGGTCAGGCTCCGGACCTCCAGGCGTTGCGTCATGCGGTCACCTCCAGGGCGTCGTGCATCACGCCGAGGTAGGCGTCGGCGACGGTGCGGCTGGACCGGATCACGTCGGGCGGGCCGTCGGCGATGACGGCGCCGAAGTCGAGCACGTAGACGTAGTCGCAGACGCTGAGCACGAGGGCCACGTCGTGGTCGACGAGCAGCACACCGGTCCCCGACGCCGCGATGTCCCGGATCCGCTCGCCCAGCCACACGCTCTCGCTCGTGTCGAGGCCGGCGGCGGGCTCGTCGAGCAGCAGGACCCGGGGCGAGGCGACGCAGGCCCGGGCGATCGAGACGAGCTGGCGCTCGCCCTGGCTCAGCTCACCCGCCGGGCGGTCGCGCAGCCCGAGGATCCCGACCTGCTCCAGCGCCCGGGTGACGGCGGCCCCCCGGGCCGTGCGCCGGGTGCCGTAGGCCGCGACCTGCACGTTCTCTTCGACCGAGAGGTCGTCGTACAGCTCCAGCGACTGGAACGTCCGCGCCAGCCCGGCCCGCACCCGGCGGTGCGGTTTGAGGCGGTCGATGGCCCGGCCGGTCAGCCCGACCGTGCCGCTGGCGCCGGCGAAGCCCGTGACGGCGTCGATGACGCTGGTCTTGCCGGCGCCGTTGGGCCCGATGAGGCCCACGACCGAGCCGGCAGGGACCTGCAGCGACACGTCCTTCACCGCGACCACGCCGCCATAGCGCACGCCGAGGTCTTCGACGGCCAGCACGGTGGCGCCCGCACCTGCACCGGCAGGCTCGGCGGTCACCGCGGCCGGCGGCACCGCGGTGAGCACCGGCTGCCGCGCGGCGTCCGCCGGGGGACTGGTGCCAGCGGCGCCGCGCAGCAACCGTGGTCGTATCCGGTCGGCTAGCTCGTGGCCGATGCTGGCCAGGCCTTCCGGGTGGGCGATCAGCGTGACGATCAGGAGGATCCCGGTGATGACGTTGAACCACTGGCCGAGGTCGACCCAGCGGTCGAGGGCGACGAACGTGATGCCGCTGGCGGCGAGGATCCCGGCGTTGACGCCGCCCCACACGGAGGTGACGCCGGCCAGGTATGCGGTGCCGAGCAGGGCAAGGCCGCCGATGGCGGTGAACGAGTCGAAGGTCACCACCCCCCGGCGGTAGCCGAGGAGGCTGCCGCCGAGCCCGGCGATGAACGACGCCAGCGCGAAGGCGAGGACCTTCACCCGCACGACGTTGACGCCCGCCGCGGCGGCCGAGCGCTCGTTGGCCCGCACGGCGAGCATGGCGGAGCCGAGCGAGCTGCGCCGCAGGATCGCGACCCCCAGCGCCACCAGGACCAGCGTGACCAGGCAGACCAGCCCGAACTCGATGCGCGGGAACGCCTTGCCGGCACCGATCCCGAGGTCGGCGCCGAACAGTGAGGGCGGCGTGACCCGGGCGCCGGAGCTGCTGACGATGTCGACGTTCCGGAACCACACGGCCTCGATCGCGTAGGCGAGCGCGAGGGTCACCACCCCCAACGTCAACCCGCGCAGCCGCAGTGCGGGGAGTCCGACGACGACGCCGATGACGGTCGCTACCAGGGCGGCGAGCAGCGGGGCGATGGGGAACGGGACGTCCCAGCCGTGCGTGAGGCCGCTGAGGCTGAAGGCCGCGGTGCCGGCGAGGGCGAGCTGCGCCAGCGACACCTGCCCGGCGTAGCCGGTGACGACCACGAACGACAGGCCGATGATCGCCGAGATGAACGTGCCGATGACCGCCGCCCGCCACGTCCCGGTGGTGAGCACCAGCGCCAGCACGCCGACCACCGACCCCGCGACGGTCGGCACCAGCAGTGACCGGGGCTGCGGCGCCCGCCCGAGCGGCTGGCGGACCAGCCCGCCCCGGACCGGCATCCCGCCGCCCACCACCAGCAGGGCGGTGAAGATGACGGCCAGCGGCACGAGCTCGGACAGGCCGCTGCTCGGCAGCCAGTCGTGCCGGGTGGCCAGCTTCACCGCCTCGGCCTGCAGCATGCCGATGGCGATGCCCGCGATGGCGATGGGGATCAGGTGCTGGAAGCGCCCGACCACCGCCGCCGCCAGCGCCGGCACGACGAACAGCGTGTAGGTCACCGGCGTCAGGGGACTGACCGGGGCGATGAGGATGCCTGCGATGCCGGCGATGACCGCGCTCAGCATCCAGTTCAGCAGCGCGATCCGGTCGGGGGACACGCCGCTCACGTAGGCGCCGGTCTGGGACTCGGCCGTCGCCCGGGTCAGCAGGCCGAAGCGGGTGAACCGATAGCCGGCGGTCAGCAGCACAGCCACCACGACCACCGACACCGCCAGGTAGAAGCGGTCCGACAGGACGGCGACCGACCCCCACTCCCACCGGTCGGTGGGGAAGATCGGCCGGACGCTCACCGGGTTGGTGCCCTGGCGGATGGCCAGCGTGCCCTGCAGCACCACCAGGACCCCGAGCGACGCGACCGCCCGGGCCAGCGGCGGCGCCTCCCGGAGCGGCCGGAACACCAGCAGGTACAGCAGGGCGCCCAGCAGCGCGGCGAAGGCCAGGGAGATGCCGGCGGCCGGCCAGAACCCCAGCTCACCGCCGAGGTCGACCGTCTTGGGGAACCCCGGGACCACGACCAGCAGCTCGCCCTTGCGGAGCCCGGCGTAGGTGAAGGCGACGTAGAGGGCGATGGCGCCGGTCGCGAAGTTGACGACGCCCGAGGCCCGATAGGTGACCACGAGCGCCAGTGCGAGCGCGGCGAACACCCCACCGTTGCCCAGGCCGAGCAGGAGTGAAGCTAAGTGGTCCACGCCGTGCGTCTCCGATCGTGTGCGTGGCGGCCGCAGGCCGAGACCGCGGCCGAGCCCCCGGCCGGCCCCGCACGGGGGCACGGGCCGGCCGGGGGACAGCTACTGCGGCAGGATGTCCGTCGAGTCGACGGCCTTGTACGTGCTGGGCTCGCCCTTGTCGTCGAGGGTGGTCTGCAGCCACTCGTTGGTGCAGACGGCCGGCAGCATCGCCGAGGCGGACCCGCCGCACTTGAACTTCACGCCGCCCCCACCCGGGAGCTCGGCCTCCGGCATCGACTTGATGGCCGCCGTGACGCTCTCGGGCGTGATGTCCCCCGAGATGCCCTGCAGCGACGTGGCCAGCGCGGCCATCGAGGTGTAGGCGCCCATGGCGGTGTTGTTGTCGACATCGGTGACGTCCTTGCCGTAGGCGGCCATGACCGCCTTGTACAGCTCCCAGGTCGGGTCCTTGTCGGCCTTCAGCGCCACCGTGGCGGTGATGAAGGTGCCCTCGAGGACGTCGGCCGGCACTGCGTCACGGGTGGCGTCGGTGATGCACTGCGACACCACGGCGATCGAGCCCTCGTAGCCCACCGAGCTCAGCCCGTTGAAGGCGGCGATGCAGAACGCGTCGTTGCCGGTGATGTGCACCACCTCGGCGCCACTGTCGACGACCTCCTGCATCTGCGCCGTCATGTCGGCGGTGCCGGGGGCGATCGGGATGACGTCGAACTCGACCCCTGCCTTCTCGAAGATGGTCGGGGCCAGCGTGTCGAGCGCCTGCCGCGCCTCGGGGACGTCGATGACGACGAACGCGACCTTCTTGGCGTTCTCCTCCTCGGCGACGGAGATCGGCAGGCCGAACAGCGTCGTCAGCGGGTTGACCAGGACGAAGCTGTCCTTCTGGTCGAGGATGATGTCCTGGCCGCTCGTCTGGAACCACATGGTCGGAACGCCGGCTGCGTGCAGCGGCTCCCAGACCGAGGTGGCCACTGCCGACTGGCTGAGCGCCACGGCCGCGACGTCCTTCTCGACCAGCTGGTTGGCGCACTCGGTGGCCCCGCCCGGTTCGCCGCCGGTCTCACAGGTCACGACCTCGATCGGCCGGCCACCGATGCCGCCCTTGTGCTTGTTGAAGTACTCGGCCGTGGCCTTGGCGGCCCGGAGCTCGTCGGTGTTGTCGAACGCGTCGGTCGCGCCGTCCGAGACCATGCCGAGCTTGACCGGCTCGCCCTTCGCCTCGTCCTTGGGCCCGAGCAGCGACGTGTCCGCCTTGTCGTCCTTGTCGGCGCCACCACCCGAGTCGTCGTCATCGCCGCCGCAGGCGGTGATCGCCACCAGCAGCACCCCGAGCGCCGTGAGCGCCATCAGCCGTCGCGGCAGCCGACCGTCGGCCCCCCGTGACGCCCTCCTCAAATCCCGCATGTGTTCCCCCTTGCGGTTGTCGCCTTGCCGCGCAAGGTGGTCGCACGACCGGCCCGCCAATAGTGCAGGACTCCTCAGATGAGAATCAAGTACTTACAAGAGGAGAACCAGATGCTTAACTGGTGAGTGGCCACTGTGCGTGATGCGCGAAGGGGGGAAGAGCCGTGCCATTCAACACCCTCTCCGGGCGCGGCCTGTCCATCACCGGCAAGCTCGAGCTGGTGATGATCGTGCTGCTGCTGGCCGTCGCCACAGTCCTGGGTCTCGAGGTCGTCGCCATCAGGCACGACACCGCCCTCGTCCAGCGCCAGACCGCGCTGGCGGTGTCCGCCGACGGGCCGACCCAGCTGCTGATCAGCCTCCAGGACGAGCAGGCGTGGGCGGCGGTCGAGCTGATCGGGGTCGACGAGTCGGCGCAGCTCGTCGTCGAGGGCTACGACGAGACGCGCCGCCGCACCGACGCGGCCCTCGCCGGCTTCCGGAAGCTCCTGGACCGCAGCCCGCCCGAGACCCGGCGGGCCTTCGCCCCGGCCATGCGGGAGCTCGACGAGGACCTCGGCCCGCTCCGCCAGGAGATCGATGACGACAAGGCTCCCCGCGACCTGAACAACCTGGAGCACTCCAACGCGAGCTTCGCCGAGTACTTCCGGCTGATCCTGCCGATGTTCGCCGGCACCAGGGACGTGGCCGCGGTGATCGACAACCGGGAGCTCCGCCAGGGCGCCGAGCTCATCGACCTGGCGAACCGGCAGGTCGCGACCCTCGGTCAGCTGGGCCGGGAGGTCGGGGTCACGTCGGTGCTCAGCGGGGGCATCAAGGAGCGCAGTCAGATCGTCGCCGTGGGCGCGTGGGAGCGGGCCTTCGTGCACCTCTCCGACGAGCTCCGGGCGCGGACGACCGGCCGGTACGCCGAGGCGGGCGGCGACAAGTTGTTCGTCGGCTTCACCAAAGCCATGGTCGACCAGTCCGAGGACGCCCTCCAGGGGACGTTCGACACCGAGGAGTTCCTCGCCACGATCAACCCGTCGGCCGACGAGAGCTTCCAGGCCTACCGCGAGCGGGTGGGGACGATCCTGCGTGACCGCGCGGACCACCTCAGCGACGCCGCGGCGCAGCGCGAGCGGCTGTACCTGGCGCTGATCGTCCTCACCGCAGGGGCGGCGGCGGGGATCGTACTGCTCGTCTCGCGCTCGGTCGCGCGGCCGCTGCGACTGCTGGCGCAGCAGATGCGGCACACCGCCCACCACGCGCTGCGCCAGGCCGTCGACTCGGTGCTGCGAGCCCCCCTCGGGACCGACGTCGAGGTCCCGGCCATCGACGAGATCTCCGTGGCCGGCGACGACGAGGTCCGCGAGGTCGCGACCGTGATGAACACCGTCCAGCACGCCGTCGTCGACCTGGCCGTGGAGCAGGCGCTGCTCCGGCGCAACGTCGCCGACTCGTTCATCAGCCTCGGCCGCCGCAACCAGAACCTGCTGAGCCGCCAGCTCGACTTCATCACCCAGCTCCAGCAGGACGAGGTCGACTCCGACGTCCTCGCCTACCTCTTCCAGCTCGACCACCTGGCCACGCGCATGCGACGCAACGCCGAGAGCCTGCTGGTCCTGGTGGGCAACGAGTCGGCGCGGCGGTGGCGGGCGCCGGTCGCGATCCTCGACGTGGTGCGGGCCGCGGTCAGCGAGGTCGAGGACTACCAGCGGGTCCAGCTCGCCGGCCTCGACCCCTACACCGTCGACGGCAGCGCCGCGATCGACGTGGTCCACCTGCTCGCCGAGCTCATCGAGAACGCGCTGATGTTCTCGCCCCGTCAGCAACCCGTGACCATCCGGGGAGTCGCGTATCCCGACCCCGGGACCGCGTATGTGCTGGCCATCGAGGACGTCGGCCTGGGCATGCCGCCGGACGCGATCGAGCAGGCCAACCGCCGGCTCGCGGGCGGTGAGCCGTACACGGTCGCGCCGTCCAAGTACCTCGGCCACTACGTCGCCGGCAGCCTCGCCGTGCGCCACGGCCTGCGCCTACACCTCCAGCAGTCGGCCGGCCCGGGCATCACTGCGCTCGTCTACTTCCCGCTGTCCCTGTCCCTGTCCGAGGCCCCGGGCCCCGAGGCCCACCCCGTCGGTCAGGTGTGACCATGCGTGCCCGTGCCTGGTGGAGCGGCCAGCTCGTCGCCGACTCGACCGCCGCCGTTCGTGTCGACCTGACCAACGAGGCACCGGTCCTCCACTTCCCGTCCGCCGACGTCCGCTTCGACCTGCTCCCCGCCGACGGGCTCGTGCGCCGCGCCGACGGCTTCGTCGCCTTCGACCACGACCGGGTCCGGGTCGAGGTGTTCGACGGCGGCGACGTCAAGCGGTTCCCGACGTGGGGCGACATATCCGATCTCGTCGACCTCCTCGACGTGCGGCCCGACGGCACGGCCCGTTACGTCAGCACTTGCCGGAGCGACTGGCGGCGGCCGGTGGTCGAGGGGAGCCAGATGCTGGGCCAGGCGATCGTCGCCGCCAGCCGGCACGCCTCCGGGCGGCGCGTCGTGTCGGCCCACATGGTGTTCCCCCGGGCGGCGGATGCCCGCCGGCCGCTGCAGTTCGACCTCGACGAGGTCAGCGCCGGGCGCACGTTCACCACCGTCGGCGCCCGGGTCCGCCAGGCCGGCCGATGCTGCGCGACCGGCACGTTGCTGCTGGACGTCACCGCGCCGGACGTGATCCGCCACGCCGTCGACCCGCCCGACGTGCCCGGCCCCGACGTCTGCGATCCGGTCGACATGGCGGTCACCGGCCGGGACATCCGCGTCGCCGACGGCGCCTACACCGGCGACCCCGACGCACCCGTCGGGCCACCGGTGCTCGACGCCTGGGTCCGGTTCCGCGACCTGCCGGCCGACCCGTGCCTGCACGCCGGGCTGCTCGCCCAGTTCACCGGGCACCTCTCGATCGCGGCAGCGCTGCGGCCGCACGCCGGCATCGGCCAGGACGCCGCCCACCGGACGCTCTCCACCGCGATCAACGCCATCAGCCTCTCGCTGCACGCCGAGGTCCGGGCCGACCGGTGGATGCTGTACCACCACCAGTCGACCTACGCGGGCGACGGCATGACCCATGCCGAGTGCCGGGTGCACGACGAGGCGGGCGCGCTGCTGGCGTCCTTCACGGTCGAGGCCATGGTCCGTCCCTTCCCGCAGGGCGCAGCCACCGACGGGAGGACGTCGCTATGAGCCTGACCACCGGCCGAGGCCCGCTCAGCCGGAACCCCGCGGGCCGCTTCACCGAGCCGGTGCCCGCCGGGGTGGCGTACGTCGAGCCGTTCCGCCGGCGGGTGCGGGGCCTGGTGGGGGAGCGCACCGTCGTCGACAGCGAGCGGGTGGTGCTGGTGCACCGGCCCGGCGAGCCGCCGCGGTACGCGTTCCCGGCCGCCGACGTCGGCGACGGCGCGCCGGACGTCGAGCGCGAGCCCGCGGTCGCCGGGTACGTCCACGTGCCGTGGGCGGCGATCGAGGCGTGGTACGAGGAGGACGAGCGCGTCCACTACCACCCGCGGAACCCGTACCACCGGGTCGACTGCGTCCCGACGAGCCGGCAGCTCCGGGTCGAGCTGGACGGCACCGTGCTGGTCGACACCACCCAGACCCTCGGGGTGTACGAGACCGCGCTGGAACCGCGGCTGTACGTGCGGCCCGAGCTGGTGCGTCGGGACCTGCTCGTCGCCAGCGCCACCACCACCTACTGCCCCTACAAGGGCACGGCGTCGTACTGGACGGCCACCGTCGGTGACCGGGTGGTCGAGGACGTCGCCTGGTTCTATGAGGACCCGCTGCCGGAGTCGCTCCCGCTGGGCGGAATGCTGTGCTTCGACGAAGCGAAGGTCACTCTCGTCCACGATCTGCCACCATCGGCGGCAATCGGCTGAGCTTCGCCCCTGCTCAGGCCAGGCCTGACCGCGGAGGGGGGTGTTCGGCATGGCAACCTCTCCGGCGATGGCAACGACGACATCGACCACATCGACGGGTTCGGCGAGGGAATATCGGCCCTATGGGCTGCGGCAGCTCACCGAGATCGGTGCGCGGTTCGGGATACCGGACGAGCTCGTCGAGTCCGTGGCCATCGCCGCCCGGGTGCTGCCCTTCCGGGTCAACGAGTACCTCCTCACCGAGCTGATCGACTGGTCGGCCGTGCCCGACGACCCGATCTTCCGGCTCGTCTTCCCCCGGGCCGAGATGCTCCCGGCCGAGCGCCGGGACGAGCTGACCGCGCTCCACCGGGCCGGCGCGCCGGCGCCGGAGTGGTCGCCGGTCGTCGCGTCCATCCGCGACGACCTCAACCCCCACCCCGCCGGGCAGATCACCCTCAACGCGCCGCTCGCCACTGCCGAGCGCCCGGGTGGGATCCAGCACAAGTACCCCGAGACCATCCTGTTCTTCCCGACCGCGGGGCAGACCTGCCACGCCTACTGCACGTTCTGCTTCCGGTGGCCGCAGTTCGTCGGCCCGACCGAGCAGCGCTTCGGCGAGCGGGAGGCCGGCCAACTGGTCGACTACCTCCGGCGCCACCCCGAGGTCCGCGACGTCCTGTTCACCGGGGGCGACCCGCTGATGATGAAGTCGTCGCAGCTGCTCGGCTACATCGACGCCCTCGACGAACCCGGCCTGGAGCACATCGACACCGTTCGCATCGGCACCAAGGCCCTGACCTACTGGCCCGACCGGGTGCTGACCGACCCGGACGCCGACGAACTGCTCCAGGGCTTCGAGCGGGTGGCGAAGCGCCGCAGGCTCGTCGTCGTCGCCCACCTGACCCATCCCCGCGAGCTGACCACGGACAAGGCCATCGCCGCCTTCCGCCGGGTCCGGGCCACCGGGGCGCTCATCCACGCGCAGGGCGCGCTCATGCGCACCATCAACGACGAGAGCGACCTGTGGTGCGAGCTCTGGACCCGCCAGGGCCAGCTCGGCGTCGTGCCGTACTACCAGTTCATGGAGCGCGACACCGGGCCGAAGGACTACTTCAGCGTCCCCCTCGCCGAGGCGGTGCCGATCTTCCGGGACGCCTTCAGCCGGCTGCCCGGGTTGCTGCGCACGGTCCGGGGCCCGGTCATGTCGGCCGAGCCGGGCAAGGTCGTCGTCGACGGCATCGTCGACGTCGGCGGGCGTCAGGCGTTCGCGCTGCGCTTCCTCCAGGCGCGGCGGACCGAGTGGCTGCTGCGCCCGTTCTTCGCCGCGTTCGACCCGTCGGCCACCTGGCTCGACCAGCTCAAGCCGCTCGACGGCGACCGCTTCTTCTTCGAGGCCTAGGACACGCCCTAGATGTACATGCCGCCGTTGACGCCGATGAGCTGGCCGGTGATGTAGCTGCCGCCCTCGGAGCAGAGGAACGAGCAGGCCGCGGCGATGTCGGCCGGCGTGCCGGCCCGCCCGAGCGGCACCATGGGGCCGACCACGTCGACGCCCGGGAAGTCTCCCTTCGCCTCGGCGTTGCGGGCCATCGGGGTGTCGACCAGGCTCGGCGGGATCGTGTTGACGGTGATGCCACTGCGGGCGAGCTCGACCGCCAGCGCCTTGGTCAGGCCGATGACGCCGCCCTTCGACGCCGCGTAGTGCGCCATGTTGGGCGCTCCCGACTGGGCGCTGGACGAGGCGATGGTGACGATGCGCCCCCAGCCCGCGGCGAGCATGTCGGGGATCGCCGCCTGGGCGCACAGGAACGTGCCGGTGAGGTTGACCGCCACCATGCGGTCCCACAGCTCGGGGGTGATGTCGAGGACGCTGGTGAACGACTCGATGCCGGCGCTGGTGACCAGGATCCCGACCGGGCCCAGCTCATTGCGGACCCGGTCGTAGGCGGCGTCGACCGAGCCCTTGTCGGCGACGTCGACCTCGACGGCGAGCACGTCCAGCTCCGCCGCAGCGGCCTTGGCCGCCTCGCCGTTGCGGTCGAGGATCGCGACCTGATGGCCGTCGGCCGCGAACTGGCGGGCCACCCCGAGGCCGATGCCCGAGGCACCCCCGGTGACGACCGCGACGCGGCTCATCGGTCCTCCTCAGGATCCTCGGCATCCCCGGCGTCCGCCGCGTCGACGACGTCGAACTCGAGGTGCAGCCGGGTCAGGCCCCGGAGGATCCAGGTCGGCTCGTAGCCGAAGCGGCGCTCACCGGGCGGGCCGTGGTGCTCCTCCGACAGCCGGATGTTGCGGGTGCGGTCGAGGATGCGCTCCAGGCTGACCCGGGTCTCGACCCGGGCGAGCGGGCCGCCGGGGCAGGAGTGGACGCCACGCCCGAAGGCGATGTGGGCCTGGGCGTTGGGGCGGTCGAGGCGGAAGTCCGCGGGGCACTCGAAGCGGCGCGGGTCGCGGTTGGCGGCGCCGTTCAACAGCATCACCGGGGTGCCGGCCTTGATCTCGACGCCGGCGACGTCGCGGGTCTGGCTGGTGAAGCGGAAATCGGTCTTCACCGGGCTCTCGAGGCGCAGCGTCTCGTCGATGAAGTCGGAGATCCGGTCGCGGTCGGCCCGCAGCTCGTCCTGCAGCTCGGGATGCTCAGCGAGGTGCCGCAGGGCGCTGGCGAGCAGGCGGGCGGTCGTCTCCTGACCGGCGGCGAACAGGAAGGTGGCCGTGCGGACCACCGCGGTCACCGGCGGCGTGGTGCCGTCCGGGTAGGTCGCCAGCGCCAGGGTCGTGAGGACGTCGCTGCGGGGCTCGCGCCGGCGGTCCTCGATGTACTCCCCGAACCAGCGGTCGAGCCAGGCGAGGGGGTTCTCGCCGGGGCTGCCCTCCTCCCCGGCGCCGACCTTGCCGGGGGTGCCGCTCAGGCCGAAGCCCTCCCGGAAGCGCTGGTGGTCGGTCTCGGGGACGCCGAGCAGGTCGGCGACGACGAGCAGGGTGAAGGGCTGGGCGTAGGCGCTGATGAACTCGCAGCGGCCGGCCGGGAGCACCTCGTCGAGCTGCTGGTCGGCGAGGCGCCACATGAACGCCTCGTTCTCCTTGAGGCGCTTGGGGGTGAGCAGCCGCATGAGCAGCGCCCGTTCCCGGGTGTGGTCGGGCGGGTCCATGGTGACCATGTGCTCGTGCATGGGCAGCTGGTCGCGGTGCTCGGCGATGACCTCTCGCACGTCGTCGCCCTCGAGCGGCACCGGGAAGGTCGCGAACGGCCCGATGACCGAGTTGCACGACGAGAAGCTGTCGGGGTCGCGGTAGACCTCCCAGGCCTCGTCGTAGCCGGTCACCGCGACGACCCCGAGGTGGGGGATCGGGAGCACCGGGCACTGGGCGCGCAGCTCGTCGAAGTACGGGTACGGGTCCTCGACCAGCGATTGGTCGGTGAAGAAGTCGATCGTCGTCCAGTCGCTCAAAGCCGGCCCCCTCGTCGTGCTGTGCTGCGAGTGCTGTGCGATCGCTCAGCAATGCTGAGCAAATGCTTAGCAGCGGGGTGGCGGCATGACAAGGTGGTGTGATGGCGACAGCAGCGAGCTCTCGACGGATCGGGGCGCCGGACTCCAAGACCCGCGCCCAGCTGCTCGACGCGGCCGAGCGGCTGATGCTGGAGGAGGGCTACGCCGCCGTCACGTCCCGGCGGGTTGCGGCCAAAGCGGGTCTGAAGCCCCAGCTGGTCCACTACTACTTCCGGACCATGGACGACCTCTTCCTGGAGGTCTTCCGGCGCAACGCCGAGGCCAACCTCGCCCGGTTCGAGCGGGCGATCGCTGCCGACGGCTCGCTGCGCAACCTCTGGCGGCTGAACGCCGACCTCCGGGGCGCGGCGTTCTCGATCGAGTTCGTCGCGCTGGCCAACCACCGCAAGGCGATCCGGGCCGAGGTGGCCCGCTACGCCGAGCGCTTCCGGGCGACGCAGGTCGACGCCATGACGGCTGCGCTCGCCGCCGCCGGCGTCCCCGAGGAGCGGCTCCCACCCCTCGTCGCCCTCCTCCTGATGACCGGCCTGTCCCAGGTCCTCGCCCTCGAGGACGCCCTCGGCGTGACCTCCGGCCACCCCGAAGCCCTCGCCTTCGTCGACCAGGCCCTCGCCACCCTCGAAACGACTTCTGAGGACGTGGCCTCGGCCTGAGGGCCGAGTCGTTGTTCTGGCCTCGTCGTCAAGTGCTCGTCGTCGTTGGGCACGTCTGCGCCGTCGGGCGCAGGGTCTCGGCTCACCGCTGCTCCGGACCA
>Ga0075429_100001059_pt1 | contig 21989 bp, 21 predicted proteins | sample RhiMetdeltSRZDD3_FD_75295 | JGI IMG/M metagenome (GOLD analysis project Ga0075429, IMG submission 75295) | Populus rhizosphere microbial communities from Tennessee, USA - Rhizosphere MetaG P. deltoides SRZDD3 | ecosystem: Host-associated > Plants > Roots > Rhizosphere > Soil | place: USA... | reverse complement strand
CTCGTCGACGGGCTCCGACTCGAGAGCAGGCTCGGCCACAGCCTCGGGTTCGGCCTCGACCTGCGGTGCGGCGGCAGGCTCGTCCGCGTCCGGCACCTCGCCGCGTTCCCACGGCGGTACCCACGCGGCGGCCCGATCCGCCAGCGACTCCGGCTCGTCGCTATTCACGCCTTCTGCTCCTCTTCCGCGCCCGCCAATGCCGGCGTCTGGTCGTACTCGTCGAAGTCCAGGTCGCCCAGCGTGTCGTCGGCGCCGGTCCAGCGGACCGTGAGCTCCCCCAAGGCCTGAACCTGGTCGAAGGCGACCAGGCCCTCGCGGTACAGCTCCAGCAGGGCCAGGAACCGCGCGACGAGCTCGAGCGTGCTCTGGCAGTCGGCGCACAGCGCGCGGAACGTGGCCGTCCGGGCCCGCACCAGCTTGTCGCGCAGGATCGCGGCGTGTTCCCGCACGCTGACCCGGATCTGGTGGATGTGCTCGGTCGATACGACCGGCTTGGGCCTGGGCGTCATCGCGGAGGCGGCCAGCTGGGCCAGGCGGTCCGGGCCGATGCCGAGGACGAGATCCGGCAGCGCCTCCGCGTAACGCGGCTCGAGCGGGACGGCCCGCGGGTAGCGGCGCGCGGCGAGGCTCTCCAGCAGGGCGAGGTGCGCCGCGGCCTCCTTGAACGCCTTGTACTGCAGCAGCCGGGCGAACAGCAGGTCACGCGCCTCGAGTAGGGCGAGGTCCTCCTCGTCCTCGACCTCGGCCGCGGGCAGCAGCCGGGCCGCCTTCAGGTCCAGCAGCGTGGCGGCGATCACGAGGAACTCGCTCGCCTCGTCGAGGTCCCAGTCGTCGCCCATGGCCCGGATGTACGCGATGAACTCGTCGGTAACCCGGTGCAGCGCGACCTCGGTGACGTCCAGCTTGTGCTTGCTGATCAACTGCAGCAGGAGGTCGAACGGGCCGGTGAAGTTGGACAGGCGCACGGTGAAGCCGCCGGAGGACGTACCGGCCTCATCCGGCGTCACGGGCTCCACGGCACTGGTCACGGACTGAAAATAGCTCACCGCGTCTCCACCGCTCGCTCCGCGCCGCCCAAAGGCGACGCCTTCCCTCCGCGCCACGCAACGAGCTGCGCTCGGCGTGTCGCGTCAGTCCAGGCGCCGCCGGCGCCGCTTCGCTCGCCCACCCTCAGACCCACGCGCGCATCAGGGGGGTGGCGACCACGTCGAACGCCTGGAGCATCAACGGAGCCCGGGTACCGAGGGGCACACTCACCAGGATCAGCAGCGCGACGACGCCGACGTGATGGTCGACGAGCACCCGGCGCGCGCGATGCGCCCGCTCCCCCGGCTCGGCCATCGACAGCCACCACAGCCCGAAGCCGTCCAGCGGAGGCAGCGGTACGAGGGCCAGCAGCGCGAAGCACAGCAGCCCGACGCCGACCGAGAGCAGCACCTGGGCGGCTACCGAGTCGATGACCACGCCACGGAGTACGTCGGACGGGTAGTTGACGAGCAGCGCCGAGCGGTCGTCCGGGCTGGCGTACCGGTAGCCGGCCAGCACACCCTGGCTGGCGGCGACGACGACGAGCGGCCCGGCGACCAGGACGGCGGCCTGGCGGCCGCGACCCAACCCGTCGACCGAGAGTGCCACCCGGCCCCACCCGGTACCCCCGAAAAGCGCCGCGAGCGCGCCGAACGGGTCCACGTCGCCCCGCACCCGAGGCCGAATCGGACCGGCCACGCCGAACGAACGCGCGGTCAGCCGCTGCGCTACGACCCGCAGCCCGACACCGAGGAGAAACGCGCCGAGGAGGCCGGCGGCGGCCGCGGGCTGACCCAGGGCCCAGAGCACCGCAGGGCTACCTGGCCAGCCGATCGGCGTGAGCCGCGATCACCTCACGGGCGAGCTGGCGGTAGTTGCGGGCGCCCGACGAGGACGGGTCGAGCGACGTGATGGGCGTACCGGCCACAGTGGACTCCGGGAACTTCACCGTCTTGGTGATCACCGTCTGGTACACCTTGTCGCCGAACGCCTCGACCACCCGCTGCAGCACCTGCCGGCAGTGGGTGGTGCGGCTGTCGTACATCGTCGCGAGGATGCCCTCGAGCTCGAGGTCGAAGTTGAGCCTCTCGCGGACCTTGTCGATCGTGTCGAGCAGCAGCGCGACGCCGCGCAGGCTGAAGAACTCGCACTCGAGCGGGATCAGCACGCCGTGCGAGACGGTCAGCGCGTTGATGGCCAGCAGGCCGAGCGATGGCTGGCAGTCGATGAGGATGAAGTCGTACTCCCGCAGCACCGGTCGCAGGATGCGGGCCAGCGCCATCTCCCGAGCGACCTCGGTGACCAGCTGGATCTCGGCGGCGGACAGGTCGATGTTGGCGGGCAGCAGGTGCAGCTGGGCTACGTCGGTCTTGATGAGGATGTCGTCGATCGAGATATCGTCATGCATCAAGAGGTTGTAGATCGAGTAGTCCAGATTATGCGGATTTACCCCGAGACCGACCGACAGCGCGCCCTGCGGGTCGAAGTCGACGAGCAGGACCTTTCGCCCGTACTCCGCGAGCGCCGCGCCCAAGTTGATCGTGGTCGTGGTCTTGCCGACCCCGCCCTTCTGGTTCGCCATCGCGATGATCCGCGCCGGCCCGTGGCGATCGGTGGGCATCGGCTCCGGGATCGGGCGGCGCATCGTGTAGGCGGCCGGGTCGGCAGGTCCCAATTCCGCGCCGAAGTCGAGCGCGGACTGTTGCTCCGCTCGGAGCGTCGAGGTCCACGCCTCGGCTTGGTCGCTGATGCCTGCCATCTCCTTCTTCGCCCCCGGATGCCTCGCGCTGGACCCAGCGCTGTGGCCCGACTGTACGGCACATCCGGCGCGTCACCGTGGAGACGACCCGGCGTGTCGAACTGCCTTACGAACGAGCGCGCGGGTGGCTGGTGGCGTACACCTCGCGCAACCGGTCCACCGTGACCAACGTATAGACCTGGGTTGTGGTAACGCTGACGTGCCCGAGGAGTTCCTGCACGACCCGGATGTCGGCACCGCCGTCGAGCAGGTGGGTGGCGAAGCTGTGGCGCAGCGTGTGCGGCGATACCCGGCCCTCGTCGAGTCCGGCCTTGCCGGCGGCCTCGCGCAGGATCGTCCAGGCGCTCTGCCGCGACAGCCGGCCGCCGCGCCGGTTGACGAACACCGCCGGCGTTCCCCGGCCCACCGCCAGCAGGCCAGGGCGAGCCCGGACGAGGTAGGCCTCGAGCGCCGACCGGGCGAAGCCGCCGACCGGAACCAGCCGGGAGCGACCGCCCTTGCCGTGCAATACGGCCGTGCCCTGCGCCAGGTCGAGGTCGTCGATCGCGGCTCCGACCGCCTCCGAGATGCGCGCCCCGGTGGCGTACAAGAACTCCAGTAGCGCCTTGTCGCGCAGATCATCCACAGTGGACAGAAGGCGCTCGACCTCCGTGACCTCGAGCGCCTTGGGCAGCCGGCGCGGCGGCACCGGCGGGCGCACCTCGCGCGCTGGGTCGTTGGCACACAGCCCTTCGCGTACCGCGAACCGGTGCAACCCGCGCACCGCGCTGACCGCGCGCGCCGCCGACGCCGCCGACAGCGGTGGGTGCTCGGCGTCCCCGTCGCGCAGCCGGGCGAGATAGGCCGTGACGTCCGCGGGCGTCACGGCCTCGAGGTCCGTCACGGTCTCCGCATACCGGGCCAGATCCCGCCGGTACGCCGACAGCGTGTTGCCGGCCAGCCCGCGCTCGACGCTGAGATGGTCGAGATACGAGCGGATGACCTGGCTGACTGTCAGTTGAGTACCTCTTCGAGCTTCACGCTGCTCATCCCGTGCGCCTCGGCAACCGGGCCATATGTCACCGCGCCGGCGTGGGTGTTCAGTCCGAGGGCAAGCGCGCGGTCCTTGCGCAGCGCGTCCCGCCAGCCGAGGTTGGCCAGCTCGAGGGCGTACGGCAGCGTGACGTTGGTCAGCGCGTACGTGCTCGTGTGCGGCACCGCGCCGGGCATGTTCGCCACGCAGTAGAAGACGCTGTTGTGCACGCGGTAGGTCGGCTCGGCGTGCGTGGTGGGACGCGAGTCCTCGAAGCAGCCGCCCTGGTCGATCGAGATGTCGACGAGCACGCTGCCGGGCAGCATCCGCGACACCAGCTCGTTGGAGACCAGCGTCGGGGCCTTCGCACCGGGAACGAGTACCGCGCCGATCACCAGGTCGGCGTCGAGGACGGCCCGCTCGACCTCGTACGCGTTGCTGGCCACCGTCTGCAGGTGGCCCTGGTAGATCGCGTCAGCCTGGCGCAGCTTGTTGATGTTCTTGTCGAGCAGCAGCACCTCGGCCTGCATGCCCAGGGCGATCGCCGCCGCGTTCATGCCGGACACGCCGGCGCCGATGACCACGACCTTCGCGGCGTACACGCCGGAGACCCCGCCCATCAACACGCCGCGGCCGCCGCCGGAGCGCATCAGGTGGTACGCGCCGACCTGCGGGGCGAGCCGGCCGGCCACCTCGGACATCGGGGCGAGCAGGGGCAGCGACCCGTCCGGCGCCTCCACGGTCTCGTACGCGATGCCGGTGACCCTGCGGTCCAGCAGCGCATCGGTGCACTCCTTGGACGCCGCGAGGTGCAGGTACGTGAACAGCACTTGGTCCTCCCGCATGCGCGGGTACTCCTCCGCGACCGGCTCCTTGACCTTGAGCACGAGGTCGGCTTCGGCCCACACCTCGTCCGCGGTCGGCAGGATCGTGGCACCCGCCGCGGCGAACTCGGCGTCGGTGATCGACGAGCCGACCCCGGCGCCGGACTCGATGAGCACCTCATGATCGCTGCGGGTGAACTCGTGTACCCCGGCCGGCGTGATGGCGACCCGGTACTCGTGGTTCTTGACCTCGCGGGGGATTCCGACCTTCACTGTGCGACCCCTCTTTCGGCGTCCGAGCCGGCCTCGTTGCCGGTCGGCGAGCGCACTCTGCCCATGGCAGCTTAAGACGCGTTCAGGTTGATCACAGGGACCAACTTGACAGGCGGTCGCCCTGTCCCGTTACACGATGTCAGGGTAGCGGACTGTCCAATGGGCGTAGGCCGGCCCAGCCGTTGTCCCGCACCCGGGCCGTGGACAGGACGCCCACCTGGCACACGGCATTGGTGATCTGGGCGCTGAGGACCATGTCGACCGCTTCGTCCAGTGGGATGCGATGCGCGGTCAGCTCGGCCTCCTCGTGCGTGCGCTCGTACCGCCCGCCGTCCGGTACCGCGCTCAGGTCCCGGGCGAGAAAGAGCCGCACGAGCTCGTTGGAGCAGCCGGGCGAGGTGTTCACGTCGGCGAGCAGGTCGTACCTGCCCGCCACCAGGTCGGCCTCCTCGGCCAGCTCCCGCGCGGCCGCCGCGACCATCGGCTCGCCGTGGACATCGACCAGCCCGGCCGGCAGCTCCCACAGCACCCGACGTAACGGATGCCGGTACTGCCGGACCAGCACCACCCGATCCGCCTCGTCCACGGCGACCACGCCCACCGCCCCGATGTGCACGATGTAGTCCCGGTCGGCGACGCGCCCGTCCGACATCGCCACCTCGTCCGTGACCACCGAGAACACCGGCCCGGCGAACCGCTCGGTCCGGGACAGCACCCGGTACCCGGCCACCGCTTCGGTCACGGTGAAACCTCGACCGGCCGACCACTCGGCTTGCCGTTGCGCCCGGCGACGTCACCCGGCGGAGTGTGCGGAGTCGCCGGCAGCTCCATGGGCAGCCGGCCGGCGGCGGAGTACGCGAGCGCGGCTCCCACGAAGCCCACGAACAGCGGGTGCGGCCGGGTCGGCCGGCTCTTCAGCTCGGGGTGGGCCTGCGTGGCGACGAAGAACGGATGCACCGCCCGATCCAGCTCGACGAACTCGACGAGCCGCCCGTCCGGCGACGTACCCGAGATCGCCAGTCCGGCTTTGGTCAGCCGGTCGCGGTACGCGTTGTTCACCTCGTACCGGTGCCGGTGCCGCTCGCTGACGTCGATGCCGCCGTACGCCGCCGAGACCAGCGAGCCCGACTCGAGCCGAGCGGGGTACGCGCCCAGCCGCATCGTGCCGCCAAGGTCGCCCTTGCCGGCCACGATCTCCTGCTGGTCGGCCATCGTGGCGATGACCGGGTGGGCCGCGTCGGCGTCGAACTCGGTCGAGTTCGCCCCCTCGAGGTCGGCCAGGTGCCGGGCGACCTCGATGGTCATGCACTGCAGGCCGAGGCACAGGCCCAGGGTCGGGATGCCGTTCTCCCGGGCGTACCGGGCCGCTCCGATCTTGCCTTCGATCCCCCGTACGCCGAACCCGCCGGGAATCACCACACCGTCCACACCGGACAGTGCTGACGCCGCACCGGTCGTGCTGACGCATTCGTCGGCCGGTACCCAGCGCAGTTCGACCCGGGTCCGGTGGGCGAACCCGGCCGCGCGGATCGCCTCGCTCACCGACAGGTAGGCGTCCGGCAGGTCGACGTACTTGCCGACGAGCGCAACGGTGATCGCCTGCTGTGGATGGTGCACCCGGTCGAGCAGGTCGTCCCAGCGGCTCCAATCCACGTCGCGGAACGACAGGTTGAGCCGACGCACCACGTACGCGTCCAGCCCTTCCCGGTGCAGCACCTTCGGGATGTCGTAGATGCTCGGTGCGTCCGGCGCGGCGATGACGGCCTCGCGGTCGACGTCGCAGTACAGGGACAGCTTGTGCTTGAGCTTGTCCGGGATCTCCCGGTCCGACCGGCAGACGAGCGCGTCGGGCTGGATACCGATGTTGCGCAGGGACGCGACGGAGTGCTGGGTGGGCTTGGTCTTCAGCTCGCCGCTCGGCGCGAGGTACGGCACGAGCGAGACGTGCAGGTAGAAGCAGTTGTCCCGGCCGATGTCGTGGCGGATCTGGCGGATCGCCTCGAGGAACGGCAGCGACTCGATGTCGCCGACGGTCCCACCGACCTCGGTGATCACTACATCCGGTACCCGACCGTCCTCGTCCGGTGCCGCCATCGCGCGGATCCGCGCCTTGATCTCGTTGGTGACGTGCGGGATGACCTGCACGGTGTCGCCGAGGTAGTCGCCGCGCCGCTCCTTGGCGATCACCTCGTTGTAGATCTGCCCGGTGGTCACGTTGGCGTTGCGCGACAGGTCCCGGTCGAGGAACCGCTCGTAGTGCCCGATGTCCAGGTCCGTCTCGGCCCCGTCGTCGGTCACGAACACCTCGCCGTGCTGGAACGGGTTCATCGTCCCTGGGTCGACGTTGAGGTACGGGTCGAGCTTCTGCATGACGACCCGCAGGCCGCGCGCGGTGAGGAGGCTGCCGAGGCTGGAGGCGGTCAGGCCCTTGCCCAGCGAGGAGGCCACGCCCCCGGTGACGAAGATGTGCTTCGGCGAGCTCGCCGTCCGCGTAGGCGCCAAGATCCTGCTCCCGTGGTCGTCTCTGGGTGGTGACCGTTTCCGGTCACCACAGGAACGGCGCTAGATCACCCGATCCACGGGATTTCACGGTAACACGTCGAACGCGGGGGACGCCGAAGCACGCGCCGCGCGTTTCGGCTCCTCGGCTGGTTGGACAGCCACTGTTCGCTCGTCGGCGTGGTCGAGCACCCGCAGCGCCGCGATCGTGGCCAGTGGCACCGCAGTGGCGGCCGCCGCTCCGGCGACGTTGAGCGCCGCGGCGTCGAGCACGCCGGCGATGACGCTCGACACGGCCAGTCCGGCCAGTGCGGCACGAACCGCCGGATACAGCCCGAAGAGCCGCTTCAGTCCTCCCCACGGCCGTAACAGTGCGAAGAGTACGAAAGCGGCGGATCCGATCGCGAGGATGGTCAACGGACTGTTCATGAACGTGACCACATTCGCCGACCCACCCCGGCTGAGCGACAGCCCGCCGGTACCGTCCTGCACGTCGGTGAGGAAGCGGCCCAGCCGGCCGCGGTCCTCGACCGGACGCCGCAGATCCATCAGCGCGAAGCCGGCGGTCACCGCCAGCCCCGCGAGGGTCGCCCAGACCAGCCGGGCGAACGTCAACCAGCCGCCCGTCGCCAGTACCGCGGTGATGCAGGTACCGGCCGTCAGGGCGATCGCGCCGCCGGCATCCGCGCCGAGATACGGGCTGCCGATCAGCACCACGCCGATCCCGCCCAGCACCGCCACCAGGGCGGGGCGCCAGCGGCGTACCACCCGCTGCGCCAGGCACCCCGCGGTCAGCAGCAGCCCCGCGATGAATACGCCGAGGCCCACCGTGCCGAGGCCGGCGTATCGGCCGCCTTCCAGTGCCGAGTACCCCGCGACGCCGTTGAGCTGCAGGGACGCGCCGGTCAGCAGGTCGGTCGCGACGACCACCAGCCCGACCGCGGCCACCGTGACGAGCGGCCCGAGCGTGCGCCGCCACAGCGGCGCGAGCCGCACCGCCGCGGTGAACGCGACCAGCACGCTGAGCATCACCGCCGCGAAGAACGGCCCGGGCCGCGCCGACCGCCACCAGGGGATGGCGTCCGCCACCAGCGCCGCCGGGATCGCCAGCGCCGCGGCCACCAGCGCCACTTCGAGGATCTTTCGGGGTACGGCGGTCCGCCGCGGCTGCCGTGCGAGTCTCAGCACGGGTACCGCCAGCAGCAGGAGCAGGAGCTGGACGACGCCGAGTGTCCCGAACAGTTGCACGGCGACCCGGCGCTGGGCCCGCGCCTCCTGGTCCGCGTCGGCGAGGCGGGCACCGGCCGCCGCGAGGTCGGTGGGGCGCCCACCGATGCGGTCCACGGGATGCCCGGCGAACAGCCCGTAGGGCGGCGGCTCGGCCAGTGCCGCGAGCGCGGTCGGCGCCAGGTCGGTCAGCTGCAGGTAACCGGTTCTACCGGTACTGGACGAGGTCAGCCAGCCGCCCTCGAACCCGGGACCGTTCGCGATCGCGACGTGTAACCGGTTGATCCGGTTCGTGTCGGAGAGCCCGGCCACGATCACCAGCGACCGGTCCGGGCGCGCTGCCAGCAGGTTGGCCAGGGCCGCGTCGACCTGGCGGGCCGCGGCACGGCGGACGGTCGGGTCCTCGCCGGCGACCGTACCGAGGTCCGCGATGCTCAGTACGCAGGCGGCGAGCAGCGCCCTGGCGAGCGCAGGCGGCGGCAGCGCGGCGGTGTACCGGTCCACCCGCCCGAACGGCCGGGCAGCGGCGATCGCCCCGCCCTGGCCCACAGCCAGCGAACAGCGCACCGACTCGGCCAGGGCACCCGGTACCGCTCCCCACGGCAGTCGCTGGTTCCTCAGCACCACGGTCTGCTGGTCGGGCAGGTACGCGCCGATCCGGTCCGGGGTCTCGACCGTGACGTGCGCCGGTGGGCACTCGCCGGCCGTCGTACCGGTCGTACGCCGGGCGAAGTTGCCGGCGCCCAGCGTGACCCAGCCGTCGACCGGGCAGGTCGGCGTGTGCGCGGACCGGACCGCGAGCGCCCCGATCGACCCCTGCTCGGCCAGTGCCCACAGCGTCGGCGTGTCCGTACGGCTCACGTCGTCCCACCGCAGCCCGGGCGCGCCGGCGATGACGACGTAGTCGACTCTGGTGTGCTCCGGCGCGCCGGTCGCCGGCCGGCCCGCGAGGCCGAGGATGCTCGACGACGCGACCACGACAGCCACCGCGCTCGAGAGGCACGCGGCCGGCGCGACGCTGCGATACCTTCCGCTCACGACTGCGGTGCTCGCTTCGCTCGCTCCTCGCGCCCGCGCTGCCGGGGCGTCAACGCGATCCGGCCAGTTCCGCGTAAACGGCGCGTACCGCGTCGACGGTGTCGTGCTCGGTCGGCCACGTCTTTGCCTGCAGCGGTCCCCGCTCGGCGTACTGCCGACGCAGCGCCGGGTCGGACAGCATCCGCCAGACGGCGCTGTCCAGCGCGGCGGCGTCCCCCGCCGGTACCAGCAGCGCGGCGTCCCCGACCAGCTCCGGGATCCCGCCGACCGCCGTGGCGACCAGCGGGACGGCCGCGCGCAGCGCCTCCTGCGCGAAGAGCTGGCGCGCCTCGGCGTTGCTGCTCACCACGGCCAGGTCGGCGGCGCCGAGCAGATCCGCGACGTCGGTGCGGTGGCCCAGCAGCAGGACGGGCGCACGGTTGTGCGAGATCTGCGCGGTCAGGTCGAGGTACTCGGGTCCTTTGCCGGCGATCGCGACGAGCGGTACCGGGTCGAGGTTGCGCCAGCGGGTGGCCGCGTCGACGAGGACGTCGAAGCCCTTCTGCTGGTGCAACCGGCCGACCGACAGGATCAACGGGCGGCCCTTGGCCAGTCCCAGCTCTTCGCGGACCTCGGCCCGGGTCCGGGCCGGCGGCGGCAGCTCCGGAGCCGCGACCTCGCACAGCCGGGCGTCGCGGGCGCCGAATGCGACGGCGCGCTCGACGAGGTCGGCGTACGCCCCCAGCGTCACGTCGGCCGACCGCGCCACCCACCGCTCGACGATCCGGTTCACCGGCCCGCCCAGACCGCCGGCCAGCGCCGCGTTGTGCCATGTCACGACCAGCGGTACGCCGCTGCGGGCGGCCACGGCCACGAACCCGGCGCGCATCCCGTGGGCGTGCACGACGTCCGGCCGCACCTCGGCCAGCACCCGACGCAGCACGCCGATCACTCTCGCGTCCCACGGCCTCGGCTTGGGCCGGATCTCGACGGGGTAGAACCGGGTCGCGCCCCGCTCGGTGAAGCGGAACTGCTCCTGGGTCGCCGCCGGCCCGCACACCGTCACCTCATCGTCGGCAGCCAGCCCGGTGACGAGCGATGCCACGTGGGAACCGATGCCGCCCGTACTGGAGGCGAGCACCAGCGCGATCTTCATGCCCTCTCCTTGCCCCGGATTCGCCGGCGGAGTCCTGCGATCACAGGTGCCAGGTCCCGGCGATCGGCCAGATACGCGACGCCGAGAAACACCGCAACAACAGTGACACCGGACAGCATGCCGGGTACCAGAGAACCACCGACACTCGGGGTTGCCGTCTGCGTACTGTCCGCCAGCGCCACGATGCCCAGACCGGCCGCCGCGGCGACCACGGCGGCGACGAAGCCGGCCAGCCCCGCACGGCCAGCCCCGGCGAGGGCAGCCCGACCCGCGCGCCGGGCGACGGTACCGAGCATTGCCGCACCGAGCACCGTCATGCCGACCGTGTTGGCGATCGCGAGCGCGACCGCCCGCCGGTCGGCGGCGAGTGTGGCGGCCAGCGACAGCGCGGCCAGCATCACGGCGGCCCAGCCCACGACCGTGCTCACCACGGCCGCGACGGTGTCCCCTCGCGCGTAGAGGGCCCGGGTCAGCACGGCGAACAGGCCGTACCCGACCAGGCCCGGGGCGAACCCGGCGATGGCGCCGGCGAGCACGCCGGTGTCGGGGCTGCCCGTGGCCGGCATCGTCGTGACCAGAAACTCGGCCGCCGGTACCGCGAGCGCGATCAGGGCCGCCGCACCGAGGCTGGACAGCAGCAGGACGCCCCGGACCGCGCCGGCCAGGGTCGGCGCGTAGACGCCGGAGTCTCCCCTGGCTCCCGCGGCGGCCAGCGTCGGGTACGCCGCGACGGCCACCGGTACCGCGAGTACCGCCCACGGGAGCAGGAAGATCGCCTGAGCCAGGTTCAGCAGCACGAGCGAGCCCTCCGGACCGGCCATCGCCAGGCGGAGTACGACCAACAGGGCGAGCTGCTGCGCGGCCACCGTCACCGCCCCGGCCAGCGCTAGCCCGCCGGCCGTCCGGCGTACCCCGGGCGGGAAGTGCAGGCTGGGTCGCGGCCGCAGCGCCAGCCCACGCAGCGGGATCAGCAGGCACAGCGACAGGACGGCGACCCCGAGCGTGGTACCGACGGACAGGATCAGCTCCCCCGGGATGCCCACCGTGGCAATCGGCGCTCCCCGGCCCGCCACGGCGGCGAACGTCAGGTATGCCCCGATCACCGTGAGGCTGGACAGCAGCGGGGCCAGGACCGGCCACGCGAAGCGGTGGTGTGCCTGCAGCACGCCGGTGAGCACGATGCCGATCCCGTACAGCGGCAGCTGCGGCGCGAACACCCACAGCATGCGTACACCAGTCTCGATCTGATCCGGCGCGGACCCCGCGGCCAGCGCGCCGATGATCGGCCCGGCGAACAGCGCGACCAGCGCGGCGGCCGGGACGAGCAGGCAGAGCGTCCAGGTCAGCAGCGCGGATGTGGTGGCGTTGACGGTGGCCCGGTCCCCGCGGTCGACCGGACCGGCCAGCAGCGGTACGACGAGCCCCGCCAGCGCCCCGCCCGCGACGATCTCGAAGATGATGTTCGGGATGGTGTTGGCGACGAGGTAGATGTCGCCCAGATCGGTCGCCCCGATCGCCCAGGCGAACACGACGGTACGGGCGAAACCGGCCACCCGGCTCGCGACGGTCAGCACCGCGATGAGGGCCGCCGCTGTCGCGATGCGCCGCATTTCTAGGTTCTTGGGTTTGATCTGCGACCGAGCTGGTCGATGGCGCGCAGAGCCGGCGTGGAATCGATGACCTTGGTGAAGCTGACCTTCTCGCTGGCCGCGGTGAGCGCGACGAGCCCCGCGAGGACCGCGGCCCGGCCGGCGGTACCGGTGCGCGCCGCGAGCCCGACGCCCAGCAGTGCGCCGAGCGCGTTGGCGCCGCAGTCCCCCAGCATGACCTCTTCGTCCAGGTCGTGGGGCAGTACCGCGGAGGTGGCCCCGACCGGCCCGGCCAGCAGCGTGCCGGTGGGACCGGACAGCATCGGCGTCGCGACGGCGAGCGCGACCTTGGCCGCCCGGCCGGGTCGCAGGTCGAGCAGGTTCACCAGGTTCGCCGAGCCGGCGATGACCCCGGCGCCGAGCAACACGTCGACGCCGCGGCGAAACGGACTCCGGTTCCGTGGCGGGAGCAGCGCGGAGGCGATCAACGCGGCCGCGCCAACTCCGGCGACCTTCACCAGTCCGCTCGTCACCCGGCCCTCGCGCAGCGCCCGGACATGCCCGCGGAAACCCTTGGCCTGCTGGCCCGGACGCCGCCCGACGACGTCGTCGTAGAGCCCGACCGAACCGGCGCCGAGACCGGCGACGAGGGCCGCGCTCGCCGAGGCTCGACTCGGTGCACCCAACGCGGACGTGGCCGAGGCGGCCAGGGCCAGGGCCGGTCCCCCGGAGAGGCTGACGGTACGGCCGCGGAAGTTGGTGCGGTCCAGCCCTCGCGCACCGCGCAGCGCGAGCAGGCCCGCACGGGCGGCGGCGACGCCCACACCGGCCAGCACGACCCGGGGCAGGTGCTGTCTGGACTGAGGAGCGCAGCGACGAGGGAAGACGGCACCCACGAAGCCCCGGGTCGCGCGCCAGCGAAGGCTGGCGCCAGTGTCATAGCCCTTGGGGATCACTCGGGCCGCTTGGGCATCAGCGAGGTGGAGCCGGGCTCGGTGCCGTAGTGGCCGGCCGGTTGGACTGACGCCGTAGTCCCGGGCCGGCGCTGCTCGGCGAGGGCGAGCACGGTGACGACCCGCCCCTGCGGCGTGGCCACATTGTCCACAGTGGAAATCGTGCGGGCGAGTGCCGGATCGTCGCGCACGTCGGCGACCGCGTTGCCGTCCCCGGCCACCCCGTTGCCGGCGAGCACGATCGGGCCGGCCTCGTCGAACTGGGTCAGCAGCGTCACGACGGCCGCGTTCTTGGTAGCCGCCTCCCGGTCGACGTACGGCGGTCCGGTCACCACGATCATGGAATCGGCGGTACCGGTCACCGGGCTCGCCTCGGCGAGGTAGTCCTGCACCTTGTACGCCGTCAGCACCGCCCGCTGGTCGGCCGCTGACACAGCCGGCGTGTGGTCGAGCAGCACCGCCGCCAGCAGGTCGCTCGACGTCTCGACACCGTTGCTGTTGCGCGGCGGATCGGTGACGGTCGTCGGCATCACCTCGTGCGCGAGGTTCAGCAACGAGACGTTGTTTTCCGGGTTCGTGAACTTGTCCCGGATCTCGATCTTCCCGGTCACCTTCGCGCCGGCGACGGTCAGCATCTCCATCACACCGTCGGCGTGCTTGCCGTCCGCCGACGGCGTCGTCACCACGAGCACCCGACGACCGGCGAGCCGGTTGCCGAGCATGAACGGCGCAGCCTGCGTCGCGAAGTCCTCCTCGCGGGAGACGTCCTCCTGCAGCTGGCCGACCTGGTCCCGCAGCTGCTGGTTCTGCTTCGTCAGCCCGTTGACCCGCTCGTTGAGCGAGTCGGCGAGCGGCCCGTTGAGCGCCGCCGTGCCGACGACGAGGCCGATCGCGAGGGCGAGAAAGACGGCGGTCAGCGACACCACGTGGTACCGAAAGTTGATCACGAGAACAGCCCCTGGCTTCTGTCGCGACAGCTAGAAGAGCTGCCCCAGCTGGAACATCAAATTGTCCCACCACTCGGCGAGGACGGCGAGGTAAGCCTTGCCCACAGTGGACACGGCCACCGCGGAGGCCATGGCGGCGATCGCCGACAGCACCAGCAACAGCAGCGACGAACCGCTGATGCTCTGCCGGTACAGCCGACTCACCCCCTTGGCGTCCACCAGCTTGCCGCCCACCTTCAGCCTGGTCAGGAACGTCGACGCCATGCCACCGCGGCCCTTGTCGAGGAACTCCTCGAGGGTCACGTGCGTGCCCACGGCGACGATCAGGGACGCGCCCTTTTCGTCGGCGAGCAGCATCGCCAGATCCTCGCTAGTCGCGGCGGCCGGGAACACCTCGGCCGCGACCCCCAGCTGCTGCAGCCGGGCCTGGCCCGGCGAGCGCCCATCAGGGTACGCGTGCACGATCACCTCGGCACCGCAGCGCAGCACATCGTCGGTCACCGAGTCCATGTCCCCGACGATCATGTCGGGCGTGTACCCGGCCTCCACCAGCGCGTCGGCTCCGCCGTCGACGCCGACCAGTACCGGCTTGAACTCCCGGATGTACGGCCGCAGCACGTCGAGATCGGCCTTGTAGTCGTAGCCGCGCACGACGATCAGGCAGTGTCGCCCAGCGATGCGGGTGCGGATCTCCGGCACGCCCACGCCGTCCAGCAGCAGGTCGCGCTCCTGCTTCAGGTACTCCATCGTGTTCGCGGCGAACGCCTCCAGCTGGACCGACAGGCCCTCCCGGGCGTCAGCCATAGCCTTGGCGACCGACTCAGCGTCCTGCCGGACGCCGTGTGCGATCGGGTCCAACCCGCGGTACACGGTGTTGTCCTCGATGCGAACGAGATCACCCTCGCGCAGCTGCTCGAACAGGCCCTCGCCGAGATCGTCGATCAGCGGGATGCCCGCCTCCACGAGCACCTCCGGGCCGAGGTTCGGGTACCGCCCCGACACCGACGGCTTCGCGTTGAGCACCGCCGCCACACCGACGGCGACGAGCGAGTCGGCGGCGATGCGGTCGAGGTCGACGTGGTCGATCACGGCGATGTCGCCCGGACGGAGCCGGCCGACGAGACGCTTGGTCCGCCGGTCGAGCCGCGCGGTCCCAGCGATCATGCCCGGTTCGGCGCTCCGGGTCCGGCGCAACGTGGGAAGTCGCATCGCTGCAATCCTGGCATGGAACGCCTGGCTTTGCCGCGTAACCGGACCGTGTCGGTGATCATTCACCCACGCAGAGTGTTGCGGTGCTGGCTGGGTCGTGCCGCGTCCGCCCCGATGGCGTCGCCTTCCCTCGGCGCCACGCCACGGGCGGGGCGCCCGGCGCGTCGCCTCAGTCCAGGCGCCGCCGGGCGGACGCGGCACTCCCTAGACGCTTTTCTCTCGCGCTGCGACTGCGAGAAGTTCTTCGGCGTGGGCGATGCCCAGGTCGGAGTCGGGGAGGCCAGCGAGCATCCGGGCCAGCTCGCGTGCCCGGTCCGTGTCCTCGACGACCCGGATGTCACTCGTTGTCACCGCGCCCCCGGTGTCCTTGGCGACCACGAGGTGCCGGTCGGCGAACGCGGCCACCTGTGGCAGGTGGGTCACCACGAGCACCTGGTGGCTGCGGGCGAGGCGGGCCAGCCGCCGCCCGATCTCCACCGCGGCGCGGCCACCGACGCCGGCGTCGACCTCGTCGAAGACCAGGGTCGGCGGACCACCGACGCCGGCGAACACCACCTCGATCGCGAGCATCACGCGGGACAGCTCGCCACCGGAGGCGCCTCGCTGCAACGGCAGCGGCGGCGCGCCGGGGTGAGCCAGCAGCCGGATCTCCACCTCGTCCGCGCCTTCCGGGGCTACGCCGACGTCGATGCCCGCGACGGTCAGCATCGGCTCGCCCCGGGTGACGGGGCGCGGCAGCACGGCTACCTCGATCCGGGCATGCGGCATCGCCAACCCGGTCAGCTCGGCCGTCACCTCGTCCGCGAAGCGCTCCGCGGCCTCGCGGCGGGACACGGACACCCGGGCGGCCAGTTCGGCCACCTCGCCGGCCAGCCGCTGGCGTTCCCGGTCCAGCTCGTCGAGCAGCTCGTCGGACGTGTCCAGCTCGGCGAGCCGCGTGCGCGCCCGATCCGCCCACGCGATGACGCCGTCCACGTCCTCGGCGTACTTGCGGGTCAGCCCGCGCAACTCGGCCCGGCGCTCGTACACCGCCTGTAGGCGGGCCGGGTCGGCGTCCAGCGCGTCGAGATACGCCCCGAGCTCGGCGGCCACGTCGCCGACCAGGGTCGCGGCTTCGACCAGCCGCTCGCCGAGTTCGCCGAGCTGTCGGTCCACAGTAGACTGTGCCTCGAGGATCCGTCGGGCCGAGCCGAGCAGGCCGACGGCGTCCGGCGAGTCGTCGCCGCCGTCACTTCCGCCGAGCGTCTGGTACGCCAGCTGAGCCGCTGTCCGCAGCCCCTCGGCGTGCTCCAGCCGTTGCGACTCCTCGCGCAGCAGTTCGTCCTCGCCGGGCTGCGGGTCGACGCGGGTTATCTCGTCGAGCCCCAGCCGCAGGAGGTCGGCCTCCCGGCTGCGCTCCCGGGCGTTGCGCCGCCGGTCGGCGAGGTCGTCCTCGACCCGGCGCCACTCCGCGAACGTCTCGCGGAACTTCGCCAGCAGCTTCTCGTGCTCCGGCCCGGCGAACCGGTCCAAGGAGCCGCGCTGCTCGGCCGGGCGCAACAGGCGCAGCTGGTCGGACTGACCGTGCACGGCTACCACGTGCTCGCCCAGCTCCCCGAGCACCGCCACGGGCACGCTTCGCCCTCCGACATGGGCCCGCGACCGCCCCTCCACCGTCACCGTCCGGCTGAGCAGCAGGCTGCCGTCCACATCGGCCTCGCCGCCCGCGTCGACCACCCGCGCCTGCACGACGGACGCCGCGTCACCGGCCAGCCGCAGCCGGCCGTCGACCACCGCACGCCCCGGCTCGGCCCGCACCCGTCCCGCGTCGGCCCGGCCGCCGAAGAGCAGACCGAGCCCGGTGACCACCATCGTCTTGCCGGCGCCGGTCTCGCCGGTGATGACGTTCATCCCACGGGTCAGCGGCAGTGTCGTGTCGTCGATGACGCCGAGTCCGGTGATACGCAGTTCCTCGAGCACAGCCACAGACGCTAGACCGACGGTACGACAGAATCCAGCACATACGTTCGGTTGGTGCCTCCGTGTCGAACTTATGTACCGTTACCGCGCCAGCCTTCGACGGGAAGTGCGAACTTCGCCACCAGGCGATCCGTGAACGGGCGGGGGCGGAGGCGGACGACACGTACCGGCAGCGCCCCGCGGCTGACCGTGACGGTCGAGCCCGGCGGGAGGCCGAAGACCCGGCGCCCGTCGCAGCACAGCACCGCGAGCGAGGCGTACGGCTCGACGGTCACGACGATCGTCGACGTCGGCGCGGTCACCAATGGCCTGCTGAACAGCGCGTGCGCGCTGATCGGTACGACGAGCAGCGCCTCCACCTCGGGCCACACGACGGGACCGCCGGCGGAGAACGCATACGCCGTCGACCCGGTGGGCGTGGCGCAGACGACCCCGTCGCAGCCGTACCGGCTCAGCGGCCGGCCGTCGACGTCGACGAGCAGTTCGAGCATGCGCTCCCGGGCGCCCTTCTCGACGCTCACCTCGTTCAGCGCCCAGGACTCGGCCACCACATTCCCGTGGAGGTGGGCGGTGACGTCGATGGTCAGCCGTTCGTCCACTGTGTACGCCCGAGCGACGACATTGGCCACCGCCTGGTCGAGGTCGGAGATCTCGGCCTCGGCCAGGAAGCCGACCTTGCCGAGGTTGATGCCGAGCAGGGGCGCCTTTGCCGGCCGGGCCAGCTCCGCGGCACGCAGCAGCGTGCCGTCGCCGCCGAGCGCGAACACGATCTCCGCACCGTCGGCCGCTGCCGGCCCGCTCACCGGGCGCACCCCGGGCAGGTCGAGGTCGGCCGCCTCCTCGGCGACCACCCGTACCTCGAAACCGGCCTCGATCAGGTCCCGCGCGACGGTACGGGCGTGTTCCGTGCTGTCCCGGCGGCCGGTGTGGGTCACCAGCAGCGCGGCCCTTGACGTCATTGCCGCTCCCGCTTCGCCGCGCGCCTCATGCGCCGACGGTACCCGGACCGCGGGCAACCATCGCGCGGACCGCCTCCTCGTCGACCGGCTCGGCCCCGCGCCGCAGCCAGAGGAAGTACTCGACGTTGCCGGACGGGCCGGGCAACGGGCTGGCCACCATCCCCGCGACGCCGAGATCCAGCTCGGCCGCTGCCTCCGCCACACCCAGCACCGCGTCGACCCGCAGCGCGGGATCCCGTACGACGCCGCCGGAACCGACCGCCCGGCGGCCCACCTCGAACTGCGGCTTGACGAGCGGCACGAGGTCGCCGTCGGGCGCGGTACAGGCGGCCAAGGCGGGCAGCACCAGGCGCAGTGAGATGAACGACAGGTCGGCCACGGTCAGGTCGACCGGGCCGCCGATCAGCTCCGGCGTGAGCGCGCGGACGTTCTGCCGGTCCAGCACCCGCACCCGAGGATCGGTACGCAGCTGCCACGCCAGCTGGCCGTAGCCCACGTCGACCGCCACCACCTCGGCCGCCCCGGCGCGCAACAGCACGTCGGTGAAGCCGCCGGTCGACGCACCGGCGTCCAGACATCGCCGGCCGGCCACGCGCACGCCGTCCGGGCCGAACGAGGCGAGCGCGCCGGCGAGCTTGTGGCCGCCGCGCGACGCGTACTCGTCGGCCGGGTCACCGCCGAGCAGCCGTACCGGATCGGCGGGATCGACCAGCGCGGCCGGCTTGCGGGCCGGCACGCCGCGGACCTCCACCCGGCCATCGGCCACGAGGGCCGCGGCCTGGTCGCGCGACCGTGCCAGGCCGCGCCGCACCAGCTCCGCGTCGAGTCGGGTACGGCGCGCCAACGCGCTCAGCCTTCGTCGATGGTCGCGAGGGTCTCCTGGAGGGTACGGTGTGCGGCCTCGTACTCCTCGATCTGCTCCTCGACCGGCAGCCCGGCGGCACGGTCCAGCGCCGCGACGGCCTCGTCGACGCGGTCGTGCCCGGTACCCTCCGGCTCCGTCATGACGTGGCCTTCTTCGCGGCGGTCGTCTTCCGCGGAGTAGCGGTCTTGGTAGCGGCGGCGGTCTTGGCCGGCGCCTTCTTGGCCGGCGCGGCCGTCTTCTTGGCGACCGTCTTCTTCGCCACCGTGCGCTTCGCGACCGTCTTCGCTGGTGCCGTCGCGACCGCCGCGCCGTTGCCCGGGACCGCCGGCGACGCGGCCTGCGCCTCGCGGAGCTGCTGCTCGAGGTCCTTGACCCGGGCGGTCAGGTCGGCCACCTCCTCGGCCGTAGCCAGACCGACGGCACCGAGTGCGCGGTCCAGTTCGAAGCGCACCAGTCTGGTCAGCGACTCCCGGTTCGCCATGCCGGTCGCCACCAGGTCCTCGGCGAGCGCCTGCACCTGTGCCGCGGTCGCACCCCCCTTGCCCACCAACCTCTTGGCCACCTTGCCCGCCTTCTTGCGCGACGCTTCGGTCAGCCCGAGAGCCACCTCCACGTACGCCTTCCACGCATCCTGCATCCCGTGTTACCTCCGGTCGTTTCGGCACGTGTACAGGTATTACGCTACCGGCCGGCCCCCTGAGCTCGAGTGGGGTACCGTGCACGCGTGGCGACCGAGGACGAGTGTCGTGCCGCGTTGGCGGCGTTGGCAGACCGGCTCGACGAGCACGCCGACGAGGTACGCGGCAAACTGGATCTGGACCGCCCGATCGCCTGCCGCATCACGGATCTCGGCGTCGCCTTCCACGGCCGGTTAGCCGGCGGCCGGCTGTTGGACATCGCGGACGGTGACGACCCGCAGGCGAAGATAACGCTGAAGACCACGAGCGACGACCTCGTCGCGCTCGTCGACGGCCGGCTCGATTTCGCCCGCGCCCTGGCGTCCCGCCGGGTGTCGGTCAGCGCGAACCCGTTCGACCTGCTGAAGCTACGCAAGCTCCTGTAGACAGCTCAGCTGTCCACAGTGAACAGTCCAGATAGGTCGGTCGCGACGTGCGTCGGCCGCTGGTCCTCCGGTGCCGATCGCAGCGCCTCGGCGTCGGTGACCCCGGTCAGCACGAGCAGGCTGTCGTAGCCCGCCCGCCGCGCGCCGGCCACGTCGGTGTCGAGCCGGTCGCCGACGACGAGCGGCCGGCGTGCCCCGGCATGCCGCGCGGCGGTCTGGAACAGGGCCGGTCCCGGTTTGCCCACGACGAGGTCGGGTGCCCGGTCCAGGGCCGTCCGCAGCGCGGCCACCAGAGCCCCGTTGCCCGGCAGCGGACCGCGCGGCGACGGCAACGTGGCGTCGGTGTTGGTCACGACCCAGCTGGCGCCGGCCCGGATCGCCACGCTCGCCTCGGCGAGCTGCGCCCAACCGACGCCGGCGGCGTACCCCTGAACCACCACCGGTGGTGCGCCATCCGCCCGGTCGACCGGCTCCAGCCCGACGGCGGCGACCTCCTCCCGCAGCGCATCTGCGCCGACGACCAGCACCGGTGTCCGGGCCGGGTACCGCTCCGCGATCACCTCGGCGGCCGCCTGCGCGGACGTGAGCACCTCCGTCGCGTCGGCCGGGATCCCGAGCCCGCTCAGCAGCGCGGCGACCTCGGTGGAGCGGCGGGACGCGTTGTTCGTCACGAACATCACCGGCACGCCCCTGCGACGCAGCTCGGAGACCGCCTCGACGGCGCGCGCGACGGGCCGGTCCCCGAGGTAGACCACCCCGTCGAGGTCGAGGATCACCAGGTCGTACCCGTCGACCAGGCTCACTCGTCGGCGTCCCCGGCCACGTCTTCGTCCTCGTCGTCCTCGCTTTCCTCCAGCAACACCCCGTCGAGGTCGAGCAGCCGCTCGGCCGCGTCGGTGGTCACGTCCTCGTCGGCCATGGCCGCCCGCGCGAACCACTCCCGCGCCTCGGCCCGCCGCCCGATGGTGAGCAGCGCATCGGCGTACGCGTACCGCAGCCTCGCCACCCACGGCTCCGTCAACGTCGATCCCAGCTCCGGCACCTGCAGCATCGCCACCGCCGCCGGTCGCTGTCCGAGGTCGCCGCGCGCCCCCGCCGCCACGATCAGCAGCTCCGTCGCGGCGTCCGGGCCGAGCTTCGACCGGTCCGTCATCCGGTAGATGTCGATCGCCCGCTCCGGCCGGCCCAACGCCCGCTCGCTGTCCGCGATCACGGCCAGGTGCGTCTGGGTCCCGGAGAGCCGGTGGTACGTGCGCAGCTCAGCGATTGCCGTCTGCCACTCCCCGACGCGGTACGCGGCCAGTCCCGTCGCCTCCCGTACCGCCGCGATTCGGGCGGCCAACTGCCGGGCGGCCTGGGCGTGGGCGTACGCCTCGGCCGGGTCCTCGTCGAGCAGGCGTCCCGCCATGATCAGGTGGAGGGCGACCTTCTCGGCCACCGGCCGGGCGAGCGCGTTCAGCTCCGCCCGTACCGCCGAGTCCAGCTCGCGCGCGTCGATGTCGTCCGGTATCGCCGGTCCGCTCGGCGTCTCCTCGCGCCGCACGCGATCGTCCTGTCCCCGATCGTCCCGCCTGCCGTGGTCCTGCCTGCGGTCGTCCCGTCGCGGCGTCCAGCCGGTTCTCGGTCTGTCCGTCCGCTGCCTGTCGTCGCGT
>Ga0075429_100001056_pt1 | contig 22010 bp, 26 predicted proteins | sample RhiMetdeltSRZDD3_FD_75295 | JGI IMG/M metagenome (GOLD analysis project Ga0075429, IMG submission 75295) | Populus rhizosphere microbial communities from Tennessee, USA - Rhizosphere MetaG P. deltoides SRZDD3 | ecosystem: Host-associated > Plants > Roots > Rhizosphere > Soil | place: USA... | reverse complement strand
GCCAACCTGGTCGCCATCGCGATGACCCGCGAGATCGGCTGCATCATGACGGCCATCGTGATGTCGGGCCGGACCGGCGCCGCCTTCGCGGCCCAGCTCGGCACGATGAACACGAACCAGGAGATCGACGCCCTGGCCACGCTCGGCATCTCGCCCATGGAGTTCCTGGTGCTGCCGCGGATGCTCGCGCTCATCGCCATGATGCCGTTGCTCACCGTCTACTCGGACCTGATCGGCATCCTGGGCGGCGCCGTGGTCGGTGTCGGCATGCTCGGTCTGGCGCCGATGCAGTACCTGGAGCAGACGCGCGACGCCGTCCACGTGAGCGACTTTCTCATCGGCATCGTCAAGAGCGCGGTATTCGGCGTGGTGGTGGCGCTGGCCGGCTGCCTGCGTGGCATGCAGTCGGGGCGCAGCGCGTCTGCGGTCGGCCTGGCGGCGACCTCCGCCGTGGTGACGTCGATCGTCTTGCTGATCGTCCTCGACGGAATGTTCGCGGTGATCCTCAATGTCCTCGGCTTCTGACCGGGCGCCGCGCATTCATGTGAGCGGTCTGACGATGGCGTACGGCAGCTACGTGATCCAGCGCGACCTGGACTTCGTCATCCGGCGGGGCGAGGTGTTCGTCATCATGGGTGGCAGTGGATCCGGCAAGAGCACCTTGCTAAATCACATGGTCGGCCTCAAGGAGCCGGCGCGGGGTGACGTGGTCTATGACGGCGAGAGCTTCTGGGGTTCGCCGACCGAAGCGCGGGACGGGCTGCGGCGGCGGCTGGGCGTGTCGTTCCAGGCCGGGGCGCTATGGAGCTCGATGACGATCGCGGAGAACGTCGCCCTGCCGCTCCAGACGTTCACGCGGCTCCCGGCTCGCCAGATCAGCGAGATCGTATCGCTGAAGCTCGCCCTGGTAGGCCTGGCCGGTTACGAGGAGTTCTATCCCTCCGAGGTCAGCGGCGGCATGCTGAAGCGGGCCGGCGTGGCGCGGGCCATGGCGCTCGACCCGGACATCCTGTTCTTCGACGAGCCGTCGGCCGGGCTGGATCCGATCAGCTCGCGGAGGCTCGACGACCTGATCCTGGACCTGCGCGACAGCCTCGGCGCCACGATGGTGGTCGTCACCCACGAGCTGCCGAGCATCTTCGCCATCGCCGACAACTCGGTGTTCCTCGACGCCGAGACACGGACCATGATCGCCTACGGCAATCCCAAGACGCTGCGCGACGAGAGCCCGAGCCCCACGGTGCGGACGTTCCTGCGGCGCGGCGTGGCGGATGCCGCGGCAGGAGGTGCCGCCGTATGAGTGTACGCGCGAACCCAACCGTCATCGGCGCCTTCGTGCTCGGCGCCGGCATCGTGCTCATGGCCGGCCTCTTGTTCTGGGGCGGCACCGGCCTGTTCAGGCAGAAGCTCCACTGGGTGATGTATTTCGATTCCGCGGTGACCGGCCTCCAGAAGGGGGCCCCGGTGTTGATGCGAGGAGTCCGGATCGGCGAAGTCACGGACGTGCAAATCCGCTGGGGTAAATCGCTGGTCGTCGTCTATAGCGACATGGAACCGGACAACTTGCGAGGAGTCCCGCCCCGCGACATTCCGGCCGCGGTCCAGGCCGCGATCAAGGAGCGCTCTTTTCGCGCTCAGCTGAGGCCCCAGAGCTTCGTGACGGGCGTCCTCTACGTGGCGATCGACGAATTTCCCGGCACGCCGATCGTGCTACGCGGCCTCGACCACTCGGTGCTCGAGATGCCCACCGTCCCGACCGACCTCGAGCGATGGGAAGCGAAGCTCGAACGGCTCAGCGATGCGGTCGCGTCACTACCGCTCCAGGAGCTCGCGCAGTCGGTGCTGGGAACGGTCGAGGATGCGCGGCGACTTCTGAAGTCGCCGGAAGTCGCCCGCTCGTTGAAGAGCCTCGACGCGGCGCTCGTCGACGCCCGCGGGCTGATCCACAAGGCCGACACGCTGGCCGGGAACCTGGATGCTCGGATCGGCCCGCTCTCCGCCGACGCCCAGGCCACGCTCAAGTCCGCCCAGGCGACGCTCGCCGAGGCGCCGGCGCTCGTTCAGGAGGCCCGCCGCGTCGTGGCGAAGATCGAAGCGCACGCCGATCCGCTGCTCACGTCGCTGGAGAAGACGTCGAACACGGCAGGCGTCACGCTGGAACGCGCGCAGCTGACCCTAGGCGGTGTCGACGGGACGCTCAGCCAGGACACCGCACTCGGCTACGAGCTCGGCCAGACGATGCTCGAGCTGCGTGAGAGCGTCCGGGCCCTGGGCTCGCTGGCCGATTTCCTGGAGCGGAACCCGGATGCGCTGCTCTACGGCGTCCGCCGGCCGGCCCCAAACGGCCGATGATGCGGCATAGCGCGAGCCGCGTCGCCCTGCTGTTCCTCACCGCCGGCGCACTGACCCTGGCCGCCTGCGCCGGGGTCGCGGATCCGACCCGGTACTATGTCCTGTCGTCGAGCTCGGCGGGACCGAGCGGCTCCCCGCGCACCCCCGCATCGAGCGCCGCCGGCGTCGCCGTCGGCGTCGGTCCCGTGCTCATTCCGGGCTATCTGAATCGGGCCCAGATCGTGACCCGAAACGGGAGCGACGAGGTCGAGATCTCGGCGTATCACCGCTGGGCCGAGCCGCTGGACAGCGGTATCGGACAGGTGCTCGCCAACGGCATCGGCGCTCAGGTCGGCAGCGAGCGGGTCGCGGTATTCCCGTGGCGCGGCGGCATTGCGCGGGTGCTCGACTATCAGGTCGCTGTCGTGATCTTACGATTCGAAGGCTCGCCCGGCGGCCAGGTCACGCTCGATGCGCGCTGGCGACTCGTCGGCCGAGACGGTCAGGAGCTCGCGCTGAAGCGCTCCACGATGAGTGAGCCCGTGACGGGCAGCGGCTATCAGTCTCTCGTCATCGGGATGAACCGGCTTCTCGGCACGCTGGCGCATGAGATCGCCGCTGAGATCTTGGCGCGCGCCGACTCGCGTGCGTCCAAGTCATGATCGCACCAGGAGAGAGGAGATGCTAAGGATCACCGTGCAGCCCGAGCAAGACCGCATTCGTCTGAAGCTCGAGGGCGATCTCGCGGGGATATGGGTCGCCGAGGTGGAGGAGTCGTGGCGTGAAGCTTCCTCGGCGTGCGACGATCGACCGCTCTATCTCGACTTGACCGACGTCGTGCGGGTGGATCGAGCGGGACGATACCTGCTCGGTCTCCTGCGTTGCAGCGGCGCTCACCTGGTTGCTTCCGGAATCCGGATGACGGAGCTCGTCCGATGCATCGAAAGTAGGTGGCCGCCCGCAGGAACCGCGATCGCGGCGAGAGCGCGTCGGCAGCGAGCTATACCAGAGCAGCGTGTCGATGCCTGATGTTCTCGTCGAGTATGGCGTGGTGGTGCTGTTCGCCTGGGCCTTTGCCGTGCAGGCCGGAGTGCCGGCCCCGGCTGTTCCGATCCTGGTAGGAGCCGGCGTCCTGTCTGGCTCCGGCCAGATGAACCTCGCCGTCGCCATTGTTGCGGCAATGGCGGCGACGATCGGCGCCGATGCGCTCTGGTACACCCTCGGCCGGTCGTACGGCACGAGAGTGTTCGCGACCCTGTTGCGGTTCTCCCTCGACCGGGACTCGTTGATCCGAGAAGGGAAGGAGCGGTTCGCCGCGCATCGCGCGCGATATCTGATCCTGGCCAAGTTCCTGCCCGGTGTGAACCCGCTGGCTGCCGGCCTCGCAGGTGCCGTGCCGATCCCCATCGGCCGCTTCCTACGCTACGCCGCGGCCGGTGCGCTGCTCTGGGCCGGCATCTGGATCACGCTCGGCTATCTTTGCGCCGACGCCATCGATCAGGCTCTTAACTACGTGGCCCGCGTCAAGGTGCCGCTGCTGACGGTCATCGCCGCCGCATTCCTCGTCTACCTTGCATTCAAGTACACCAGACGGCGGTACTTCCTCCGTCATCTTCTGAAGGCTCGTATCTCCGCGAGCGAGCTCAAACGACGGCTGGACGCCGGCGACTCCCTCGTGATCCTCGATCTGAGGACCGTGCTGGATCTCGAGACGACTCCGTATGGCATTCCCGGGGCGCACTGGTTCGCCCCGGAGGCGCTTCGACATCCACACCATCTGATCCCGCGGGGCAGCGAGCTGGTTTTCTACTGCGAGGAGCCCCGAGAGGCGACGAGTGCGCGGACGGCCCTCCGTCTGTCGTCACACGGATTCAAGGGCATCCATCCGCTCAGCGGTGGACTCGAGGCCTGGCGTCAGGCGGGGTTCGCAGTCGCGCCTCTGCTCCACATGCCGTCGAACCAAACCTCTCAGCGCAAGGCGAAAACCCCGTAGGCGCCCCGGTCGCGGCGGACTCCTGTCACAGCAGCTTGTCGAGCGTGATCGGAAGATCGCGAACGCGCTTGCCGGTTGCGTGATAGATCGCGTTCGCGATGGCGGCGCCGACACCGACGAGACCGATTTCGCCCAGGCCCTTGGCGCCGAGCGGATTGATGATCTCGTCGTGCTCCTCGACGAAGATCACCTCGATGTCGTGCACGTCGGCGTGCACGGGGAAGTGATAGTCGGCGAGGCTCTCGGTCATGAACCGCCCGATGGCATGATCGAGCACGCTCTCTTCCTGGAGCGCCATGCCGATGCCCCAGACCACCGAGCCGACGATCTGGTTCCGGGCGGTCTTGGGATTCAGGATGCGGCCGCCGGCGACCGCGCTGACGACCCGGGGGACCGTCACGGTCCCGAGCTCTTCGTCGACCCGCACTTCGGCGAATACGGCCGAGTGCGTATACAGCGAGTACTTTTCCTGGATCTTCGACGGCTCGGTGCTCGCCTGCTCCTCGATCGCGCCGAGGCCGGCCCGGCGCATGACGTCGGTGAGCAGAAGGGCCTCCTCATCGGTCCGCAGCCGCATGTAGCCATGGGCAAACGTCACGTCTTCCAGCGCAGCGGTGGCGAACGGTGAGCGGTGGAGACCGCGAGCGCGTGTCAACAGCTGCTCGCGAATCTTGTCGCACGCGGCCTTCACGGCCGAGCCCACGGAGGCCGCCGTCCACGAGCCGCCCTCGATCGGCGCCGTGGGCAGCGTCGAATCCCCGAGGATGAATTGCACGCTGGAGATCGGCAGTCCCAGGGCGTCGGCGGCGATCTGCGCCATGATCGTGTAGGTGCCGGTGCCGATGTCGGCGGTGGCGCTGCTGACGGTCAGCATGCCGTCCGCGGTCAGCCGGGCTCGGGCGCTCGCCGGCACCTGCATCGCCTCCCAGACGCCCGTCGCTATGCCCCAGCCGATCAGCGCGTTGCCGTCGCGCATCGAGCGCGGCTCGGGGCTGCGCCGCGACCAGCCGAACCGCTCGGCGCCCTGTCGGTAGCAGGCCCGTAATTCCTTGCTCGAGAACGGCAGGCCTTTGGTCTGATCGTTCTCGGCGTAGTTCCGGAGACGCAGCTCCAGCGGATCGACGCGGAGCTCGGCCGCCAGCTCGTCCATCGCGCACTCGAGCGCGTACACGCCCCACGTGGCGCCGGGCGCCCGCATATCCATCGGCGTGTAGATATCGAGCTGCGTCACTTTGTGGGAGAACGCGGCGTTGGCGCACCGGTAGAGCAGCCCCGACCAGTGGACGACCGCCTCGGTGAAGTCCTCGAACCGCGACGTTGCCGCGATCGCCTCGTGCGAGAGCGCTTCCAGAGTGCCGTCGTGGGACGCACCGAGCCTCACGCGCTGCCACGTGGTGGGGCGGTGGCCGAACGTGAACATCTGCCGGCGGGTCATCGACACCCGGACGGAGCGCTTGAGCTCGCGGGCGGCCAGCACGGCCAGGAACACGTGGTACTGCGGACGCAGCGCCGAGCCGAAGGCCCCACCCACGTAGGGCGAGACCACGCGGAGCTCGCCTTTGCCGAACCCGAACACGTTCGAGAGGTACTGCTGAACGTTCAGCACGCCTTGCGTCTTGTCGTAGACGATCAGCGTGCCATCGGCTTGCCAGACCGCGGTGGCGCCGAACAGCTCCATGGGGTTGTGGTGCTCGACGGGAACCACGTATTCGGCGTCGATTCGCACGGGCGCCGCCGCGAAGGCACGCGTGGCATCGCCCCGCGACCCCGGAGGCGGCGTCCGATGCTTGGGTTCGTAGGCCGCGTGGAGGCGGGCCTTCAGATCCGTCTGATGGGCGGCGCGAGCATACCCGACGTGGAGGAGCGACGCCGCGTACCGGGCCAGCTCGTACGTGTCGGCCACGACAAGGGCGACCGGCTGGCCGCTGAATTCGATCTCGTCGTCGTACAGTGGCCGGAATGGTGAACCGGGCGGCGAGAGCTCGTCGCGATAGCTGCGGTCGAACCACGGAAGCCCTCTGGTGTTCTCGTACGTGAACACGTGCAGGACGCCCGGAACCGCGAGCGCGGCCCCCGTGTCGATCGATTCGATCGTTCCGCGGGCCACCGCGCTGGACACGACGTGGCCGTACGCCAGGTCGGGGGCGTTGTGCTCGGCGGCGTACCTCGCTTCACCCGTGACCTTCGCGCGGCCGTCGACGCGGTTGACCGGCTGCCCGACGTGAGTCGTGCTCATGGAGGATTGACTCCCTTCGCGGCCTGTTCGAGCCCCCGGATGACGGCGCGCTTCGCGAGCGGGATCTTGAACGCGTTGTGACCGAAGCCGCGCGCGTCACGAAGCAGCAGGTCGGCGACGCGCTCGAACGTGGCGCGCGAGGCCGGCTGGCCGACCAGCGCAGACTCCGCCGCCCGATCGCGCCAGGGTTTGTGAGCCACGCCGCCCAGCGCGAGCCGTCCTTCTTCGATCGTTTCCCCGTTGATGCGCAAGGCAGCCGCGACGGACACCAGGGCGAATGCGTAGGATGCGCGATCGCGGACCTTCACGTACGCGTAGTGGTCGGCGAACCCGCGGGCCGGTAAGTCGACGGCCGTGATGATCTCGTCGGTCCGCTTGTTCGTATCGATGTGGGGTGTGTCGGCGGGCAGGCGATGAAAATCCTCGAAGGCGATCGCACGCTCGCCACCCGGTCCGGTCACACGAACGACCGCGTCGAGAGCCGCTAGGGCGACGCACATGTCCGAGGGATGCACCGCGATGCAATGCTCGCTGGTGCCGAGGATCGCGTGATAGCGAGTGAACCCGCCGATCGCCGAGCACCCGGCCCCCGGCGTGCGCTTGTTGCACGGCGTAGCCCGATCGTAGAAGTAGACGCAACGCGTGCGTTGCATCAGATTGCCGCCCACCGAGGCCATGTTGCGCACTTGCGCCGATGCGCCGGCGAGGATCGCGCGCGACAGGAGCGGATAGCGCCGTTCGACCTCGGGGTGGTAGGCGACGTCCGTGTTGCTGACGAGGGCGCCGATGCGCAACCCGCCGTCATCGGCCGCCTGGATCGCGCCTAATGGCAGATGAGTGATGTCGATCAGCAGGCTCGGCCGCTCGACGTTCGCCTTCATCAAGTCGATGAGGTTCGTGCCGCCCGCGATGAGCCGGGCCCGACCGTCGCCGTCGGCGAGCGCGCGTACCGCGATCCCGACGTCCCCGGCTCGGACATATCCGAACGCGTTCATCGGAGCTGCTTCATGGCTGTTTCGATCGCCGCCAGAATGTTCGGATACGCTGCGCAGCGGCAGAGATTCCCACTCATCAGCTCGCGAACGTCGTCGGCCGTCTTGGCGCGGCCCTCCCGGATCATCCCGAGCGCGGAGCAGATTTGACCGGGCGTACAGTAGCCGCACTGGAAGGCGTCGTGGTCGATGAACGCCTGCTGCAGCGCGTGGAGCGCCCCGTCGTGCGCCAATCCTTCGATGGTCGTCACCTCCGCGCCGTTCTTCATGACCGCCAGGGTGAGACAGGAGAGAATGCGGCGCCCGTCGACCAGGACGGTGCACGCCCCGCACTGGCCGTGATCGCATCCCTTCTTCGTCCCGGTCAGATCGAGGTACTCGCGCAGCGCGTCGAGCAACGTCGTCCACGGCGCCACATCGATGTGCCGGACCGCGCCGTTGAGCTTGAACATGACGCCCATCCGCTCGGGCATCGCTGCCGGCGCGGTTCCGATCGTCTGAACCCGTCGCTCAGCCATACAAGACGCTCCTTTGACGTGCGTAGTCCGGACGCGCAGCGCGGTGCGCCTCGTCGATCGACGAGGCGCCCGCGCCATCGCGTCAGAATCGGATCCGGCGTTCCGCTTCGTCCTTCGCGGTCTCGGTCACTGACGCCGCGGTGAGCCCGGTGTTGCGGCGGGGGCGGGCTCGCTCTCCCCTAGGCTCAGACGAGTCAGAATCTTCTCGCCGTTTTGCTCGCGGTACATCGCGACCACGAGCATGCCCTCCTCGAGGGCGCCGGGCCGGAGCATCGCGCCTGGCGGCGTCAACAACTTGGTGCCGTCGATCAGCGTGAGCTCGGTGCCGGATTCGTCGACACTCTGGACGCGACCGATGAGCATCCGTTCGTCTCCCTGCTGCATCTGCGCGACCGCGAGCAGTGGAGTGAGGCCGATCAGCGTGATCAGGCCGGCCAGCAGCAGCTTCTTCATTGCAGTCTCCTGCGCCGCGGTTCCGCGGCGTTCGTTGAAATGCGGTTGACGCAGACACACGAGGGCTCGAGACCGACACCCGCCCGTACACCAGGAGGACGACGAAACCTGCGAGCGACGAAACGGGCGCCGATCTCGAGTATGCGACCCATAACTACCTGCGAGGTCTAGAGCCTATCTGCGAAGGTCTGCATTGTTGACCCGACACAAGCGAAACGGTCAGGCGGACCACTCCGCCAGAACGCCGAATGCGACTAGCCGCCCAGCGAGCACTTCTTCTGAGCCGCCGACCATTTGCCGCCTACGCGGTCGCAGTCGGCCTTGTTCGTGATGTTCTCGGACGACGGCGTCGTCGATGAACCGCCGCGGGACCCGGAGGAGTTGGAGCCGCTCGAGCCCGAGCCGGGCGTGCTGGGCGAGGTCGAAGGATTGGTGCCGCTGCCCGACCCGCTGCCGCTCCCCATCGAGCCACTGCCCGTGGAGCCGCTGCCGGTAGACCCGCTACCCGTCGAGCCGCTGCCCGTCGACCCGCTGCCGGACGTCCCGCCGCCCGTCTGCGCGAGCGCGAACGCCGGAGCAAGACCGAGAGCCATGACGAGACCGGTGATAACGAGCTTCTTCATTGCGTCCTCCCGCTGGAAATTGACTACGCAGCCCACCAAGCAAGGTGCCTGCCACTGGTGCAGGGCATGGAAAACGCACAAACGCGCAGGCCATTGGTGTCGCGACTTACCGGCGAGACTTACACGCCAGCGAAAAATTCACGCGGAGGGAAACACGAAGCGACGGCTTGGCAGAACGACGGCGCTAGGCGGCGGCGCGGCGGCGGCCGCGCGCACCGCGCCGCCCTTCGACCCCGACGAGCTCGCCGCGCCGACCGCGCTTGGCGATGCTCTGCTTGAGCGCTTCCATGAGATCGGTCACGCGAGCCGGCTCGGGCAGCTCGGGCGCCTTGATCTCCCTGCCCTTGATCTTGGCCTGGATCAATCGCCGAAGGACGTCCGTATAGGTGTCCTCGTACTCCCGTGGATCCCAGTCGCCGGCCAGTGTGTCGATGAGCTGGTGCACGAGCTTCATCTCTTTGTCGGTCCAACCCTTGCCCACCGCCGGCAGATCGAGGTCCTTGGCGCGACGGATCTCGTGCGCAAAGCGCATCGTCGTCAGCACGAGCGCTTCGTGCGCAGGCGCGAGCGCCGCGAGGTGCTCGCGCTGCCGCATCACGATGGTGCCGATCGCGAGCTTGCCGACATCGCGCAGGCCGTCTCGAAGCAGTGCGTAGCCCTTTGCCGCGGACCGCCCTTGCGGCGCCACATAGTACGGCGTGTCGAAGTAGAGGTCTTCGACGTCGGCGGCCGGCACGAACTTGCGGATCTCGAACGTCTGGGTCGCCGGCACGCGCGCCTTCTGAAAGTCTTCCTCGGTCAGCACGACGTAGCGATTGGCCGTGTACTGATAGCCTCTGACGACGTCCTTCCACGGAACCTCGACGTCTTCCTTCTGGCAGAAGCGTTTCTCGACGACCCGGCTGCCGTCTTTCTTGTGCAACAGGTTGAAGGACAGCGACTCGCGCGGCTCGGTGGCCGCGACGAGGTTGATCGGAATCGTCACGAGGCCGAAGCTGATGGCACCCTTCCAGAGCGTCCGTGGAGGCATGGGCTCGATCTCCTAAGCACCGAGGTCACATTTGTTCTGGGTCGGCTGCCATTTCCCACCCGCGCGCTCGCAGTCGATCTTGTTGGCCGGCCTTCCGCGAGCCGGCACGCTCGTGGAGGGCTCGGACGAGCGATCGGTCGTGTCGCCCTGCCCGGGGCTCACAGGTGTCGTTGACGGCACGCTGTTGCCGGTGCCGGACGGGCTCTTATCGGTAGGCGAGCCCGGAATGCCTTGCTTCGTCTGGGCCATCGACGGCGCTGCCGATACCGGTACCGGTGTGCAACCGAGAGCGAGGATCACACCCGCGAGAAATAGCTTCTTCATCGAGAGTCTCCTTCGGCCGCGGCCCTAACCGCCGATCTCGCATTTGTTCTGGGCCGCCTGCCATTTACCGCCGGCGCGCTCGCAGTCGCTTTGATTCGTGAAATGGCGGCTCGACGGCGTCGATGGCGACCCCGTCGACGGAGCCGGCGCCGGCGTGCCGGGGGTGCTCGGCGTATCCGCGCTGGGCGGCGTGCTCGGCGATGGCGCGGCGCCGCTTCCCGAGGGGCCGCCGCCGGACGTCGAGCCCGGCGCTTTGCTGCCATCGCCATGATACTGGGCCAGCGTGGCGGCAGGGACGTAGGTGAGCGCCATCAGCAGAGCGACGAGCGCCAGAGTCTTCATCGCGATGCCATCTGCGACTGGATACCTTCGATCGTCTTCAGATGATCCTCGAGTGTCGGGAGCGTCCTGTCGACCCACGCCTTCAGATTGGGATCAACGGCGCCCGAATGCATCTTGCGGAACTCGGCGACGTCTTCCTTGTGATCCTTCACCATGGCCTTCACGTACTCGCGGTCGAAGTCCGCACCCTGCAGCTTCGCCAGCCGGTCCCTGAGCTTCGCGTGCTTGGCGGGCTTGGGCTCGACTTGGACGCCCTTGCTCTGAGCCAGCTGCATCAGCTCCTGGTTGGCCGCGCCGTGGTCCTGGACCATGCGCTGCGCGAACTGCTTGACCGCGTCACTCGAGGCCTTCCCCTGGGCCAGCTGCCCGAGCTCCACCTCGGCCTGCCCACCCTCGGCCGCCTTCTGGATGAAGTTGCGGTCGGTGCGCTGAAGGGTCGTCGTGCTCGTCGAGCTGCGCTGCGCGCTCACCACCGATGTGAACGCCAGCACCCCTATTGCCGCCACCACTGCCATTGCGGTCCGTGTCGCCGTCATGAACTGCTCTCCTCCTGCGGTTTTTTGCTAAAGGCCGTACCGCCTCGTGCACAAGGCGAGCAAGGGATCTGCCAGACACGAAAACGATGGAAAACGCCATGAAGAGCGGCCCGCTCGCGAGATGGGCATCAAGAATACCCAGCTAAACTTACACGCCGCGGTGGTGCACCACGGGTATGCGGTGTCGCGGGCAAGAGCGACAGTCACGAAGGCCGTTTCGGGGCTTCAGGTATTTACCTTCCGCCAAATACAGGAAGTTTTGACTAGAAGTGCAAATCCACAAGTGGGCAAATTGACGTTCACTATGGAAGAGGAGTCACGGCGGCAGTTGATCCGCCGCCGATTGGTCGAGCGCCTGCTGCCCCGGGTTCACGCGGTCGATGTCTGGGATGGTGTCGGCGATGGAAGACTGTGTGATGCCTGCGAGGCCCCGATCACGGCGAACCAGCATGCGATACAAGCCATCGCATCGCTGTGGTCGTCCCTTTACCTGCACGCGGAGTGTTTCGAGCTCTGGCGTGCCGAGCGCCTCGCCGTTCTAGACATCGCGCCTGTCGCCTAAACCGTACTCGGGCTTCCTCGCCCGGCGTGAGTGTCGATGTCCGCGAAATGGCGGCGCCAATCGCGAACGTCCGGCCGCTCGATCATCCGTCAGAAGATCTCTGCAGCCGCGACCTGACACTCTTGTCGCCCGACGATCAGATCGGGACGGCGGTCAACCTGATGCGCGAGCGCGCGATCAGACGTCCTCCCAGTCGTCAAGGACGGCCGAGCGGTCGGCAGCCTCACGATCGGGAGCTCGAGCTCGGCCTCGGTAGCACCTGCCGAGCTCGGAGCTTCTCGAAATCGCTCGCCAGAGTTCTAAGATCCTCGTCGGACAGTTCTTCGAGCCGTACGAGTCCGGTCCGAGCCCCCTGTACCGCACGGATCAGCTCGTCGAGCTTGAGCTGAATCGCTCTCGCGTCACGATTCTGGGTGTTCTGGATGACGAACACCATCAGGAACGTGACGATCGTGGTGGCGGTGTTGATGACGAGCTGCCAGGTATCCGAGTACGCATAGTGCGGGCCGAGGGCGGCCCACACCACGATCAGCGCGGCCGCCCCCATGAAGACCTCTGCCGAGCCCACGCTCTCCGCGCAGCGTTTGGCGAATCGACGAAACGCTTCGTGCACTGGCTCGGCCTACAACGACTCCTTGCGCGCCATCTTTGCCCGCGCCGCGCCGATCGCCGTCTTCACTTCCTTTTCCTCCTCGGGCGGAGGCAGAACGGCCGGCATGCCCAGCGACTTGATCCAGAGCTCGCGCCCCCAGCCGGTTGTGTGGTAGAGGTGCTCGTCTTCCTCTTCCTCGACCTCTTCGTAGGCGGCTTTCAAGGCTTCGCGCGTTTGGCCCTTCGCCTTTTCGGCGATCTCGTGGATAAGCTCCCAGTTCAGATGATCCTTCGTTTCGGCAAGCACGACACACTCGCACGCGACCAGCTCAGCGGCCTCTCGCTCGGGGGCCTCGGCGAGCGCCATCTCCATCGCCGCGACCAGCGATTCGCCGATATGGCGGACGACTTCACGGCCCGGCGTTTCTTTCTCCGGATCGATTCCGAGCTTTTCCATCAGCTCCCGCACGATCCGCTCGTGATTCTGAGTCTGCTCGTGATACTCCTGCCACTCCTTCTTGAGGTCGTCGTTGACAACACACTTGAGCGCGGTCTCATAGATCTTGATGCCGCCCTTCTCGGTCTCCAGCGCCTGGTAGAGCAGTTCGGTGATGTGGTCGGTATTCACAGGACCTCCTCGCAGCGTTCATTAGAGTTGTGTGTCTGATGGGGCAAGGTTCGTGCCGGAGCGATTCGCGATGCGACCCTGCGCTTTTTCGTGCAGATGCCGAAGGCTCGGATTCACACGCCTGAACGGGACCAAACGGAATTACCGAGTAACGTCGAACGGATATTCCATCGTTCAGCGAGGCATGCCAACTGCACGCAGCATCTCGGGCGTGAAGCGGGCGTAGTACGGAGATCCCAGCAGGGAGTCCGATCCTCGCTTCAAGAGCTCACGGCTCAACACCTGAAAGCTCGGCAGCGGCGATCGTCGCGTGTAGACGTTGCCGACGCGAAACTGACTATCGGGGTGCGCCTCGAACGCCTGAAAGTCTCGCAGCGGGCCGTTCATCATGCGCGTATTCAATCGTTCAACAAAGGCTTCGAGGTCTCGCAGAGGCTCCGCTCGGTCGGGGTGGATCACGAACAGAGTTTCGAGGCCGGCGCTGGCGGTTTGCGCGACGAACTCCGTGACGAGCGACAAGAGCTCGCCGCCTGCTTCGAGGGGATCGTCCATGGCAAACGGTCGCACCTCGAATCGGATCGTTTGCTTCAGGCGGGCGGCCTTCGCAAACGGGCAGATCGGGAGCCCGCCGAAGATCTCGTGTGGGTGCTCGATGAAGCTCTCGGACCACTCCGCTACCGCTGCGATCGCCGCTTCACGGCATTCGGGGGTGACGACGTGCCCCGTCGGGTTCACGATCGCGTGTGACGCCAGGCTCAATGAGAGACTCCAGCGTAGCTGTCGGCAAGGCTCATGCCGTTTGGAGATCGGCGAGCTGCTTTGTGGCTTTTCGTGCACATAGGAAAGCCAACCCGGCCGCCGAGTTGGTGGTACAACCCGAATTACCGAGTAAGCACTACCGCCGCTGCCCGAAGGGTTTCGTAGCGGGGTGGTACGCTAGGGGCGCGATGCGCATTTCAGTGGCGGAACGCAGATCATTGCTGGCTCGCGCGCATGAGCTCGAGAGCGCGTATCCGGCCACGCTCAGAATGAGTGGCGCCCGGTTGCGAAGAAGCCTCGATCGCTCGATCGCCACGGTCGCCCGTCTCCGACGCAGCCGCGCCATGATTGCGAGCAGCCGCGCGTGTCTGGCGAAGGTCGCGCACGCACAAGCGAGCCGCTGGCCACAAGCGGCTATTCCGACGCGCTGGCCTGTCGACTAGAAATCCCGGACCGCACGATACCGGGGTCGACTAAGCTATGGCTCAACCAAAGGAGATCGCTCATGCGCGAGAGGAATCGCCGGAAGACCGCCCGCCGACGCGCCGCCTTCAAGAAGAAGCAAAAGAAGCGCCGTCTGCGCGCCGCCGGCCGCCTTCGCTGAACGACGATCGAGGCCGATCGTCGCCCCTGGGGCGACGTTCGTTCGCCCTATGGCTGGCGCGCCGGCTGAAACAGTTCGATCGGGTTACCGGAGGGGTCGTCGAGCACGATCTGGAGGCCCCCGGGCCCACTCACGATGTCGTTACGGAAATGCACTCCCGCGACACGCAGTCGATCGACCTCTGGCGCGAGGCGCTCGACGATGAGGTGAATACGGTTCCAGCCGCCCGGCCCCGGCCGGCGACCATCGGGCATCGGACGTCCAGCGGAGCTCGCCGGTCCGCTCAACAACAACCGGAGATCACCGCGTGCGACGTCGGCAAACGCCGGGAGCGTCTTGGAGATGAGCGTGAAGCCCAGGTGCGTCGTGTAAAACGCAACGGCGGTTTCGACATCGTCGACCATGTAACGGACATTGACCGTGGTCATTGCACGTCGTCCTCTCACGCCAGTGGGCGGCCGGAGCGGTAATCCCGCTACGGGCCGCCCGGCAAACCGAACGCCACCGGCTCCGGCAGCGGCGGGCCGGTCCGGCTGGCCTCGGCGAGGCAATCTTTGATCTCGTCTCGGCCTCCCGGTCTGTTGAACCTGAACGTGATGCGTCCGTCCAGATCGACCCGTTCGAGCTGACCGGCGGACGAGCTGCACTTCGCCCACCTCGCATAGGCCAGCTCCTGCTGCTGCGTGTTCGCGACGGCGCACGCGCCAAGCAGGAGCGCGAGGCCTCCACAACATCCGAGAACAACGCTCCGGTTCACGCCGGCCGCGAGACTGACGCCGGCGCCGGCACGCGCGGCAGCCCGAAGTGGTCACGTAAGGTCGTACCTGCGTACTCACGCCGAAACAACCCGCGCGCCTGAAGCTCCGGCACAACCTGGTCGACGAACTCGACCAGCGCGCCGGGAAAGTATGGGGGAAGGACGTTGAACCCATCAGCGGCTTCCTCGACGAACCACTCCTCGAGCGTGTCGGCGATGCGCTTGGGGGTCCCGCAGAGGACCCAGTGGCCGCGGGCCGCGGCGGTCAGATTGTAGAGATCGCGCAAGGTCATGTTCTCGCGCCGCGCCCTCTCGTAGAGCACGCGTGAGAACGTCTGGCTGCTCGCGTCGGGCGGCGGCGCCGGGACGGGCGCGTCGAGGGGGAAGCCGGTCACGTCGTACCCGATCCGGCTGGTCACCAGGGTGAGGGCGTTGGTCGGCGTGAGCCAGCTCTGCAGCCGCGAGAGCTTGTCACGCGCCTCGGCCTCGGTGCTGCCGATGATCGGCATCACGCCCGGCAGCACGGTGATCTGATCCGGCGTGCGGCCGTACTTGGCCATGCGCGCCTTCAGATCGCGATAGGCGCGCTTCGCCGGCGAGAGCTCCTGGACGACGGAGAACACGACGTCGGCCGTTCGCGCGGCGAGCTCGAGCCCGGCCTCCGAACCGCCGGCTTGAATGATGATCGGATGGCCCTGAGGGCAACGGGACATGTTGATCGGGCCCTTCACCTGGAAGAATCGGCCACGATGGTCGAGCGGGCGCACCTTCGACGGGTCGAGGTAGGTCCCGGTCGCCTTGTCCGCGACGATCGCGCCGTCGTCCCAGCAGTCCCACAAGCCCTTCACGACGTCGACGAACTCCTGTGCGACTTCGTAGCGCAGGTCGTGCTCCATGTGGGCTTCGCGGCTGAAGTTGAGCGCGGCCTTGCCGGCCGAGCTCGTCACCACGTTCCAGGCGGCTCGGCCCCTGGTGATGTGATCGATCGAGCCGAACGCTCGGGCGACATGGTAGGGCTCGCCGAAGCTCGTCGACACCGTGGCGCCGAGGCCGATGTGCGAGGTCGAGGCGCTCAGCACCGAGATCAGCGTGGTCGGTTCGAATCGACACAGAAAGGACGGATGGTCCCCGGGGTCCATCACGAGGCCGTCGGACACGAACAGGAGGTCGAACTTGCCGCGCTCGGCCTGCCGGGCGATCTCCTGGATGACGGACAGGTCGTTGTTGCTGGTCGCCGCGCCGTCGTAGCGCCATCCGGCGGAGTGATTGCCGGTGCCGAGCACGAACACGCCGAAGTGCATCTCACGTCGCTTGGCAGACATGACTCGCTCCTGTCCGGGGTGGTCGCCTCTCACCCTCGAGTGACAAAGCTACCACTTGCCGCCCACCTATCGGCGGGTCGATTCTGCGATTTGATTGTTTCGGCAGACTTTGACAGGATCTCTGGCCGATGCCCGAAATCTCTACCGACATCGTGATCGTGGGCGGCGGCATCGTGGGCATGGCCGCTGCCTACTATCTCGCGAAGTCCGGCGTGCCGAGCGTGGTCGTCGAGCGCGACGCGATCGGCAGTCACGCCTCCGGCTTCGCGTACGGCGGGCTGAGCCCGCTGAGCGGCTTCGGGATCCCCGGGCCCCAGGCCGAGATCGCCATGACCGGGATGCGGCTGCATCGTGAGCTGTCGAAGATGCTCCTCGAGGAGACCGGCATCGACGTGGACTTCCGCATGCGCTCGTCGCTGGCGCTGGCGTTCACCGAGGCGGAAGTTCAGAAGCTCCGCGCCTCGCTGTCCTGGCAACAGCAGCAGCCGGGCTACACGGTGCGCTGGCTCGACCCCGCCGAGGCGCGGCGCGTGGAGCCGCGCATCGCGGACGAAACGCTCGGGGCAACGCTGACCGAGGGTGGCGGCGCCGTCGAGCCCTATCGTCTCGTGCTGGCGCTCACTCGGGCGGCCGAGCGGCTCGGCGTGAGGGTGCGGCACGGTCGCGTGATCGGCCTGAGGCGCGACGGCGGGCGCGTTACCGGTGTCGTGCTGGAGCGGGAAGTGTTGAGCTGCGCTGCCGCGGTGCTCGCGCTTGGCCCGTGGAGTGCCGAAGCATCGAGCTGGATCGGTGTGCCGATCGATGTCCGTCCGCTCAAGGGCCAGATCATTCGCTTACAGGCTCCGGGACCGCCGGTCGTCTGCTCCGTCGGCTGGGGCCACAACTACGCAACGACCAAGACCGACGGCCTGCTGTGGGCGGGAACAACGGAGGAGGAGGCCGGCTTCGACGAGGACTCCACGCTCGCGGCCCGCGACGAGATCGGGTCCGCGCTCCTGAAGATGTTGCCGGCGATGGCCGACGCACAGCTTGCGCAGCAGACCGCCTGCTTGCGTCCGGTCGCTTCCGACGGGCTCCTCGTGCTCGGTCGTGTGCCCGGGCTCGATCACGTCTACGTGGCGACCGGCGGTGCCCGCAAGGGCATCCTCTACGGACCGGCCATGGGGCAGGCGATCGCCGATCTCGTGCTCGCTCGGGACCCACAGGTCGCGCTCGGCGCCTTTGCGCCCGGCCGCTTCGTCGGCGCTCGCTGAGCATCGCGGGCGCCACCATCACCTGGATCTCGACGGTCGGCTGCCGTATGGTTCCGGCTGTGCCGCGATCGCGGCACGGAGGGGGAGGTCAGAGAGCATGGCGCGACTGAGCGGGAAGGTGGCGGCGGTGACCGGTGGAGCCTCGGGGATCGGCGAGGCCACCGTGCGGCGGTTCGTGAAGGAAGGGGCGAAGGTGACCTTCGCGGACCGCGACGTCGAGCGGGGCAAGCGGGTGGCGGCGGAGATCGCGGCGAGCGGCGGCGAGGTCGTGTTCGTGGAAGCGCACGTAGAGCGTGAGCTCGAGGCCACCGACTTCATTCGGCAGGCGGCGCAGCGCTTCGGCCGGCTCGACATTCTCGTGAACAATGCCGGGGTCCGGCTGTATCACACGGTGGAAGAAGCGAGCGCCGAGAGCTGGGACGAAATCCTCGGCGTGAACCTCAAGGGCTATGCGTTCTGCGCGAAAGCGGCGATTCCGCTCCTCCGGAGGGCGGCGCCCGGCAGCATCGTCAACGTCGCCTCGGTGCGGTCGGTGACGAGCATCGGCAAGACGACGCAGTACGACACCACCAAGGCGGCGGTCGCCGGGCTGACACGCGGCATGGCGGCCGATCACGCCGCGGACGGTATCCGCGTGAACGCGGTGTGTCCCGGGCCGATCTACACGCCCTTTCACGAGAAGCGCAATCAGACGATCGGGCGGACGTTCGAGCAGTACCAGGATGATGCCGCCAAGGGCACCTTGCTCCGGCGACACGGGACGCCCGATGAAGTTGCCGCCTGCATCCTGTTTCTCGCTTCCGACGACGCCTCGTACGTGACCGGCACGTTGCTGTTCGTCGACGGCGGCTATACCGCGATGTGACCGGCGGCCTCGCCCGCGCGATACTGATCGAGTCCGTCATGCCCGAATCCCCGTACGCGTGGGCCCGGCTCTTTGCCGCGCTGCTGCTGTCCGCCATCGGCGGTGTCGGCATGTGGTCGGTCATCGTGATCCTGCCGGCCGTGCAGGCGGAGTTCGGCGTCGCGCGCTCCGCCGCGTCGCTGCCCTACACGGCGACGATGATCTGCTTCGGCGTAGGCGGCATCCTGATGGGACGGCTGTCGGATCGCTTCGGCATCTTCGTGCCGGTCGTCTCCGGCACGCTCGCTCTCACGCTCGGGTACCTCGCGTCCAGCCAGGCCACCAGTCTCTGGCAGTTCGTGCTCGCCCACGGCTTGCTGGTGGGCGTCGCCAGCTCGATCGCGTTCGCGCCGATCATCGCTGACACCTCGCTATGGTTCACGCGGCACCGCGGGATGGCGGTGGCGATCATCGCCTGCGGCAGTTATCTCGCCGGCACGGTGTGGCCACCCGTCGTGCAGCACTTCGTGGAGCGCGCCGGCTGGCGCTCGACCTATCTCGGCATCGCCGCGTTCTGCGTGACCACGATGGCGCCACTGTCGCTGGCGCTCCGCCGGCGCTCGCCGCTGGGCGCGGCCACGTCCCCGGTGGGGCCGACGGCGTGGACGGCGCAGCCGCTCGGCATGTCGCGGACCGGACTACAAATTGTGCTCGTCGTGGCGGGACTCAGCTGCTGCGTGGCGATGTCGATGCCGCAAGTGCACATCGTGGCCTATGCGCACGATCTCGGCCACGGGGCCGCGCGCGGCGCGCAAATGCTCTCGTTGATGCTCGGATTCGGCGTGGTGAGCCGGCTGGCGTCCGGGTGGATCTGCGATCGTAACGGCGGGCGGCGCACGCTGCTGCTGGGCTCGAGTCTTCAGTCAGTCGCCCTCCTCCTGTTTCTGCCCTTCGACGGTCTCGTTCCACTCTACGTCGTCTCGGCGCTGTTCGGCCTGTTCCAGGGCGGGATCGTGCCCGCGTACGCCGTCATCGTCCGCGAGTGCTTTCCGCCCGAGGAAGCCGGAGTGCGCGTGGGGACGGTGCTGATGGCGACCGTCTTCGGGATGGCGCTGGGCGGATGGATGTCCGGCGTGATGTACGACCTGACCGGCTCGTACCAGGCAGCGTTCGTGAACGGCGTCCTGTGGAACGTGCTCAACATCGCGATCGCCGTGATGCTGCTTCGCCGGCCGCTGCGCGCGGCGCCGGCCGAGCTACTCACGCCATAAGCCTCCGCCCGGATCAGTTGTGCGGAGGCGGCAGCTGCAGCAGGAGTGTCGCCACTCCGTCCTTCACCTCCGAGAACGGCATCGGGTAGATGATCTGCTGGCCGATGCCGTAGTAATCCTTGCCGCCGAAGTGGGCCTTGCCCCAGAGGTTGTCGAACTCGACGGTGCGCATGGCCTCGCCGATCTTCTTCGAGTCGAGACTCTGCGCCTTACGGACGGCCGCCACGAAGGCGAACGCGGGATTGGTGAAGTCGATGCTCGTCGCGTTCCATTCGCCGAACTTCTTCGTGTAGCGCTGCTGCCAGCTCTTCAGCTTGTCGGGGAGCGGTGTCTGCACGTAGCCGTGGACCCACATGCCCTCGGTGTTTTCACGGCCGGCGATCCCCGCCACCACCGAGCTGTCGATCTGGTGGAGCGCGACGAAGCGGCCCTTGAACCCGAGCTCACGCGCCTGCTTGACGATCAAGCCGACGCTGCCCGCCGGCGAGGCCATGACGCTGATCGCGTCCGGCTTCTGGGCCAGCAGGCGCAGCAGGATGGGATTGAAGTCGGTCATGACGCGCTCGAAGAACTCTTTCGCGACGACGTCGTATCCGAGCTTCTGCACGTACGCCGTCTCCACCTTCACGGACCACCAGCCGGTATCGTCGTTGGGCGCGATCGAGGCCACGCGCTTGATCTGCGGGTGCTTCTCCTTGATCCACTTCCAGAACGTCGTCGTCTCCGGCGGCGCCGGGAAGCACTGGAAGGTGAGAGAGTTCTTCGGGCTCACGAGGCCCTCGGCGTAGGCGAGGGTCAAGCCGAGACTCCCGGACTCGTTGATGGCTTCCTCGTTGGCCTTGGCGACCGCGCCGCCGAGGATGGAAATGTACTTCACGCCATCCTTGGCGATGAGCCGGTTGACGGTGGCGACGCCCTCCGCGATCACGTACTTGTGGTCGTAGGCGACGACCTCCAGCTTGTATTTCTTGCCGCCCACGTCCAGGCCGCCCTGAGCGTTGATCTCGTCGAAGATCAGCTCGGTCGCGTTCTTGTGCGGGATACCCCACGGCGCCGCGGGCCCCGAGAGCGGCGTCGAGATACCGAACTTGATGACGTCGGCCGCGTAGGAAGGCCCCGCGCCGACGACCAGCAGCGACGCCGCGGCGAAGAGCGTGACGAGGACCAACGGAATGCGTTCTCTCATGGCGATACCTCCTCGTGTCGATCGAATCTCCCGATCGGTCAGAGCCCCAGGTAGGCCTTCTTCACACCCTCGTCGCGCAGCAGGTCGTGCGCCTTGCCCTGCATCACGAGCTGCCCCGTCTCCAGCACGTAGCCGTACTGGGCGAGCGTCAGCGCCAGCATCGCGTTCTGCTCGACGAGGATGATGGATACATCGAGCGCGTTGATCTGGCGGATGATCTTGCCGACCTCCGCGGTCATGATGGGCGACAGGCCCATCGACGGCTCGTCCAGCAGCAAGAGCCGGGGACGGCTCATGAGCGCGCGCGCGATGGCCAGCATTTGCTGCTCCCCGCCACTCATGGAGCCGGCGAGCTGGCGACCGCGCTCTTTCAAGATGGGGAAATGCTCGTAGATCATCGCCAGGGTTGACGCCACATCCGCGCGCGAGCGCAGGTAGGCGCCCATCGTGAGGTTCTCGAGCACGGTCATCTTGGGGAACAGCCGGCGACCCTCCGGCACGTGCGCGATTCCGCGGCCCACGACCTGGTGCGGGGCGAGCCCGACCAGCGACGTGCTCTCGAACCGGAGCTCGCCGGCGTCCGGCCTCACGAGCCCGGTCAGCGCCCGGAGGCTCGTCGTCTTGCCGGCTCCGTTGGCCCCGATCAGGCTGACGATCGCCCCCGCCGGTACGCTGAACGACACGCCCTTCACCGCGGCGACCGTTCCGTAGCGCACCCAGAGGTTCTCGACCTCAAGCATGAGCCACGCCGGTGCCGAGATAGGCCTGGATCACTTCGGGGCTGGTGCTCACCTGCGCGGGGGTGCCCTCGGCGAGCTTCTGGCCGAAGTTCAGGACGACGATGCGCTCGCAGGT
>Ga0075429_100001051_pt1 | contig 22037 bp, 24 predicted proteins | sample RhiMetdeltSRZDD3_FD_75295 | JGI IMG/M metagenome (GOLD analysis project Ga0075429, IMG submission 75295) | Populus rhizosphere microbial communities from Tennessee, USA - Rhizosphere MetaG P. deltoides SRZDD3 | ecosystem: Host-associated > Plants > Roots > Rhizosphere > Soil | place: USA... | reverse complement strand
GCGACCGCACCCTTCGACAGGCTCAGGACAGGCCCTGCGAAGCTGTGCCGCGGAGTCGGCTCACTCAGAGCCGAGCCGACCGTTCGCAGGCGAATCGTTCACAGGCTCTGAGCCGACGCAGCGACCGCACCCTTCGACAACGGTGCAGCGCAGTCGGCGCGCTCGCAGGCGCACCGCCGTTGCGGAGGCGATGCCCCGCAGCCTCCGAGCGGGCGGTGCGCTACGCCGCCTTGCCCTGGTTGGCCACCGCCGCCGCGGCCTTCGCGACCGCCTCCGCATCGCCCAGGTAGTCGCTGCGGATCGGCTTCAGGTCCGCATCGAGCTCGTACACCAGCGGGATCCCGTTCGGGATGTTCAGGCCGACGATGTCCGCATCGGAGATGCCGTCGAGGTACTTCACCAGCGCGCGGATGCTGTTGCCGTGCGCCGAGATCAGCACGCGCTTGCCGCTGCGGATGGCGGGAGCGAGCTCCTCGTTCCAGTAGGGCAGCACGCGCGCGACGGTGTCCTTCAGGCACTCGGTGCGCGGCATCTGCGGCGGCGCGAGCTCGGCGTAACGCGGGTCGGCGCGCTCGCTGCGCGGGTCGTCCGCCTCGAGCGGCGGCGGCGGCACGTCGTAGCTGCGGCGCCAGACCAGCACCTGCGCATCGCCGTATTTCTTCGCCGTCTCGGACTTGTTCAGGCCCTGCAGCCCGCCGTAGTGGCGCTCGTTCAGCCGCCACGACTTGACCTCCGGCAGCCAGGTGCGGTCCATCTCCTCCAGCGCGAACCACAGCGTCCAGATGGCGCGCTTGAGCACCGAGGTGTAGGCGACGTCGAAGTCGTAGCCCTCGGCCTTCAGCAGGCGTCCGGCCTGGCGGGCCTGCTCGATGCCGGTGGGCGTGAGCTCGACGTCGGTCCAGCCGGTGAAACGGTTCTCGAGGTTCCAGGTGGATTCGCCGTGGCGGATCAGAACGAGCTTGTGCATGGGAGGGGAGACCGAAACGGCCGAAGGACGAAGCGCGAAATTCTATAATCGCCCGCTTTTTCCCGACTTCCTCCCCTCCTGCGCCACGCCCCGTGAAGTTCCTCCTCGACAACTGGTTCCTGGTCCTCGCCGCGCTCGTGTCCGGCGGCATGCTGCTCGTTCCGCTGCTGCAGCGGGGCATGGGCGGCGCCAAGCTCTCCCCGAGCGAAGCGGTCCTGCTCATCAACCGCGAGAAGGCTCAGCTCATCGACGTGAGCGAGCCTGCCGAGTACGCCGCGGCGCATGCCGCCGGCTCGAGGAACGTGCCGCTCGGCGCGCTCGAATCGTCGGCCGACCTGCCGAAGAACAAGGCCCTGCCCATCGTGGTCTTGTGCCCCTCGGGCGCGCGGGCCTCGCGTGCCGCCGGTATCCTGCGCAAGCTGGGATACGAGAACAGCCGGCCGCTGGCCGGCGGGCTCGCCGCATGGCGCGAGGCGAACCTGCCGATCGAGAAGTCCGCGGCCTGAAGCACGAAGGAAGAGGCAACCGATGACCCCCGTGAAGATGTACACCACGCTGGTCTGCCCTTACTGCATTCGCGCCAAGATGCTGCTGAAACAGCGCGGCGTCGAGCACATCGACGAGGTCCGCATCGACCTGGACCCGTCCGAGCGCGACACCATGATGAAGATCACCGGCCGGCGCACGGTGCCGCAGATCTTCATCGGCAGCACCCACGTCGGCGGCTGCGACGACCTGATCGCGCTCGACCAGCGCGGCGGTCTCGTGCCCTTGCTGCAAGCCGCCTGACGCCTGCGGCCCGCCGCGCCCGGCGGGTCATAATCCGCCCACCCGGCCCGCCGCACCGAGCGGGCCTCGTTTCGATCGCGAGAGAGCCATGGCCGACGACAACCAGAATCCCGTGTTCCAGATCCAGCGTCTCTACCTGAAGGACCTGTCGCTGGAGCAACCCAACTCCCCCGCGATCCTGCTCGAGCAGGCGCAACCGCAGGTGGACATCAACCTCGCGCTGGCCGCCGAGCCGGTGACCGATTCGATCTACGAAGTGACCGTCACCGCGACGGTCACCACCAAGGTGGGCGAGAAGGTGCTGTTCCTCGTGGAGGCGAAGCAGGCCGGCATCTTCGAGATCCGCAACGTCCCGCAGGACCAGCTGCAGCCGATCATCGGCATCGCGTGCCCGGGCATCATCTACCCGTACCTGCGCGCGGTGGTGTCCGACGTCTGCACGCGCGCCGGCTTCCCGCCGGTGATCCTGCAGGAGATGAACTTCCAGGCGATGTACGAGCAGCAGGCGGCCCAGCACGCGGGGGCACAGCCGAACGGCGGCTCGCGCATCATCACGGGCGCTGCCTGATCCCCGCGCCCGCCGCGCGGTGAACCTCACCCTGCTCGGCGCAGGCGCCTGGGGCACGGCGCTGGCCATCAGCGCGAGCGCGCGCCATCCCACCTGCCTGTGGGCGCGCGACGCCGCGCAGGTGGGCCGCATGCGCGCCGAGCGGCGCAACGAGCGCTACCTGCCGGGCGTGGACCTGCCGGCCGCATTGCGCCTCGAGGCCGACTTCGACGCCGCCCTCGCGCACGCGCGCGGCGGCATCGCGATCGTCGCCACGCCGATGTCCGCCCTGGCCGAGATGCTGCGCCGCCTGCCCGCCGACGCGCCGGGCGTGCTGTGGCTGTGCAAGGGCTTCCAGGAAGGCACGGGCGCGCTCGGGCACGAGATCGCGCGCAGCGAGCGGCCGGAGCTGCGCGCCGGCGTGCTGTCCGGGCCGAGCTTCGCGATCGAGGTGGCGCGCGGGCAGCCCACCGCGCTGGTGGCGGCGAGCGCCGATGCGGCGCTGCGCGAGCAGGCCGTCGAGGCGCTGCACGGCGAGGCGCTGCGCATCTACACGTCGGACGATCCGGTCGGCGTGGAAGTGGGCGGCGCGGTGAAGAACGTGCTGGCCATCGCCACCGGCATCGCGGACGGCATGCAGCTGGGCCTGAACGCGCGCGCCGCGCTGATCACGCGCGGCCTGGCCGAGATGGCGCGCCTCGGCGCCGCGCTCGGCGCGCGCGCCGAGACCTTCATGGGGCTGTCGGGCCTGGGCGACCTGGTGCTCACCGCCACCGGCGACCTGTCGCGCAATCGTCGCGTCGGGCTGCGCCTGGCCGACGGCATCGCGCTCGCGCAGATCCTCGCCGAGCTCGGGCACGTGGCCGAGGGCGTGTACAGCGCGGCCACCGTGCAGCGGCGCGCGCGGTCGCTGGGCGTGGAGATGCCGATCACCGACGCGGTGGTCGCGGTGCTGCAGGGCGCCGAGACGCCGCGGCAGGCGGTCGAGCGACTGATGGGCCGCGAGGCGCGGCCCGAACACTGAGGACCCTTCATGCATCGTCGTCGCGTGATGCTCGGGCTGGCGGGGAGCGCGGTGTCGCTCGGGGCGCCGTCCTTCGCGCAACCGGCGTGGCCCGCGCGGCCCGTCAAGCTCGTGATCCCCTTTCCGGCCGGCAGCTCGCCCGACCTCATCGGCCGCCTCGTCGCGGAGCCGCTGGCGCAGTCGCTGGGGCAGCCGATCGTGATCGACAACCGGCCCGGCGCGGGCGGCAACGTCGGCACGGGCGCGGTCGCGCGCGCCGAGCCCGACGGCTACACCTTCGTGTTCACCATCCAGGGTCCGCTGGCCACCGCGCCGCTGCTGTCGAGGAACCTCGGCTACGACCCCGCGAAGGAGCTGGCGCCCGTGTCGCTGATCGCCACGTCGCCGAACGTGCTGGTGGTGGATCCGGGCCTCGGCGCGCGCAGCGTGGCGGAGTTCGTTCGCGTCGCGCGCCAGCGCCGGGGCGAGCTCAATTACGGCAGCGTGGGCAACGGCAGCGCGGCGCACCTGGCGATGGAGCTGTTCAAGGCGCGCGCCGGCGTGGAGCTGGTGCACGTGCCCTACCAGGGCTTCCCGCAGGTGGTGAACGCCATCCTCGCGGGCCAGGTGCAGGCGGGGTTCATGGTGCCGGGCATCGCCATGGGCCAGGTGCGCGCGGGCAACCTGGCGCCGCTGGGCGTGACCACGCTGGGACGCGCGGCATCGCTGCCGGAGCTGCCCACCGTGGCCGAGCAGGGCTATCCCGGCTTCGAGGCGATCTCGTGGCAGGCCGTGCTGGCGCCGGCGCGCACGCCGAAGGCCGTCATCGATCGCGTGGCCGGCGAGCTGGTGCGCATCGTCAAGAGCCCCGACGTGCGCGGCAGGATGCTCGCCCAGTACTTCAGCGCCGCGGGCACGGCGCCGGAGGCGCTGGCCGGGCTGATGAAGAGCGAGCGGGAGCGCTGGGCGCAGGTGATCAAGGCGGCGCGGGTGCAGCCCGAGTGATCCCCGCCGGGTCCCGGCCGGTCACGGCTGCGACCCCGCATAGCCGTTCTGCCGCCACGCCTCGAACACCGCCACGGCGACCGCGTTGCTCAGGTTGAGGCTGCGCTGCCCCGGCCGCATCGGCAGGCGCACCCGATGCGTCTCGTCGAAGGCGTCGCGGATGGCGGGCGGCAGCCCCGCCGTCTCGGCGCCGAACACCAGCCAGTCGTCCGGCTGCCACGCCACGTCGGCGAAGCGGCGAGCGCCGCGCGTCGTGAAGGCGAACAGGCGCTCGCGCGCCGGCGCCTCGTCGGCGACGAAGTCGTCCCACGAGCGATGGCGCCGCGCCCGCGTGTACTCGTGGTAGTCGAGCCCGGCGCGTTGCAGCAGCCGGTCCTCCATCGAGAAGCCGAGCGGCTCCACCAGGTGCAGCTCGCAGCCGGTGTTGGCCGCCAGGCGGATCACGTTGCCCGTGTTGGGCGGGATTTCGGGGTGCACGAGGACGATGCGGAACATGGGCGGCGCGCGCGTCATCCGGCAGGCGCGGGGGTGCGCGCCACCACCCAGGCCTCGACGCCTGCCGCGCCCGCAGCGCGCAGCACGCGCGCCATCTCGGCGGCCGTCGCGCCGGTCGTCATGACGTCGTCGACGATCGCCACCCGGCGGCCCGCGAGCTGCGCGGCGCGACGCGGGTCCACCGCGAACGCCGCGTGCACGTTGGCGCTGCGCTGCTGCGGCGGCAGGGCGAGCTGGTGCGGCGTGTCGCGCACCCGCCGCACGAGGCGCGCGTCGGCCTTGCAGCCGATGGCGCGCGCGACGCGGCGCGCGATTTCCCAGGCCTGGTTGTAGCCGCGTTCGCGCAGGCGCGCCGGCGCGAGCGGCACGGGCACCAGGGCGTCGGGGAGGGGACGGCCGCTCGCGCGCCACGCGTCGGCCAGGCCGGCCGCGAGCGGCTGCGCCAGGTCGAGCGCGCCATGGAACTTGAACGGGCCGATGAGCTGGTCCCAGGGATGCCCGTAGTCGACCGCCGCGAGCGCGCCGTCGTACGGGGGCGGATCGGTCAGGCAGGCGCCGCACACCGGCGCGCCCGCCGGCACGCGCAGCGCACAGCGCGTGCAGCGCGCCGCGCGCTGGCCGAAGCGCTCGCGGCACGCGGCGCAGAGGCGGTCGCGGTCCCAGCCGCGGCACAGCGCGCACTGCGAAGGCAGCACGGGCAGATGCGACGCGAGGCGGCGAAGCAGCACGGGGCGAGTCGGCTTGCGGTGGGCGGTCGGCGCGGGCAGGGGGCGCTCAATATACTGCCGGCCCATGCCTGTCGACGACCCCACTGCACCGCGGCCCTGGGCCGACAGCGCGGTGGACCGCGCGCTGCGGCGGCTCGCGCGCCAGCCCGAGCCGCCATGGCTGCACGGCGAAGTGGCGCGCCGCATGGCCGAGCGGCTGGCGCTCGTCAAGCTGCAGCCCGCGCGCATCGTCGACTGGTGGTCGTGGCTCGGCGGCGGCGCGTCGCTGCTGCGCGAGGCCTATCCGAAGGCCGAGATCGTCGCGGTGGAACCGAACGACGCGTGGGTGCAGCGGCAGCGCGAGGCGCAGCGCACGCCGTGGTGGTCGCTGCGGCGCCGCGGGATCGAGGTGGTGCGCGACGGCGATGCGCTGGGCGCCCCCGCGCAGCTCGTGTGGGCCAACATGATGCTGCACGCGGTGAAGGATCCGCCCGCCCTCATCTCGCGCTGGCACGCCGCGCTGGCCGCCGACGGCTTCGTCATGTTCTCGACCTTCGGCCCCGACACGCTGCGCGAGCTGCGCGACCTGTACGCGCGCCTCGGCTGGCCGGCGCCCACGCCGGCGTTCGTCGACATGCACGACCTGGGCGACATGCTGCTTCACGCGGGCTTCGCGGATCCGGTGATGGACCAGGAGACGCTGACGCTCACCTGGGCGACCTCGCAGGCGCTGCTGGCCGAGCTGCGCTCGCTGGGCGGCAACATCGCGCCGGCGCGCATGGCGGGCCTGCGCACGCCGCGCTGGCGCGCGCGGCTCGAGGACGCCCTGCATGCGCTGGCCGGGCCCGACGGGCGCCTCACCGCAAGCTTCGAGATCGCGTACGGCCATGCCTTCAAGGGCCTGCCCCGCGTGCGCCCCGGGGCGCCCACCACCGTGTCGGTGGAGCAGATGCGCACCCTCATCCGCTCCGGCCGTCAACATTGACACGCTCGAACTTTGACCTGCGTTAAACTCCGGCGATTGACGGGCAGGCTGCTTGCACGCCATCGTGATAGGCGAAACGCATCGGTCGCTTGTGGAAGCAGTCGCGGGCAGTATGTCGGCAACCACCTCCGCCGGTGCGCCTGGTGGCGCGGGGCGATCCCCTTCACCCACGTTCATGCGCCTCGGTCACGAGTCGAGGAGCGCCGCGGGCGAGTGGGCGGTCGAGTGGACGCTGAAGCGCAACTGCTCGCTGGCGCCGCGGCAAATGCTGGTTTGCTTCTCGCTGCTGTGCGCGTTGTCCCTCGCCGTGGGCGCGCTTTGCTGGTGGGTCGGCGCGCGCATGGTGATGTCGTTCACCTCGCTCGAGTTGCTGGCGGTGGCGGCCGCGATGCTCGCCTATGCGCGCCACGCGGCGGACCGCGAGTCGATCGCGCTGTGCGGCGATCGCCTGACGGTCGAGTGGTCGTGCGGCAATCGCGTGGAGCGGGTGGAGTTCCGGCGGCCGTGGGTGCGCGTGGAACCGGCATCCGCGCACGACGCGCTGGTGGAGTTGTCGGGCCAGGGGCGGCGGGTCGCGGTGGGGCGCTACGTGCGCCCCGAGCACCGGCGGCTGCTGGCGGATGAGTTGCGGATGGCGTTGCGGCGTTCGGCTCCCGGGGAGGGCGGCGCGACGAACGGGATCGGAAACTGAAACGACGATGAAGACGATGAAAGCACTTCGGCAGACGCTCTCGCGTTGGATGCTCGCGGGCGGCGCATGGTGCGCGACCGCCCTCGCGTTCGCCGCGCCGCCCGTGAACGACCTGCCGGGCGGTCCGGCGGTCAACCAGCTCGACCTGCATCCGCCGGTCACCGCCATCGCGGCGGAGCAGCGGTGGCTGCACTACTTCGTGCTGTTCATCTGCCTGGTGATCTTCATCGGCGTGTTCGCCGTCATGTTCTATTCCATCTTCAAGCACCGCAAGTCGCGCGGCGCGAAGGCGGCGAACTTCCACGAGAGCACCACGGTCGAGATCATCTGGACCGTGATCCCGTTTCTCATCGTCATCTTCATGGCGCTGCCGGCCACCAAGGCCGTGGTCGCGATGAAGGACACGAGCGCGTCGGACATCACCATCAAGGCCACCGGCGTGCAGTGGAAGTGGGGCTACGACTACCTCAAGGGCGAGGGCGAAGGCATCAACTTCGTCTCCACGCTCGACGTCACCCATCGCGAGATGTCCGACGCGGGCCAGCCGAAGGGCGACGACTACCTGCTGCGCGTCGACAACCCGCTGATCGTGCCGGTGAACAAGAAGATCCGCATCATCACCACCGCGTCCGATGTGATCCACGCCTGGATGGTCCCGGCCTTCGGCGTCAAGCAGGACGCGATCCCGGGCTTCGTTCGCGACACGTGGTTCCGCGCGGAGAAGACGGGCGACTTCTACGGCCAGTGCGCCGAGCTGTGCGGCAAGGAGCACGCGTACATGCCGATCCACGTGAAGGTGCTGTCGGCCGAGCAGTACACCGCCTGGGTCGACGGCGAGAAGAAGAAGCTCGCCGCCAAGGCCGACGACCCGAACAAGCTCTGGAGCCTGCCCGAGCTCGTCGCGCGCGGCGAGAAGGTCTACAACGCCAACTGCGTGCAGTGCCACCAGGCGAGCGGCAAGGGCGGCGGGCCGGTCAAGGCGCTGGACGGCTCGTCCGTCGTGCAGGACGCGGACAAGACCAAGGCGCTGGCCGTCATCCTGAAGGGCACCGACAAGGGCATGCCCTCGTGGGCGGCCATGTCGGACACCGAGATCGCCGCGGTCACGACCTTCACGAAGAACCACTGGTCGAACGCCACCGGGCAGGTCGTGCAGCCCACCGAGGTGGCCGCCGCCCGCAAGTGATCCGCCCGCAAGAGAATCCCCAAGGAACCTCCCACGTCATGAGCGCCGTTCTTCCCCATCCGGCCGACCACGGCCACGACCACGCCCACGACCATCCGCACGGCTGGCGCCGCTGGCTCTACGCGACGAACCACAAGGACATCGGCACGATGTACCTGCTGTTCTCGTTCGCGATGTTCATCTTCGGCGGCATCCTCGCGCTGGGCATCCGCGCCGAGCTGTTCCAGCCGGGCCTGCAGATCGTGAACCCGCATCTGTTCAACCAGCTCACGACGATGCACGGGATCATCATGGTGTTCGGCGCCATCATGCCGGCCTTCGTGGGCTTCGCGAACTGGATGGTGCCGCTGCAGATCGGCGCGTCGGACATGGCGTTCGCGCGCATGAACAACTTCAGCTTCTGGCTGCTCATCCCGGCCGCGCTGATGATCGTCATCTCGTTCTTCATGCCCGGCGGCGCGCCGGCGGCGGGCTGGACGATCTACGCGCCGCTCACGCTGCAGATGGGCCCGTCGATGGACGCGGCGATCTTCGCGCTGCACATCATGGGCGCGAGCTCGATCATGGGCTCGATCAACATCATCGTGACCATCCTCAACATGCGCGCGCCCGGCATGACGCTCATGAAGATGCCGCTGTTCTGCTGGACGTGGCTCATCACCGCGTACCTGCTGATCGCCGTGATGCCGGTGCTCGCCGGCGCCATCACGATGACGCTCACCGACCGGCACTTCGGCACCTCCTTCTTCAACCCCGCGGGCGGCGGCGACCCGGTGATGTACCAGCACATCTTCTGGTTCTTCGGCCACCCCGAGGTCTACATCATGATCCTGCCGGCGTTCGGCATCATCAGCGCCATCGTGCCGGCCTTCGCGCGCAAGCGCCTGTTCGGCTACACCTCGATGGTGTACGCGACGGCGTCGATCGCCATCCTGTCGTTCATCGTCTGGGCGCACCACATGTTCACCACCGGCATGCCGGTGACGGGGCAGCTGTTCTTCATGTACGCCACCATGCTGATCGCGGTGCCCACCGGCGTGAAGATCTTCAACTGGGTCGCCACGATGTGGCGCGGGTCGATGACCTTCGAGACGCCGATGCTCTTCGCGGTGGGCTTCATCTTCGTGTTCACCATCGGCGGCTTCACCGGCCTCATCCTCGCCATGGCGCCGATCGACATCCAGCTCCAGGACACGTACTACGTCGTGGCGCACTTCCACTACGTGCTGGTGGCGGGCTCGCTGTTCGCGCTGTTCGGCGGCGTGTACTACTGGGGCCCGAAGTGGACCGGCGTGATGTACGACGAGTCGCGCGGCAAGATCCACTTCTGGGGCTCGATCATCTTCTTCAACGTCACCTTCTTCCCGATGCACTTCCTCGGCCTGGCCGGCATGCCGCGCCGCTATGCCGACTACCCGCTGCAGTTCACCGACTTCAACGTGGTGGCGTCGGTGGGCGCCCTGGGCTTCGGGCTCATGCAGGTGTACTTCTTCCTCATGGTCGTGCTGCCGATGATGCGCGGCCGGGGCGCCCCGGCGCCGCAACAGCCCTGGGAAGGCGCCGAGGGCCTGGAGTGGGAAATCCCGTCTCCGGCGCCGTACCACACCTTCGAGACGCCGCCGCGGCTCAACGCCACGGCCACCAAGGTGATCGGCGCCAGCGCCACCGCGGCCCCCCATCACGCATGACCGACCGCCGCAAGCAGAACCAGCGCCTCGGCTGGATCCTCGCGTCCGTGGTGGCGGCGCTCTTCGTGGGCTTCGTCGCGAAGGCCGCGCTGCTCGGGATCTGACCGTGCCGGGCCCGCACATGAACGCGCCACCGCGCTCCACCGCACCGCACGACGCCGGCCTGCGCCGCGACAACCGGCGCATGGTCGGCAAGCTCGTCGTGGTCACCGCGGCGATGTTCGGCTTCGGCTATGCGCTGGTTCCGGTGTACCGCTCGATCTGCGAGGCGCTGGGGGTGAACGTGCTGTCGCTGGCCGAGCGCACGCGCCCGGGCGCGGCGGCCGCGCCGGCGGCCGGCACGCAGGTCGACCGCTCGCGCAAGGTGACCGTGGAGTTCGACGCCAACGCCCGCGGCGTGTGGGACTTCAAGCCCGAGCAGCGCAGCGTCGAGGTGCATCCGGGCGAGATGACGACCGTGATGTACGAGTTCCGCAACCTGCAGCCGCGCGCCATGGCGGCCCAGGCGATCCCGAGCTACGCGCCGAAGCAGGCGTCGCCCTACTTCGACAAGCTGGAATGCTTCTGCTTCAACGAGTACACGCTGCAGCCGGGCGAGGTCCGGCGCTGGCCGGTGGTGTTCGTCATCGACCCCAGGCTGCCGAAGGACGTGAGCACGATCACGCTGTCCTACACGTTCTTCGAGGTCGGGGGCAGGGTCCCGCCGGCGCCCGCGGCGCGCGCCGCGAACCCGCCGGCGCAGGAGGCGCGCTCGTGAGCGCCGCCGCCCGGACGCATCGAAGGGCGCGCAACGCCGTTCCCGGCGGGACCGCGCGGCGCGCGAGGGTGCATCGATGAGCCCCGCGGACAACGGCGGTCTCAAGCACGCGGTGCGCCGCAAGGGCTCGTTCCTGCAGACGATGCGCGCGGTGGCATGGTCGTTCTTCGGCGTGCGCAAGTCGGCGGAGTACGAGAAGGACGTGAGCCAGCTCAACCCGGTGCACGTGATCGTCGCGGGCATCGTCGCCGCGGTGCTGTTCATCGTGGTGCTGGTGCTGCTGGTGAACTGGGTGATCTCCAGCGGCGTGGCGAGCTAGGTTTTCGGACGGCGCGCGGTGCGCGTGCCGCGGATGGAACGGAACAACAGCGAGACGGATTTCAGGAGAAACGGCAATGTCGGCAGCGACCCCTCACGGGCACACCCCTTACTACTTCGTCCCGGCGCCATCGCGCTTCCCGGTGATGGCCGCCATCGGCCTGTTCTTCGTCATCTTCGGTGCGGGGCAATGGGTCAACGGGGCGTCCTGGGGCAAGTATTCGCTGCTGCTGGGCCTGCTGTTCTGGGCCTTCACGATGCAGGGGTGGTTCCGCCAGGCGATCAGCGAGAGCGAAGGCGGCCTCTACGGCGATCGCGTCGACGTGTCGTTCCGCTGGAGCATGAGCTGGTTCATCTTCTCGGAGGTGATGTTCTTCGGCGCCTTCTTCGGCGCGCTGTTCTGGTCGCGGCTGTACACCATCCCGGTTCTCGGAAGCCTGCAGAACGCCATCCTCTGGCCCGACTTCAAGGCCGTGTGGCCGAGCGTGCAGCCGGGCGCGACGGCGTCGCCAGCCGGCATCGTCGAGCCCTTCACGACGATGGGCCCGTGGCCGATCCCCACGATCAACACCGCCTTGCTGCTCGCCTCCGGCGTGACGCTCACGATCGCGCACCACCTGCTCATCGCCGGCCGGCGCGGCGCCACGGTGTTCTGGATGTGGATCACGGTGCTGCTGGGCGTGACGTTCCTGAGCCTGCAGATCTACGAGTACATGCACGCGTACCAGGACCTCAACCTCAAGCTGAACTCCGGGATCTACGGTTCCACCTTCTTCATGCTCACCGGCTTCCACGGCTTCCACGTGTTCGTGGGCATGCTGATGCTGCTGTTCATCACCCTGCGCATCATGAAGGGACACTTCACGCCGCAGCGGCACTTCGGCTTCGAAGGCGCGGCGTGGTACTGGCACTTCGTCGACGTCGTGTGGCTCGGGCTGTACGTGATCGTCTACTGGTTCTGACCGCCTCCGCCGCTGCCGCCCGCGGGAGCGAGGGCGCGGTCAGCGCCCCGTGGGAACGCCCGTCGGCTGGATCCAGCCGAAGCGGTAGGCCAGCAGGATGAGCAGGAACAGCGCCACCGACAGGCCGATGCGCCAGGCGAGCGCGCGCGCCATCGTCTTCGGCTTCGGCTTTCCCTCCTGCTCGCGGCCGCGGATCATCGCGACGCCGGCGAAGGCCAGCGCGCCCAGGATCGCGATGAACGCGACGATGATGACGACCTTCATTCGAAGCCATTATGGCGTCCTGCTCGCGGCGCTCGCCGCAGTGGCGGCGAGCGTCTCGCTCGGCGCGTGGCAGCTCGATCGCGCGGCGCAGAAGCGCGCGCTGCAGGAGGCGCTGGACACGCGCGCCGCGCTGGCCCCGCTCGGCGCCGCCGACCTCGCCACCACGGCCGACGCGGCGCGGAGCCAGCACCACCGTCGCGTGCGGCTGCACGGGCGATGGCTGGACCGCTTCACGGTCTTCCTGGACAACCGCCAGATGAACGGCCGCCCGGGTTTCTTCGTCGTCACCCCGCTGCTGCCGGACGGCGCGGCGGTCGCGGTGGTGGTGCAGCGCGGCTGGATGCCGCGCGACCCCGCGGACCGCACCCGGCTGCGCCCGGTGCCCGCGCCCGCGGGTCCCGCGGTGGTCGAGGGCCGCATCGCCCCGCCCCCGTCGCGGCTCCTGGAGCTCGCGCCGGCGGCCGGCGGCGTGATCCGTCAGAATCTCGACCTGGCCGCGTTCGCCGGCGAGACCGGCGTGCCGCTCGCGCCGCTTTCCGTGGTGCAGACGAGCGGCCCCGACGACGGGCTGTCGCGCCAGTGGCCCGCCCCGGCGGCCGACGTCCACAAGCACTACGGCTACGCCTTCCAGTGGTTCGCGCTGGCCGCCCTCATCGCAGGACTGTATGTCTGGTTCCAACTCCTCCGGCCGCGGCGGCAGCGTCGCCACTGACGCGCCGCTCGCCTTCACGGTGCACTCGCTGCCGTCGCCCGCGCTCGCGGACGACGAGGCGCGGCGCACGGCGAGCGGTCGCTGGAAGATGCTGGGCATCCTGGCGGTGTGCGCGGCGCCGGTCGTGGCGTCGTACTTCACGTACTTCGTGGTTCGACCGCAGGCGCGCACGAACTACGGCGAGCTGGTCACCCCGGCCCGCGCGGCGCCCGACGGCCTGCCGCTCGCCACGCTGGCCGGCGAGGCGGTGGCGCCGTCGAGCCTGCAGGGGCAGTGGCTGCTGGTGGTCGTGGGCGGCGCGGCGTGCGAGCGCACGTGCGAATCCCAGCTCCTGCTGCAGCGGCAATTGCGCGAAGCGCTGGGGCCCGAGAAGGGGCGGGTCGACAAGGTGTGGCTCGTGTCCGACGCCGCCGCGCCGCGCGCCGAAGTGCTGCAGGCGGTCGCGCACGGCGACCCGGTGACGGTGCTGCGCGTGCCCGCCGAGGCGCTGGCGCGCTGGCTGGAGCCGGCGCCGGGCCACGCGCTCGGCGACCATCTGTACGTCGTGGACCCGATGGGCCGCTGGATGATGCGCGAGCCAGCCTCGCCCGACGCGTCGCGCGTCAAGCGCGACCTGGACCGGCTGCTGCGCGCGTCGGCGGGCTGGGACCGCGCGGGGCGCTGAGGACACGCTCGCGATGGCTGCGCCGATCGACCTCGCACCGCTCGCCCGCATGGCGGCACTGGGCGCCGTGCTGGCGCTCGGCCCGCTCGCATGGATCTGGCTGCGTCATCGCGGCGGGTCGCCGGCAGCGCGGCTGCAGGCGCTCACGGCGCTCACGCTGTTCCTCACCTTCGACCTGGTGCTGTTCGGCGCATTCACGCGCCTGACCGACTCGGGGCTCGGCTGCCCGGACTGGCCCGGCTGCTACGGGCAGGTCAGCCCGCTGGGCGCGCACGCCGAGATCCAGGCGGCGCAGGAGGCGCTGCCCACCGGTCCGGTCACCCATGGCAAGGCATGGATCGAGATGGTCCACCGCTACCTGGCCACGGGCGTCGGCGTGCTCATCGTCGTGCTCGCCGCGGCGCGCTGGCGCGAGTCGCGGCGCGACCCGCGCGCCCCGTCGCCGGGCTGGGCCGTCGCCACCCTGGCCTGGGTGTGCGTGCAGGGCGCGTTCGGCGCGCTGACGGTGACGATGAAGCTGTACCCCGCGATCGTCACGCTGCACCTGCTCGGCGGCATCGGGCTGCTCGCGCTGCTGGCGGCGCAGGCGCAGGCGCCGCGGGTGGGCTCGCTGCCGCTGCCGCGCGGCCTGCGCGCGGGGGCCTGGGGGGTGCTCGCGATCGCGATCGCGCAATGCGCGCTCGGCGGCTGGGTCAGCGCGAACTACGCGGTGCTCGCGTGCTCCGACTTCCCCACCTGCCAGGGTGCCTGGTGGCCCGCGATGGATGCCCGCCAGGGCTTCGCCGTGTGGCGGCCGCTCGGCGTCGGGCCCGACGGCGCGGCCATCCCGTTCGCGGCGCTCACCGCCATCCACTTCGCGCATCGCCTCGGCGCGCTGGTGGCCCTCGCGGCCCTCGTGCTGCTGGCGTGGCGCCTGGCCGCCACGCGCGGCGCGCGGGAGCGCCGCTGGGCCGGGGCGCTGCTCGGCATCGGCGGATGGCAACTCGCCACCGGCCTCGGCAACGTCGTGCTCGGCTGGCCGCTCGCCGCGGCCGTGTCGCACACGGGCGGCGCGGCGGCGCTGGTCGTCGTGCTGACCGCTCTGCTCGCGCGCGCACACCGCGCGGATGCCGCCCTGCCGCGCCCGGCGCCGGCCACGGTGGCCCGACGCGCCTCGCCGGCCTGACCTTCGCGACCATGTCGACCACCGTCTCCCGCTCCGCCGCATTGCTCACGACGTCCCGCGTGCGGCAGTTCTACGCCCTCACCAAGCCGCGGGTCGTGCAGCTCATCGTCTTCTGCGCGGTGATCGGCATGCTGCTCGCCGTGCCCGGCCTGCCGGACTGGCGCACCGCGCTGGCGGCCACCGTCGGCATCTGGCTGGTGGCCTCCGCGGCAGCCGCGTTCAACTGCCTGGTCGAGGAGAAGATCGACGCGCGCATGGCGCGCACGGCATGGCGCCCCACCGCCAAGGGCGAGCTCACGCACGCGCAGACGCTCACGTTCTCAGCGGTGCTGTGCGGCGCGGGCAGCGCGCTGCTCTACCTGGCGGTCAACCCGCTCACCATGGCGCTGACCTTCGCCACCTTCGTCGGCTACGCCGTCGTCTACACGGTGGTGCTGAAGCCGCTCACGCCGCAGAACATCGTCATCGGCGGCGCCTCGGGCGCGATGCCTCCGGTGCTGGGCTGGGCCGCCATGCGCGGCGACGTGGGTCCCGAGGCGCTCATCCTCTGCCTCATCATCTTCCTGTGGACGCCGCCGCACTTCTGGGCGCTCGCGCTGTACCGCGCCGAGGACTATCGCCGGTCGGGGCTGCCGATGCTGCCGGTCACGCACGGCAACGAGTTCACCCGGCTGCACGTGCTGCTCTACACGCTGGTGCTGTTCGCCGGCACGCTGCTGCCGTTCGTCTCGGGCATGAGCGGCCCGCTGTACCTCGCGGCGGCCGTGGCCCTCGGGGCGCGCTTCACCGCCATGGCCTGGTCGCTGTGGCGCGGCTACAGCGACGCGCTCGCGCGCCGGACCTTCCGCTTCTCCATCCTCTACCTCGCGCTGCTGTTCGCCGCGCTGCTGGTCGACCACTACCTGAACCCCCTGCTATGAACCGAAGGCGCCTCCTCCTGATCCCTCTCGCCGCGCTCGCGCTGGCCGGCTGCGACAAGATCGGCCTCGCCGGCGGCGGCTCGAAGACCGTCTTCAGCGGCGTCGACATCAGCGGCGCCGACTACCGCTACAGCCTGCCCGACGTCGACGGCCGCGTGCGCACCAACGACGACTTCAAGGGCAAGGTGACCGTGGTGTTCTTCGGGTACACCCAGTGCCCCGACGTCTGTCCCACCACCATGGCCGAGCTGGCGCAGGTGAAGAAGTCGCTGGGCGCGGACGGCGACAAGCTGCAGGGCGTGTTCATCACCATCGACCCGGAGCGCGACCTGCCGGCGACGCTGAAGGCGTACGTGGGAAGCTTCGATCCCACGTTCGTCGCGCTGCGCGGCACGGACGAGCAGACCCTGGCCACGGCGAAGAATTTCAAGGTGTTCTTCGCCCGCTCGCCGGGCAAGACGGAAGGCGCCTACACCATGGACCACACGGCCGGCGCGTACGTGTTCGACACCGCGGGCCGGGTGCGGGTGTTCGAGCGGTACGGCGCAGGCGGCCCGCAGGCGATGGCGGCGGACGTGAAGGCACTGCTGCGCGAGGGCTGACGGGGCGCGCCCAAGAAGGAACGCGGACCCCGGGGGTCCGCGTTTTTGCATCCGCCGCGGCCGGCCTGCATCGCCGACTCGCGCCGCTCGGCGTTACGCCGGCCGCCGCCAGGGACTCGCGCCGCTCGGCGTTAAGCCACCGCGGCCAGGGTCTTGCGCATCTTCTTCATGGCCGCCACCTCGATCTGGCGGATGCGCTCGGCGCTGACGCCATACTCGCTCGCCAGCTCGTGCAGCGTCATGCCGCCGGAGCTGTCGTCGTTCACGTGCAGCCAGCGCTGCTCGACGATGCGGCGGCTGCGCGCATCGAGGGCGTCCAGCGCGCGGGCGATGCCGTCGCTCGCGAGCCAGGCGCGGCGCTGGCTCTCCAGCACGCGGGTGGGCTCGTGGCTGTCATCGGCCAGGTACGCGATGGGCGCGAAGCTGTTCTCCTCGCTGTCGTCCGACTGCGGCTCGAGCGCCACGTCGCCGCCCGACAGGCGGGTTTCCATCTCCAGCACGTCCTCGCGCCTGACGTTCAGCTCGCGCGCCACGGTGTCGACCTCGCCCTGCGTCAGCGTGGCGCGGTGGGTGTCGACGTCGACCGCCTCGTCCTTCAGGTTCTGCTTCATCGAGCGCAGGTTGAAGAACAGCTTGCGTTGCGCCTTGGTGGTGGCGACCTTCACCATGCGCCAGTTGCGCAGGATGTACTCGTGGATCTCGGCCTTGATCCAGTGGATGGCGTAGCTCACGAGGCGCACGCCCTGGTCCGGGTCGAAGCGCTTGACCGCCTTCATCAGGCCGACGTTGCCTTCCTGGATCAGGTCGCCGTGGGGCAGGCCATAGCCGAGGTACTGGCGCGAGATCGAGACCACCAGGCGCAGGTGCGACATGACCAGCTTCCCGGCGGACTGGAGGTCGCCGTGGTCGCGCAGGCGGCGCGCCAGGCTCGCCTCCTCGTCGTGGGTGAGCAGGGGGAGCCGGTTGACTGCCGTGATGTACGCGTCGAGGTTGCCCAGCGACGGCACGACGGCCCACGGGTCACGCAAGGCGAGGGCAGAGGAGGGGCTCGTGTTCATGGCTTCCATAGAGTCACCCGACCGAGTTCGGGTTCCCCCGCATGTTAGCACTCGACGTGCGAGAGTGCTTGCAACTTATATGTTAGCGCTCGCTATCAGCCGAAGCTCGTATCTGCCGCATCCAGCAGCTCGTCGACCACGCTGAGCACCTGGGCGACGCTGACCGGCTTGGTGAGGTATCGGTCCGCGCCGGCCGCCCGCGAGGCGTCGATCTGCGACTGCATGGCGTCCGCGGACACCACGACGACCGGGATGCCGGCCGTGGACGGGTCGTCCTTGAGGTGCCGCAGGAGTTCCAGGCCGTCGATGTCGGGCAGGTGCATGTCGAGCAGAACGACATCGGGCCGGCGGGCGCGGATGGCGGCCAGCCCGTCCAGGCCGGTGACCGAGACGTCCAGCAGCACCTGGGGGCGCTGGGCCAGGACGCCGCGCATCACCTCGACGTTGGTCTCGTTGTCCTCGACGTAGTGCACCCGGCGGCGGTGATAGTCCGCCGGCGCCTCGGGCGCCCGGCCCGGGCCGGCCGGCTGCGCGCGCGGCTCGCTCACCCCGGGCAGCGCGAGGATGAACGCCGAGCCGGCGCCCGGCGTGCTGCGCGCCTGCAGGCTGCCGCCCATGAGCTCGGCCAGGCGCTGGCTGATCACCAGCCCGATGCCGGTGCCTTCCTGCTGCGACCGCTCGCGGCCGAGCCGGTTGAACGGCTGGAAGAGCGCCCCGAGCTGCTCGGTCGTCATGCCGAGCCCGGTGTCCGTGACGACGATCTCCACCGAATCCCCCGCGGCGCGCGTGGCCACGTGGATGCGCCCGCCATCAACGTTGTACTTGACGGCATTGGAGAGCAGGTTGATCAGGATCTGCTTGATCCGCGTCGCGTCGCCGCGCACCGCGGACGCGTCGGCCGCGACCGTGCGGGTGACCGCGATGCGGCGCGTGCGCGCGTCGCGCTCGACCATGGTGGTGGCCGCGAGCAGCGCGTCGCCGATGTCCACCGTCTCGATCGCCAGGCGCAGGTTGCCGGAGTCGATGCGCGAGAGGTCGAGCACGTCGTTGATCATCTCCAGCAGATGCCAGCCCGCCTGCTCGATCTGCTCCACCCACGGGCGCTGCGACGGATGGATCGGATGCTGCCGGTCCATGTCGAGCAGCTGCGCGAAGCCCAGCATGGCGTTGAGCGGGGTGCGCAGCTCGTGGCTCATGCGCGAGAGGAAGTCGCTCTTCGCCCGGTTGGCCGCCTCGGCGGCCTCGCGCGCGCGTTCCACTTCGGCGAGCCGCAGGTGCTCGGTGATGTCCTCCACCGCGGCGACCAGGCGCCACGGCGCGCCATCCTCGTTGCGCAGCAGCGAGTACGTCGCCTGCACCCACACCGTCCTGCCGGCGCGGTCGACGAAGCGCTTGTGCCGGCGGTACAGCGGCACGTCGCCGCGCAGCAGCTGCGCGGCCGACTCGCGGTCCTGCGCGACGTCGTCGGGATGGGTGAAGTCGAAGAAGGTCATGCCGGCGAGCTCGTCGGCGGCGTAGCCCACCAGCTCGCAGAAGCGCGGATTCGCGTGCTTCACGTGGCCCGCGAGGTCCGTGTAGCAGATGCCGGTCGGCACCGTGTTGAAGATGTTGCGGAAGCGCTGCTCGCTGCTGCGCATCGCCGCTTCGGCCTGCTCGCGCTCGCGCACCTGCTGCGTGAGCGCGGCGGTGCGCTCGCGCACCGCGAGCTCGATGCGCCGGGAGCGGCCCGTGACCGTGAGCAGCAGGCCGCTCAGCACGCCGGTGGCCAGCAGGCCGACGACGGCGAACGGCCAGGCGTTGTCGACGTAGCCGCCGGGCAGTGCGGCGCGTTCGGCCTGCACGCGCACCTCCCACTCGCGCGTGGCGAACGGCAGTGCGTGCACGTACTGCAGGCCGGGCGACGCGCGCTCGCAGCCCGCGGGCCCGTAGAGGCGCCGTTGCACCGCCTGCAGGTCCTTGTCCACGATGCAGAGCGCCAGGTGGCGCGGCAGCGGGTCCACCGCCGCGCGCAGCATGTCGTCGAGGCGCACCGTGACGAAGATCGCGCCGACCGCCGCGCCGACCCGTTCCTCCGCGGTGCGCGGGGCGCCGCGGTACAGCGCGCGGTACACGACGACGCCGGGCTGCGCCGCGTTCGCGCCGTCCTGCGTGAGCGTGAAGCCGGCCGACGCCGCGGGGCGGTCGTCGCGCACGGCGTTGCGCACCGCCTCCCGAGTCGCCGGCACCGACAGGGCATTGACGCCCAGCACGCCGGCGTTGGAGTCGAGCGGCGTCACGTGGCGCACCGCGAACACCTCCGCGTCGTCCGCGGGCACGCCGTCGCGGTCGAACACGCGGTAGCCCGGCCGGCCGGCGGCGCGCGTCGCGTCCTCGAAGGCGCGCAGCGACGACCGCGGAACGCGCTCGACGAGCCCGAGCGCACGGGGCCGCACGGGCCCGGCCAGCCAGGCGGCGGCCGCGCGGTCGAACTCGGCGGGCGAGACGATCTCCGAGCCGAGATGGACGCTGCGCATCGCCTCCAGCGCGCGCAGCGGCTCCTGCAGGTGGAACGCGATGGCCGACACGGCGTGCATCCCCTCGCGATCGAAGGCCGCGCGCAGCCGCTCCTCGTCCCAGCGGCCCACCCGCACGATCATGGTGGCCATCAGCACGGTGACCACCGCCAGCGGCAGGGCCACGGACAGCCGGCGCGGCGCCCAGTCCTCGCGCTCGCGGCCGATGAGGCTCAGCACGATCGGCGCGCCGATGAGCGTGCCCAGCGCATCGCCCACCCACCAGGTGAGCCAGTTGAAGCCGAGTTGCGCGGGCGGGATCGTGCCGGCGAGGGCGAGCGCGGCGGTGCCGATGCAGGGCGCCACCAGGCAGGCCACGAGGGCGCCGAGCCCGAAGAAGACCGCGATGTCGCGCGGCGCGTTCAGCACCACCGGCTGGCGCACGAAGCGGCGCACGAGCCCTGCGGCCACGAGCGACTGCAGCGTCGCACCGGCGGCGAACACCGCGGGTGCGACCGAGAGCCCGGGCGGCGCCTCGGTGCCGGCCAGGGCGGCCAGCGAGCCGAGCGCCACGCCCCCGGCGGCGACCGGCCCGAACGCCAGCACGCAGGCGAGCGCCAGGCCGGCGGCGGGAAAGAACGGCGTGGCGTAGGCCGTGGGCAGCGCGAGCTTCAGCGACACCCAGGCGAGCACCCCGTAGCCGAGCGCCGTCGCCAGCACGAGCAATGCCGCGCGCAGCGGCAGGATCGTTCGGGGGATCACGGCGGGGTCAACGGCAGGGTCGCAACAGCAATGCGACCCGGTCCCCGAATCGCGCGAAAGCAGTGCCGTCGAGACTACCATCGCGGGCCGCGCGCCCGCGCGGAGCCTCAGACGTTGAACAGGAAGTTCATCACGTCGCCGTCGCGCACGACGTAGTCCTTGCCTTCCGCGCGCATCTTGCCGGCGTCCTTGGCGCCCTGCTCGCCGCCGAACGCGATGAAGTCGTCGTACGCGATGGTCTGCGCGCGGATGAAGCCGCGCTCGAAGTCGGTGTGGATGACGCCGGCCGCCTGCGGGGCCGTGTCGCCCACGTGGATGGTCCAGGCGCGCACTTCCTTCACGCCGGCCGTGAAATACGTCTGCAGCCCGAGCAGCTTGAACGCCGCGCGGATGAGCCGGTTCAGGCCCGGCTCGGTCTGCCCCATCTCCTGCAGGAACGTGAGCCGGTCGGCGTCGTCCATGTCGGCCAGCTCGGACTCGATCTTCGCGCTGATCGCGACCACCGGCGCGTTCTGCCCGTCGGCGTAGGTGCGCAGCCGGTCGAGGTACGGGTTGTCCTCGAAGCCGCTTTCCGACACGTTGCCCACGAACATCGCCGGCTTGGCGGTGATGAGGCACAGCGGCTTGAGCACCGACTGCTCCTCCTTGCTGAAGGCGATGCCGCGCACCGGCTGCGCCTCGTTCAGGGCGGCCTGGCACTTGTCGAGCACGGCGACGAGGCGCTGCGCTTCCTTGTCGCCCGCCTTCGCGGGCTTGACGTAGCGCGCGAGCGCCTTCTCGACGGTGGAGAGGTCGGCCAGGCACAGCTCGGTCTGGATCACCTCGATGTCGGCCACCGGGTCGATGTGCCCGCACACGTGCACCACGTTCTCGTCCTCGAAGCAGCGCACGACGTTGACGATCGCGTCGGTCTCGCGGATGTGCGCGAGGAACTGGTTGCCGAGGCCCTCGCCCTTGGACGCGCCCGCCACCAGGCCGGCGATGTCGACGAACTCGACCACCGCGGGAACCACGCGCTCGGGCTTCACGATGGCGGCCAGCGCCTGCAGCCGCGGGTCGGGCAGCTCGACGATGCCGACGTTCGGCTCGATGGTGCAGAACGGATAGTTCTCGGCGGCGATGCCGGCTTTCGTCAGCGCATTGAAGAGGGTGGACTTGCCGACGTTGGGCAGGCCCACGATGCCGCATTGGAGGCTCATGGGGGGCTTTCGGGGGGAGGGGACCGCAGGCGGGAAGGGGCGGATTTTAGGCGGTCGACGGCGCGGCCCGCGGCGGCCCGGCGCTCACCGGCGCTCGCC
>Ga0075429_100001039_pt1 | contig 22188 bp, 28 predicted proteins | sample RhiMetdeltSRZDD3_FD_75295 | JGI IMG/M metagenome (GOLD analysis project Ga0075429, IMG submission 75295) | Populus rhizosphere microbial communities from Tennessee, USA - Rhizosphere MetaG P. deltoides SRZDD3 | ecosystem: Host-associated > Plants > Roots > Rhizosphere > Soil | place: USA... | reverse complement strand
GAGCGCTACGACCGCATGAACCACCGGTTCGCTGAGCTGCTCCTCGACGCGGTCGATCCACGACCGGGTGAGTGGTTCCTGGACGTCGGATGCGGCAACGGCGCGACGACTCTCGCGATCGCCCGAGATGTCGGGTCCGGAGGCCGGGTCTTCGGCCTGGACCTGTCCCGCCAGATGCTCGATGTCGCCCGGCGACGCCTCGATGCCAGCAGGCTCCGCAACGTCGAGCTGCTGCACGGCGACGCGCAGGTCTACGACCTCAGCAAACTCGACGCGGACGCGGTCGTCAGCCGCTTCGGGGTCATGTTCTTCGCCGACGCCCAAGCGGCGTTGGCGAACCTCGCGACCGCCCTGCGCCCCGGCGGCCGCCTGGCGTTCACCTGCTGGCAGGACATGGCGATCAACGACTGGGTCATGGTCCCGGTCGTGGCAGCGATTGCGCACGTCCCGGTCCCCCAGGGCCTTGGCGGATCGGCTGCCCAGGGGGCGTTCTCGCTGGCTGACCCGGAGGTGACGACGGCGCTGCTGGAGGCTGCCGGCTTCGTCGACGTGGCGCTGGAGAAGGTTGCCGCGCCGATGTGGATGGGGTCGTCCCTGGACGACGCGATGGCCTTCATGAGGACCACCGAGTTCGCCACGGCCCTGTTCAGCGGCGTAGAGCCCGCCCGGGCCGAAGCTGGCTGGGCCGCGGTGGCCGAGGCGCTCGCCGACCACGTGGGCGCCAAGGGAGTTGAGCTCCAGGGCCAAGCCTGGCTGGTCACTGCCCGCCGACCGTGACCTCCGGGGCGATGAAGCGCTCGGGTTCGGTGGTGAACTCATCGTGGCAGTGGGTGGAGCAGAACCACCAGGTGCGGCCGTCGTATTCGAGGTGGGGGTTGTCGGCGGTGTCGACCGCCATGCCACAGACCGGGTCGGTCGCCATGGTGGCGAGCTGACGGAACTGGCCGTCCTCGAGCCACAGGACGCGGTCGGCGATCTCCTTGAGACGTTGGTCGTGGGAGACGATGATGACGCTTCGGCCGTCGCGGATGGCGAGCTCGCGGAGGAGGCGGCCGATCGCCCGGCCGTGGCTGGTGTCGAGGTTCGCGGTGGGTTCGTCGGCGAGGATCACCGGGGGGTCGTTGGCGAGTGCTCGGGCAATGGCGACGCGTTGCTTCTCGCCGCCGGAGAGCTGATCGGGCCGGAAGTGCAGCCGGTCGGCCAGCCCGAGCTTGGTCAACAGCTCGGTGGCGCGTTGATGGGCGGCCCGGCCTTTGACGCCGACGAGGTTGCAGGCCAGTTCGACGTTCTCGCGGGCGTCGAGGGCGGTGAGCAGGTTGAAGTCCTGGAAGACGAACCCGAAGTGGTGGGCTCGCAGCGGGGGGAGAGCGCGTTCGGGTGCGGTGGCGAGGTCGGTGCCGTCGATGGTGATGCTGCCGCTGGTGGGGCGGAGCATGGCGCCGAGCATCAACAGCAGGGTGGTCTTTCCGCTGCCTGAGGGTCCCATGATCAGCACGACCTCGCCGGCGTTGATCTCGAGGTCGACGTGCCGGACGGCGTCGACGGTGAGGTCGCCATGTCCGTAGGTCTTGGTCAGGTCGTGGATGGAGACGGTGCTCATGACGCCCTCCGGAAGGCTGACGCGGGGTCGACGCCGGCGACGCGGCGCAGCGGGACGATGGCCCCGAGCGCGCCGACCACGAGGGTGACGAGCGCGACTCGGGCAACGCTGGCTGGTTCGATGGCGATGGCCACGGCCGGGCTGATCCGTTCGACGAGGTTGCCGAGACCGACGGCGAGGACGGTGGCGATGGCTACGGCGAGGCCGACCGACCAGGCGGCCTGGGCTAGGACCACCCGGGCGAGACGACCGGTGGGGCCGCCCATGGCTTTGACGACGGCGTGCTCACGCAGCTTCGCCATGGTGAGCGCGAACAACGTGAGCGCGATGACCGCTAGCGCTATGAGGAACCCGACGAGCGTCATGATCCGCATGAGGTCGGCGGACATGTCCTGGACGAGGGAGGCTTCCTCGGCGGCGAACTGCTGACGGGTTTGCACGGTGACCCCGGTGAGCTCGCCGGCGAGGCGCCGGGCGAGCTGGGCGGGGTCGGTGCCGGGCCGGGCTCCGACGAGGATGTAGGCGACCGTGTCGCCGCGGCGGGCAGCGAAGTCGTCGGTGGTGATGAAGGCCATGGAGTTGGCGATGCTCGTGCCGCCCCGGAACGTGCCGGTCACCCGGAACTGGTCGCCGAGGACGGTGACCTGCTCGCCGATGTGGGCGTCGAGGCGGTCGGCGGCGATCTCCTCGAGGACGATCTCCCCCGCTCGTGGGGCTCGCCCCGTGACGAGGTGCCGGGGCCCGGCCCGGCCGGTGGCCGGGTCGTAGCCGATGACGTAGCTGAGCTGCTGACGTTCGCCTCTGGCCAGCACTGTGGTGGTGTAGCGGATGGGCTCGGCCCAGGCGACCCCGTCGACTCGCTCGACCGCGGTGACGGTGTCCGGTGCGAGCGCGGAGACCGACATGTGCATGGTGCGGACCCCTTCCTGGGACACCACCACATCGGCCGGGGAGCTGCGCAGGTACGCCGTGACCTGGCGCATGGCACCGTCGAAGATGCCCTGGAGCAGTAGGACCAGCAGCAGTGCGGCGGCCACGCCGGCGGTGGTGAGGCCGGCCCGGCGCCGGTCCTGGAACAGGGCCCGGCGAGCGAGGGGGACCCGTCGGGAGATCATGGGGCGCTCCGGTACGCGGCGGCCGGCTCGACTGACGCGAGACGGCTGGCTGGGATCACCGCAGCGACCAACGCCATCACGGTCGCCGCCAACGCGGCGCGGCCCAGCGACCCGGTGGTGAGGACGACGGTGAACTGTGGGCGGCTGGCGACGAGCACCGCCCGGCCGGCGACGAAGAACAACCCGCCCGCGACGAGTCCCAGGCCGGCGAGGGCGAGGGTCTGGGTCATCGCGAGCCCGACGAGGCGCCGACCGGTGGCGCCCATGGCCTTGACGATCCCGTACTCGCGGCGGCGCTCCACGATCGCGGTGTACGCGGTGAGGGCGATCACCAGCGTTCCCGCAGCGAATCCGACGCCGACCATCATCCGCATCGGCGACCCGAAGATTCCGGTAGCGACGTGCACGTTGTTGGCCGCCACCTGCTCACGGGTCAACACGTTGAGGCCCTGGTGGCGAAGCCGCTGCCCTACTGCCGTGGGCTGGTCGGTGCCGACCAGAACGACACTCGTCTTGCCTTGTGTGCCGGCGACCTGGTCGACCGCGGCGTGGGTCACGAAGACGTAGGGGATCATGAAGCCGTAGCTGTGGTCGGCGAGCCCGACGACCCGGAACCGGCGGCCGGCGACTTCGATGCTGTCCCCGATCCCGAGGCCGTGACGGTCTGCGAGGATCTGGTCGGGGACGATCTCGTCGTCCGCGACCGGGGCCCGGCCGGCTGCCAGGGACCAGACCCCGCCTCGTTGGGCCGGCACCGAGCCGATCACCTGGGGTGCGACCTTGGATCCGTGCAGCTCCAGTACGACATAGGCGCTGCGCACCGGTGCCGCCCAGGTGACCTCCGGATCGGCCCGCACGGTGTCGACCGTGGAGAGGGGCAGCGTGCTCGTACCCGCGGTGAGGTCCCGGACCCCCGGCTGCAGGACGTAGAGGTCGGCGCCGGCCCGATCGGTGTAGAGGGTGGCCTGGTCACGGAGGCCGGCCCACATGCCGTCCAACAGGAGGATCAGCATCACCGCCAAGCCGACCCCCACCACGCCGGCGGCGAGGCGGCGGTGGTCGGCAAGGAGGTTGCGGCGACCGAGCGGAACGCTGCGCACTACTCAACCCAGCCGGGTAGCGGTGTCGAAGTGGCTCCGGGTCATGTGATCGGCCTCCCGCATCGAGGTGCCCGACACCGGCGGTGGGGCACGCATCAGCGTGCGCCGCCTGGGCGGGCCGCAAGTAGGGACCTAGGTCCTTTCGATGAAGGGCCTACGCCTCCAGGATGCGACCACCGGGTCGGCGGATCTTGGGTGCAGGAAGCAACCGAGGAGGCCATCCATGCAGCACAAACGGCTACCCACATACCTCGTCGTTGCGGTCGCTGCGGCCGCCGTGCTCGCGCTCGCCGGCGTCCCGCTCGCCGCGCTCCTGCCCTTCGCCGTACTCCTCCTGTGCCCGCTGATGATGTTCTTCATGATGGGGGCCATGGCCGGCATGGGCCGCGGCGAGGACCACACCGGACACGGTTGTGAGCACGACCCGACCCGCCTCACCACCAGCGACCGCCCCGAACAGCCTCAGCGCTGACCTGCCGCCTCACTGAGCGAGTCTCCTGCAAGAGCCCACCGCAGGCTGCCTCCGATCAGCACAGCTGCGACCAGAACCAGCACAACGCCGACGATCGTCTGAGCGGTCCGGTCGGGTCGGGCCGGCGGCTCGTACAGGTCCCGCGACGAGAGAACTTCGGTCCCATCAGTGACGTCAAGGCGGGGGTGGTGTGGGGTCGAGAACGATGGTGCCGTTGGCGATCTCTCATGCTCCGTCGCTTGGCACCCGATGCGCTGGCGACGAGTGTCGATGGGGTGATCGACGAGGGTCTGTTCGGCACGTTTTGAGCTCGTCGTTCGGCGTAGGGGGACATCGCGGGTAACCACGTCCGGGAAGTGTCGTCGGCGGGTGGTCTCGTGCGGATGGGATCGGTGATGGTTAGGGGCGGCCAGCGTCGTCGTGTTCAGCGCCCTGGCCCTGTGATCGACCGGGCGTCCGCATGAGCACCCCCGCCGCTGAGGCACGCACGCCAGCGGGTGGTGCTGGCGTGCGCAGCGGTGGCGCTGGTTGGAGCGTTGATCTCCCGCAACTAGGTCATGCTTGCCGGGTCTGTCGTCACAGCCGTCGTCGGCGTCGGGAGGGTCGTCCAGTCCCGGCGCGCCGAGCCGCCGCCCCCTCTGCCTCCGCCGCCCGCTCGAGGATGACCGCGGCGAGCGTGTTTCTTCTTGTGTTCGGAAGATCAGCCCCCTGCGGCAGTCAGCCGGCCGGTCGGGCAGGCTCTTCGCCGAGCCCGGCGGTGGCGGCCGGCAGCCTGCCAGGATGTGCTGGTGGCCGGCGTTGATGTGCCGCATCCTGATCTCCAGCCCGGGGACGAGCGCACAGCGCTCGCCCAGCGCCTCGATCAGTACCGAGCGATCGCAGCGGCCGCGCTCGTCGACCTTGAGTGGAGGGAGGCCTCGACCCGCCTGCTGCCAGCGACGGATCTGACGATCGCCGGCATCGTCAAGCATCTGGCATGGGCCGAGGATCGCTGGTTCCAAGGCCGGCTGCTGGGCGTGGAGATGCCGCCACCATGGGATGTCCCAGGCACCGACGACCCCGATCAGGCGATGCGCCTGGCCTCGCACGACACCCTCGCCGGCATCGTTGAGCTCTACTCGTCGGCGTGCAGCCGAAGCCGCTCAGCGCTCGCTCGCTGTGACTCACTCGACCACGTCGCAGCGGTTCCCTCGTTCGGGATCGGCCGGGTCAATCTTCGGTGGATCCTCATCCACATGATCGACGAGACCGCTCGCCACGCAGGCCACCTCGATCTCCTCCGGGACTGCCTCAGTGGCGGGTAGCACTCTGGCCGTCCTCCCGGCACAACCCGCCTCCAGCCCACCTCGGTATGTCTGCGAGCCATGGTTCCGAAAGGAACGGCCTTGCCCTGCCGGCGCGGGGCGCGGCCGGGTGGCGGTCAGAGCTGGTCCGGTGGGGTGGGGAACCTGGGTGTCTCGTGGCGGAACGGGCGCAGGGTCTGGGCCTGTAGCCAGTACAGCGTCACTGAGACCAGGAGGAACGCAGCTACGCCGGCGACGACCGTCACGGCCAGGGGCGCATCGGCGGCCTGCAGTCCGAGCACGGCTATGGCCGCGGCCAGCGCCGCATCGACCGTGGCGACGATGGTCGGGGTGTTGACGAGGAAGTGGATCCAGGCCGCCTTCCGGGTGGGGCCATCCACCATGTAGGTGGCGAACACACCCCGCTCGTCGTCGTGAGGGCTGGTGGTCAAGTAACGCTCCAGGCCCGGCTCTAGCGTGAGATAGGCGCGTCGGAGCCGGTTCATGGCCAGCACCAGCTGGAACTCCTCGATGTTGATCTGCACTAGGCGGACGTAGGCTGCGACGCCCAGCAGGAACACCACCGGCAGCAATACCAGAGCCAGCGTGGTGGTCTCGGCGCCGAAGCCGGTCGCGTCAGCCAGCATCGCCAGCGCGATGGTCGAGGCTGACAGGACGGTCAGGAAGACCGTCGCGCGGTTCTGGGCCTCGTTCCAGATCAGCGATCGCGCCGAGAGCAGGCTCCAGTGCTCGGCGGCCAGCAGCGCAGCGGCGTGCTCACCCAACGGCTCGTCGCGGGCCGCACCAGCCGCCCCGGTTGCTGTGCAGTCAGCGGCGTCCGACGCCCCGGTCGGTGGTCGGGCCCTGTCGGGGTCGTGGTCCGCGGTCTCCTTCATGGACCTCCTCGAAGTACCTCACGACACCCCACGCTATGCAACGTCGCGCTCCACGACGGCGACCTACTTCGGCCCTACCATCGAGACCGGCGTGCAAGCAGGTGCGCCCAAGGAGCTGGAGTGGTACCTCGCCTTCGGGCTGATGGTCACCCTCGTCTGGCTCTACATCTCGATCCTCAAGCTGCTCGCCCTTCTCTCCCGCAACCGCTGACCGTCGACGAAGATGAGAGGTACCCATGGTCGAGCCGAACGATGACCAGGTCACAAGCGCAGCTGCCGAACGGCGAGGGCTACGACTCAGCGGTGGGGCGATCGCGTCCGCCAGCGGCCTCGGAGCACTGGGCATCTTCATGGTCCAGAACACCGAGGACGTCACGGTCCAGTTCCTCTTCTGGGACTTCACCTGGCCGCTCTGGTTCCTCATCCTCGTCGCCGCCCTGATCGGGGCCATCGTCTGGCTCGGGTTGGGCGTGCTGCGCCGTCACCGGCGGCGCAAGGAACGCCGCGAAGCCCGACGGGACTGAACCACGCCCAGGATCGTCCCGCTTGGACGAGCCTTGCCGACCGACTGACCTCTTGCCACCTGCCACCGCTGGCGACCGGCGGACGACTTCGGACAAGCCGGACCGCCTGGGGGTCAAGAGGTCGCAGCGACCGCCCTCTGCCCGGCGTGCAATGATCCCGCCCGTGGCCTGGGCGAACCTCATTCCAGCAGCCGCGGCGTCAGAGGTCGATGATGCGGCCGGGCTGGGTGGTCGGTGCGGGCTTCGTCGCGAGCCTGGCTGACGCTGTTCGAGCGCCTGAGGTTCCTGAGTCCCGGGGCAGGCCTACCAGCGCCGACGGGTTCAGCTCCACCAGCCGGCGGAGCAAGGCCGTCCAGTCGTCGCCCTGTCCTCCGCCGGCGAGCATGGCGCGACCGAGTCGAAGCTGACCGCAAGGCCAGCGAGGTCAGAAACTCCCCTTCTCGCTTCCTTCGGCCGCTCCTAGCGCCGTCCTCATTTCTCCGAAGGTGTCATGGACGTCTGCGACGAGCGCCTCGATGTGGGGCTGCTCTATCGCCTACGTGGCGCGGGGGCGACGCCATCGGGGCGGGGATGGCGGCCGAGGAGGATGGCGCGGCAAGGGGGGCACAGCCACCAGTCGGGTTGTGCGGGCCGGTGCAAGGTGGGGTCGCCCTCGAACAGGAGGCGACACCGTCCGCATCGTTGTTGCGGGGGTGCCTCGTCGGCCGGCGACCTTGCGCCGGCATCGAGGTCATGGAAGGGGAGCATGGGTGCCCTTCGACCGACGTGATCAGCGGGCGGTGCGATTCCGGTTGTACCAGTAGAGGCCCCCGCCTGCGATGGCGATGATCACAACGATGACGAACATGGTCGTTCCTTTTCTTGGCCCAGTGCTTGTGCAATCACGATACACATGAACGTAGACACATGCAATTTGTTTCATGAATTTGTGGTATGGTGTCAGGCATGGCGAGTTGGAGCTTCCTCACGAACCACGCCCGGGCCCTGCTCTGCATCGCGCACGACCCCGGCGTGCGGCTGCGGGACATCGCCGCCCTGGTCGGCATCACCGAGCGCAGCGCGCACGACATCGTCACCGATCTCGTCGACGCCGGCTACGTGGTCAAGGACAAGGACGGCCGCCGCAACCGCTACCGCATCCAGGAGCACCTGCCGCTGCGCGACCCCATCAGCCCCGAACGCACCATCGGCGAGATCCTCGACCTCCTCGTCGGAGTGAACGCCGACCGCCGCCAGCCCGACATCGCGACGCCCCACCATGGCTGACTGCTGGTACCTGAAGCCCGGGCACCGGCCCACCATCGGCTGGTGTCCCTCGGCGTGCAACGGCCCACCGACCCACAGCGAGCGCTCGAGCACCGGCGACCAGCTCCTCTATTGCGACGCCCATGCCTACTGGCGCCGCAAGACGATCCGCCTGCCTCTCGTGCGACGGCTACGACCGGCGACGGGCCCCTGACGCAGCTGCCGTGCGCTCGCGCCTGATCGAAAGAATGCGACCACTCGCCGATTCGGCGCCCGATGCCGGTGTACGGTGCACGCGACACGACCAACCGAGACGTGTCGGACCGGCCCCGGCCGGTCCACGTTGCGGTGCTCCTGCCCCTGGCAGCGCGGTGATCGGCGCTCGATGCCAGGAGGACGCACCATGGCCATCGGCCACCTTCCCTCAGCAAGCCCACCGGCTACTGACCCAGTAGTTGTCCGGACGATCTTGCCCACAGGCGTGCACAGCATCGTCTGGCTGGAGGGCGAGCAGGACGCGAGCACCGCAGCCGGTCTGACCGGAAGCCTCGCCTCGGCCATCGCGATCGGCGAAGGGGACGTCGTCGTCGACCTGAACGCAGTGCGATTCATGGACGCGGCGATCGTGACCGTCCTCGTGACCTGCAAGAAGCTGCTCAGCGTCCAGTCCCGGCGCCTCACGCTCCGGGCACCGTCGCGGAGCGCTCAGCGCATCCTCGACTTGTGCGGGCTCGCCGAGCTCCTCGAAGCAGCCCCCGCCGTCGTCGCGGGTGGAGTCGGCTCATCCCTGACGCCGCGCGGGCGGTGAGGACGGTGAGGCCGATCGATCGTGATCTCAGTCCTACATTGGGCAGCGAGGCCGTGCGGCGGGCGGAGAACCGGCGTGCGGCCAGATGGATCGGAGGTGCGATGCCGAGAGAGTCGTTGCTCGCCAGGACGCTCGTGGAGCTCGCCGACACCCTCGTGGCGGACTTCGACGTGATCGAGCTGTTGACCGTGCTCACCGACGGTTGCGTCGACGTCCTGGACGTCACCGCCACCGGGATCATGCTCGTCGCACCGCAAGGTGACCTTCGGGTGATGGCCTCGTCCAGCGAGGCGATGCGGGTGTTGGAGCTGTTCGAGCTGCAGTCCCAGGAGGGCCCCTGCCTCGACAGCTACCGGACGGGTGACGCCGTGCTCAACCAGGACCTCGCCACGGCGGACCTACGTTGGCCCCGCTTCGCGGCCGAAGCACGCGCCGCCGGCTTCCGGACGGTGCATGCCTTGCCGATGCGCCTGCGCGGCACCGTCATCGGTGCGCTCAACCTGTTCCACAACGAACCGGGAACGATGCGCAGAGCCGACGTCGCGGCCGCTCAGGCCATGGCCGACGTCGCCACGATCGCCATCCTGCAGCACCGCGCCACCATCGAAGCCCAGGTCATCAACGAGCAGCTCAACCACGCGCTCAACAACCGGGTGGTCATCGAGCAGGCCAAGGGGATGTTGGCGGAGCGCGCCGGCATCGACCTCGAGTACGCCTTCCTGCGCCTGCGGAGCCACGCCCGCAACCGCAACCGTCGCCTCATCGACGTCGCCCAGGACCTCATCGACGGAGCCCTACCCGCCGCGTCCCTCGACCCGCTGCCCCCGCTGCCGCCCTGACGGGCCGGCTCAGCCCCGGCTGAGCACTTGCTCGTAGACCGCGAGGTAGGCGTCGACCATCCGTCCCAGCCCGAAGCGCCGGCAGGCGTGCTCGCGGATCACCCGCCGATCGAGGGCACGGACCTGGCCGACCGCGGCGACTGCCTGCTCCAGGTCATCGACGACGAACCCGGCGATGCCCGGCTCGATGAGCTCCCGCATCGAGCCCCGGTCGAAGGCGATGACCGGCGTCCCAGACGCCATCGCCTCGGCCACGCTGAAACCGAAGGGCTCGTCGAAGTCGATCAGGTGGAGGAGCGCGTGCGCCCCGCCGAGGACCTCGCTCCGCTGGGCCGCGTCGATCGGCCCGACGAAGCGGACCCGGTCGCCGTCCACGTGGGGGGCTACGGCCCGGTCGAAGTACCCCTGGTCCTGGATGATGCCGGCGATGACGAGTGGCAGCCCGACGCGCCGAGCCACGTCGATGGCCGTGGCTGTGCCCTTGTCCGGGTGGATGCGCCCGAAGAACAGCAGGTAGCCGCCCGGGGACGGGTGTAGCGCGAAGGCGTCGGTGTCGATGCCGTGATGGATGGTCGCGGCGTACTCGAGGCGGGGATGCCGATCGGCGTCACTGATGGCGACATAGGTGGTGCTGCCGTTGTACCGCTCGTACACCGGGAGGATCCGCGGTGACGAGAAGCCGTGGATCGTGGTCACGACCGGCGTCTCGACGAGCCCGCTCGAAGCCAACGGGAGGAAGTCGAAGCCGTTGTGGATGATGTCGAACTCGGCCGCCCGCTCGAACACCTCGGCGATGTGGAGGCACTCGGCCACCTTGGGCTCGATCCCCGGATCCTCGGACCAACCCCGCGGCACGACCGACGACAGCTTCGCTGCGGTCCGGGAGTCGCCGGTCGCGAACAGCGTGACGTCGTGGCCCCGGGCCACCAGCCCTTCGGTCAGCAGGGACGCGAAGAGCTCCCACGGGCCGTAGTGGCGCGGCGGCACCCGCCAGGCGATCGGCGCCAGGACCGCGATGCGCACGCAGGCGGCCTCGGCATCCACTCCCACTAGCATGGCCCAACACTCTTGGAAGAGTCGCCTCGCTTGGGCTGTGCGGCCGTCAGGCCCTCGCTGTCGCCCCGTGCAGGTTCGACGCCTCGACCGAGCCACAGCGAGGAGCTCGTACGTGAGCGTCACCACATTGCCCCTCCGGTCTGCCCCGCGCCCGGGCGCCGGTCGTTCGTACGGGGTGCTCAGCACGTTTCCCCCTACCGCCTGTGGCTTGGCGACGTTCACCGCCGCGCTGACCGACGCGCTGTTGGCCTCCGGCGCGGCTGTGGGGATCGTGCGGGTGGCCGACGGATCGCCCTCATCGGACCCGAGGATCATCGGCGAGCTGCGCAACGGCGCACCGACCTCGGTCCAGCAGGCGACCGAGGCGTTGAGTCGCTGCGACGTCGCCATCGTGCAGCACGAGTACGGCCTCTACGGTGGGCAGGACGGCGACGATGTCGTCGACATCCTCCGGGATCTCACCGTCCCCTCCGTCGTCGTCGCCCATACCGTCCTGCTCGAACCGACGGACCACCAGCGCGCGGTGCTGGAAGCTGTCGCCGAGGCGGCCGGTGCCCTGGTCGTCATGACCGAAGCGGCACGGCACCGTCTGTGCAGCGGCTTCGACATCGACGAGGCGAAGGTGACGACGATCCCCCACGGCGCCACCGTCCCCGCCCCTCGCCACCCGCTGTTCCCGCCCTCGGCCCGGCCGCTGTTGCTCAGCTGGGGGCTGCTCGGTCGCGGGAAGGGCATCGAGTGGGCGATCGACGCGATGGCTCAGCTGGCGGACATCGAGCCCCGGCCCCGCTACGTCGTGGCGGGCCGCACGCACCCCAAGGTCGTCGCCTTCGAAGGCGAGGCCTATCGCGACATGCTGATCGAGCGCGCCTGGGCGAACCGCGTGGCGGCGTCGGTGACCTTCGACGCCGCCTATCGGGACGTGCGGTCGTTGACGCAACTCATCCAGGACGCGGCCGTCGTGGTGCTGCCCTACGACTCTCGCGACCAGGTCACGTCGGGTGTTCTCGTCGATGCCGTCGCTGCGGGCAGACCGGTCGTGGCCACCGCGTTCCCGCACGCAGTCGAACTGCTGTCGAGCGGTGCCGGGCTCGTCGTCCCCCACGAAGACCCGGCCGCGCTGGGTGTGGCGATACGGCGCGTCCTCACCGAGCCGGACCTGGCCGCGGCGATGACAGCCGAAGCCGCGCGGCTTGCTCCCGCCCTCGGCTGGCCAGCGGTGGCAGAGCAGTACAGGGACGTCGCCGACCACATCCTCGCCGGACGGGACTCGGTGCTCGCATGAGCGCCGACCGTCTGGTGGCACCCCCTCCCGACTTCCGGCACCTGGCGCACATGACAGACCATCGCGGCCTGTTCGAGCATGCAGACCACGCCACGCCGCGCCGTGAGCATGGCTACTGCACCGACGACATGGCTCGCCTCCTGGTCGTGACGACCCGCCAGCCCGATCCCGACCCGACGGTCAGCGGCCTCGCCCGGACCGCGTTGCGCTACCTGGTCGATGCCCAGGGCGAGCGGGGCGACAGCCGCAACCGGATGGACCAGGAGGGGGTCTGGCAGGACGTTCGCAGCGTCGACGACTGCTGGGGTCGCAGTCTGTGGGGCTTCGGCACCGCGGCATCGCGCAGCTCGGACCACACCGTGCGCCGAGCCGCACTCGCGCACTTCGAGCGGGGTACCGAGCAGCGGTCCCCCTGGCCGCGGGCCATGGCCTTCGCCGCGCTCGGCGCTGCTGAGGTCGCGGCCGCCCGCCCCGGGCATCGCCACGCCCTGTCGCTCCTGACTGATTCCGTCCGCGTCCTCGGCAGTGCAGGGCCCAGCACGTCCTGGCCGTGGCCAGAGCCGCGGCTCGCATACGCCAACGCAGTGTTGCCCGAGGCAATGATCGCGGCCGGCGTTGCTCTGCACGACACGCGCCTGAGACAGGATGGCCTTCACCTGTTGGGGTGGCTCCTCGACCACGAGACGACGGGTGGCCATCTCTCGGTCACCCCGGTCGGCGGGAGCGGGCCCGACAGCACTCGGCCCGCCTTCGACCAACAGCCCATCGAGGTCGCCGCCCTCGCCGACGCCTGCGCCCGGGCCGCGAAGCACACTGCGGACGAGCGTTGGGAGGCCGGCATCGTCACAGCAGTCGCGTGGTTCCTCGGCGACAACGACGTCGGCACGCCGATGTGGGACCCCGCCACCGGCGGCGGCTACGACGGCCTGCAAGCCGACGGCCCCAACCTCAACCAGGGCGCCGAGTCGACCCTGGCGTTGCTCGCCACGCTCCAGCACGGGCGCCGGCTCGTGACAGCCGAGGCAGTCGGTGCCTGATCGGGACCTCGCCACCCGCTCCGGGAACCGGCTCCTGCCCGATCCCTCCCGGGTCATCGCCCGGCTCTTCGTGCCGGGCCAGGAGCTGGTCGGCGGCAGCGAGCCACGGGCCTCGGCGGTGGTCCGGCGCGTACTCGCGCTGGACGAGACGGACATCGACCGCGCGCTGGCCGATGTCATGCGGCGCTTCGAGGACGGCCATCGCGACCTCGCCGACACGTTCCGGCACCATGCCGAACGGATCTCGGGCCGTCTCGCCGACGGCAACCTCTCGGACGCACGGCGGTTGCTCCTCGGCGCCACGTTCACCCACGAGTACGCCATCGAAGGAGCTGCGCTCTGCAACCCGTCCATGGTGCCCGACCCTGACCAGAGCGCCGCCCCGGAGGGCGGGCTGCGGTTCATCATGAGCGTGCGCGGGATCGGCGAGGGTCATCGATCATCCATCGGGTTCCGCACCGGCACGGTCCACGCCGACGGCGCCGTGGCTGTCGATCCTGCTGGCCCATGGCCGGTGGTGGGCACCGTCACCAGTGGATCGTTCGACCGCGACGCGTTCCACGCCGCCCTGGCGCAGCTCGGCGAGGACGGGGAGAGCGCGGCGTACGTGCTCGACGACCTCGGTGAGCGGTTCGCCGAGGAGGACCTCGAACGAGGGCTGCTGCGGCTCCGCCGCCAGCACGACACCCGCCAGAACGCGGAGGACACCATCCGCCGGATCCGGGCGATAGCGGCACGCAGCTACACCGCCCAGTTTCCCGCGGACACCGCCGTCTCGGAGCGGGTGCTCTGGCCGGCGACCCAAGCGGAGTCCCACGGCATGGAGGACGCCCGCTTCGTCCGGTTCGTCGACGACGACGGCACCGTGGCCTACCACGCCACTTACACCGCGTTCGACGGCACAACCATTGCGCAACAATTGCTGCAGACCAGCGACTTCCTCACGTTCGCCGCGGCGCCGATGGTCGGGCTCGCGGCCGCCAACAAGGGCCTGGCCCTGTTCCCCCGGAGGATCGGCGGACGGTTCGCGGCCCTCTCCCGTCACGACCACGAGACCAACAGCGTCGCCTTCTCCGCCAACCCGTGCCGGTGGACCCATGCCGAGCCGTTCCAGTTCCCCCGGCAGCCCTGGGAGACGATCCAGCTCGGCAACTGCGGTGCCCCGATCGAGACGAGCGAAGGCTGGCTCGTGCTCACCCATGGGGTCGGACCGATGCGCACGTACAGGATCGGGGCGGTCCTGCTCGACCTCGACGACCCCACGCGGCTCATCGGCCGGCTCACCGAACCCCTCCTCAGCCCGACCGCGGACGAGCAGCCCGGCTACGTGCCCAACGTCGTGTACTCCTGCGGCGGGTTGGTCCACGCCGACACCCTCGTCATCCCCTACGGCATCGCCGACACGGCGATCGGCATCGCGACCGTCCCGCTCGCCGACCTCATGGCCGCCCTGGACCGCCGCCAACCACAGGTTGGATGACGCGATGCAACAGTTGCCCCCGATTTCATGAAATCTATTGCATGTTTCTGAGTTCAGGTGTATGTTGCTGGAAGACGTCCGATGTGGCCGCCGCAAGGCGGTCACATCGAGCGGCAGAAAGGAGTGATCATGGAGTTCTTCCTCGTGGTGCTTGCCGTCATCTTGGGCTTGGGCCTCCTGTACCGCTGGACGCGGACACGGACCGCCCACTGATCCACAGCCATCTCGTCGCAGCACTTGGGAGGGTCGCCGCCTCGGGCGGGTGGATCTCACCACCACCACCACTAGCGACACCCCGACGCCTCTTCCGAGTTCGAACCGGAGGAGGCGTCATGCGTTTTGAAGCCCCAGCCCCTCGTGACAACCGCTACCGGCTGATGTTCGAGGGTGACCACACGCTCCGTCCGGCAACCCCACCCGACTGGTGGCAGGGGCGGCGCGTTCGGGGTGTTCCGCTCGGTCGACAACCGGCGTCCAACGACGTCGCCCACCGCCGTCGCATCGGCGACACCACCTGACGAGCACTGCCCAAGCTCGACGCTGAGCTCGTGCTTACGGCGTGGTGGGCGGGGGTGGGTCGAGGGTGGAGGCGGCGAGAGAGCCGTCGATGACGTTGTCGGCGACATCGACGAGGCGGAGGTTGTGGTTGCGGGCGTGGTTCCGCAGGGTGGCGAAGGCGGTTTCGACGTCGATGTCGAGGCGTTCGGCGAGCATGCCTTTGGCTTGCTCGATGACGATGCGGCTGTTGAGGGCGTGGTCGAGTTGCTCGTTGAGCAGCTGAGCCTCGTGGGTGGCGCGGTGTTGCAAGATGGCGATGGTGGCGACGTCGGCCATGGCCTGGGCAGCGTGGAGGTCGGCTTGGCGCAGGTCGCCTGCGTGGACGTGGAACAGGTTGAGCGCGCCGATCACGGTGCCACGGAGTCGCATGGGTAGGGCGTGGACGGTGCGGAAGCCGGCGGCGAGGGCTTCCGGCGCGAAGCGGGGCCATCGGTCGTTGGCGGTGGCGAGGTCCTGGTTCAGGACGGGCTGGCCGGTGCGGTAGCAGTCCAGGCAGGGGCCTTCCTGGGCTTGGATCTCGAACAGCTCGAGGATGCGCATGGTCTCGCTGGATGAGGCCATGACCCGTAGGTGGCCTTCGGGTGCGGCGAGCATGAGCCCGGCGGCTCCGACGTCGAGCACGTCGATGCAGCCGTCGGTGAGCACCGTGAGGATGTCGACCACGTCGAAGTCGGCCACGAGCGTGTCGGCCAACTCGACGAGCGTCTTGGCGAGAGTGGCTTCTCTGGACATCGGCCCTCCGGTCACCTCGACCTCGACGGTTCCGCCGTTGCCGGCCGAGGAACGTGGCTCCGGTGTCATGTTAGATGCCACCTGGGGCATGGGTTGACAGGCTGGAAAGGCGTCACGGTCCGGGGTCCTCGTTGTCGGGAAGGTCGCTGAAGCGAAGTCGTCTGGCCACGACGGCCTTGGCCACGTCGGTGAGCGGGAGGTCGTTGCCGAAGGCGTGGGCTCGGAGCCGGATGAGCGCGTCGGTCACGCTGGTGTCGAGCTGAGCGGCAACCATGCCCGCGGCCTGGTGGACCACGTAGTGGAGCTCGGCACCCGCCACGAGCGCGGCGGCGAGCGCTCCGGCCGGGGCGTCCGCTTGGAGGACGAGGACGGCCTGGGCGGAGACATCGGCCATCACCAGGGCGTCGGCGTGCTCGTCGTCGCTGAGCGGGCCGGACCGGTCGCGGTAGAGGTTGAGGGCGCCGAGGCGAACCGCACCGACCCGGAGAGGGAACCCGAAGATGGCCCGCACCCCGGCGTCGAGGGCTGGTCCGGCGAAGGCGAGCCAGCGGGGGGTGCGGGGGTCGGCCAGGTCGGGTTCGAGCACCGCTCGATCCCGGGCGAACGCGTCGACGCACGGGCCCTCCCCCAGTGCGTACTGCAGGTCCTCGATCAGGGCGCTGATGTCGTTGGAGGTGCACAGTGAGCCTCGGGGCAGGTCGCCGGCCATGAGCATGATCCCCGCGCCGCTCATCCCGGTGACCTCGGCCGAGACCTCGCACAGGCGTTTCGTGCTCAGGTCGGAAGCCGTGCTTCCGACGAGTCGGGACAAGATCCGCAGGCGCCGCTCCCCCGCCACCACTCAATGAGCTCCGGGACCGACACCCGCTGTCACGAGGTGCTCGGGCCGGCGGTCGTCACCATCCGACGACACCGGCGCAGGCACCGGGACCCACGTGCGCAGCGCATCGGCTGACCCGGCGAAGGGGGTGGCGTCAGCGGTGATGAGAAGGTCGGTATCGCCGCACAGCTCGAGCAGCCGACGGACGCAGCGTGGCGGGGATCGCAGCACCAGACACGGCTCCCGCGCGTGGAGCAGTTCCCGTGCCCGGCAGAGGACGCCGAGGGTCACGGCCCCCATGTACTCCACCTGGGTCAAGTCGACCACGACGTCGACGTCGTCCAGCGTGATCGCGTGGGCGAGCGCTGCTGACAGCTCCCCAACCGTTGACAGGTCGTGTTCGCCACCCAGCCAGACCACGACACCGGTGATGTCGTGGGCGGGAACGCTCCCGCCGTCACGAGCGACGGTCACGGACAAGGATCCGATGGGAGCCATGGCACTCTCCTGGTTCCAGTCGTAGAGACTGACGCGCTACCAGGGTCCGGAGCACCGCTCCCGAGCCGGCAGAGCCGGCCCGACACGTTGGGCTCTTGTCGTGTCACCTCTCACCGTACACCCGTGCACAAGCGTGCAATCGACCAGGCAGCCGACAACGTCCACGCCACCGGGCACGACGATGCCAGGTACGCTTCGAGTGTCCGGTCGCTCGAATCGTGGGCCACCGGACCGCCGCTCCAGACCCTGGTGGCGTCTCACCGAGACGAAGGGGGATGCGGCGATGGCAGTCACACCCGAGGAACCGGACACCCAGGATTCCGTCCCGCCGCCGGGGAGCGCAGGTGAGGGAGTGGAGCCTGAGGCGTCGAGCGCCGGGAGCGACCCCTCAACCTCCACCACCGACACCGACGAGCCGGCCCGGAACATGATCCCCGCTCGGCCACGGCGCCGCACCAAGCTCGAACGAGGCTCGATGCGAGTGCTCGCCACGGGCGGGATCATCGGCCTCGCCACGATCCTGGGCGCCGTGCTCGTGAGCCAAGACGTCGCCGGCTGGATCGTGGGACTGACCGTCGGGCTCACCTCGGTGATCCTCGCCGCCCTCCTGTGGTCGTCCCGGCAGCTGTAGCGCCGCGGGACGCGACTCCGACGAGGACGCCGGCCCTACACGTCGGGATGCCGACCGTGTGATCGGCGGTGGGCTACCCGGTAGCCGATCAGCAACGCCGAGTTCGCAGCGAACAACCACAGGCCCAGCAGCACCACCGCAGCAAGCGCATCCGACCCGTACCGGCGCTCGAAGTTCGCTCCGAACCGCAGGTACGCCACATAGGCCACCGACAGCACCGAGATGCCGCCTGCCGCGAGGAGCGCACCGTGGATCGTCGAGCGCCAGTCGAGCGGGCTACTGGGGAACACCCTGTAGACGAAGGTGACGGTCAGGAACGTCGCACCCAACCCGAACACGAGGCCAACCCCGAACCCGCCGACCAGTTCCACAGGTGTGTCCCCGAACGCGGCGACCCCGGCGTAGCTCGCGAGGAGGCTGGCCAGGACCAGGACAGGCACAACGCCCACCAGCGCCAGCGCCGCGCCTCGGCGTCGGAGGCCGGTGGTGTCGCGGGCGCCCGCGACCCGATCGAGCACCCGTGCCAGCGCGGACCCATAGGCGGTCGCGGGCCACAAGGCCGCGAGCAGCGCTACCAGACCAAGCCCGGTCCCGAGGTCCGCGACCCGTTCGAGCGCCCGGTCGGCACCGAGCGCCTCGGGGCTGAACCGGGCCAACTCGCCAGCCGCGTCATGGATCTGCTCAGAACCGACCACCAGGCTCGTGACCCACAGAGCCACCACGACCAACGGGGCGACCGACACGAGCCCGTAGAAGGCGAGCGCCGCCGCGTAGAGGAACAGGTCATCCGACCGTGCCGCGGCGAACGCGGCGCGGGCCCGGCGGATCCGCCGAAGTGCGGACCACTCGGTCCAGTTGCGAACGATGCTGCCTCCTCGCTGACATCCGCCACCTTCGCCGGGAACCGAGGAATCTAGGGGACTAGAGCGGTCCGGGTCGGAGGTACCCTCACTTGACCAATCGTTCGCGTTGCTCCGGCCCCCGGTAGCGCACCCGAAGGGGTGAGCCGGTGAGCGCCATGAGCGACGCAACTACTGAGCAGCTGACAGGACACCTGTCCGGCACCGTCCCCCGGGCCGTTCCCAGCGCCAAACCTCACCCGGTCAACTGGCGGACCTCCGCGCCCTTCCTCCTCTGCCACCTGATCCCTCTGCTGGCGATCGTCACCGGCGTGCACCTAGTGGACCTCGTCCTGCTCGGCGTGCTCTATGTGGCACGAGTGTTCTTCATCACCGCGGGCTACCACCGCTACCTCTCCCACCGCGCCTTCCGCACCGGGCGCGTCACCCAGTTCGTCCTCGCCTTCGGCGGCCTCACCGCCATGCAGAAGGGCCCCCTCTGGTGGGCCAGCTGGCACCGCCAACACCACCGCTACACCGACACCACCCGCGACCCGCACTCACCCAAGCACGGCTTCTGGTGGAGCCACATCGGCTGGATCCTCTCCGGCCGCTACCGCACCACCGACCTCGACATCGTCCGCGATCTCGCCCGCTACCCGGAGCTGCGCTTCCTCGACCGCCACGACTGGATCGGCCCCGTTGCCCTCGGCACGACCAGCTACCTGATCGCCGGCTGGAGCGGCCTCGTCATCGGCTTCTTCGGCTCCACCGTGCTCGTCTGGCACGCCACGTTCTCCGTCAACTCCTTCACCCACATGTTCGGCAGACGCCGCTACGCAACCGACGACACCAGCCGCAACCTCGCCGCCGTCGCCCTCCTCACCCTCGGCGAGGGCTGGCACAACAACCACCACCATCACCCCCGCTCGGCTCGACAAGGCGTGCCCTGGTGGGAGCTCGACCTCACCTACACCGTCCTCCACGCCCTCGCCGCCCTGAGCATCCTGCGCGACCTCCAACGTCCGACACCAGCGGCCCTGGGCAGCCGACGGGTCAATCCGCCCGACCCCTCAACTGCTGGGCGGTGACCGCCGGTCGAGGTTGCCGCGTCGACCGGCGGGGAAGGCCCCTGGCGTGCAGATCGAAGGCGGCCTAGGACCGGCTCTCACCGCACTAGCGTCCCGCTCCACCGAGACCCCGGGCGGGGAACACACAGCAAGGGGAACCCCGATGGCCGTCACCACAGCCCGCGTCAGCATCTCCTGGGTCGTCCTGGCCTGGATCATCATCGGCGTCGTCGTCGCCATCGCCAACGACTACGGCCGGAGCCTCGACACCGGCTCGCAGATCGCCACCTTCATCCTCGCCGTCATCCTCTGGCCCGTCCTCGCCGTCGGCGGCAACGTCGCCATCACCTTCTAGACCCGAATGCCCTCGCCGACGGCGGGGGCTCGTCGAGGCGTTCAGGGCGGGCGTGCGTAGTCAGCGCCCGACGGCCCCTCAGGTCGCGAGCTTGTAGCGGGCGTACACCTCAACCCGCTCGAGAAAACCCGGGCTTCGACGGAACCTGTCGCTCAGGTCTGCGTAATCGGAGCCCTGCTCCCGCCAGCGCAGCACACGCCGCTCTATCGGTCGGAGCCCACCGGCATCGGACGCACTGCGCCCGCTACGGGGCACGCCGGTCAGACGCCGGACCTGTGCGACCCACTCCTCGCCCCGCCCGAAACGACGACCGATCTCGGCATCGTCCAACCCGGTCTCGACCCACCGCAGGACCCGCCGCTCAACCGGGCGCAATCCCGCAGGCTTTACCGACCTCATGTCCTGCTGCGCCATCGGGCCACGTTATCGGCGGTCCCCCGCGTCCGCCCGCACACCGCCTCGAGCGATGCGTTCTGCCACGTGAAGGTTGCACGACGATCGTGGGGCGGTCGTCTGCTCCTCGGAGACAGGTGGGAGACAGCTGGTGTTCCGCCGTGAGCGATGCGCTCGCGACGGCATCCACCTTGGAGGTGGCAGAAATGATCGGTTTCATCATTGCCATGTTGGTCATCGGTGTCGTCGCCGGGTACCTCGGGCGACTGCTCGTCCCCGGCCGGCAGCCCATGTCCGTGGTCCAGACCATCGTGTTCGGGATCGTCGGCTCGTTCGTCGGCGGCTTCCTCGGCTACGTGCTCTTCGACAAGGACATCAAGGACGGAGCGCTGCAGACGTCAGGCATCGTCGGCGCCGTCATCGGCACCATGATCGTCCTCGTGCTCTACAGCGCCAGAGGCCATGGACGCACCTCCCGCGCCTGACCGCGCGCCGCCGTCGGCGACCGTGGTGGTCGTGGGTCGGTCCCCCGAGAAGATGCGAGAGGCCACCGCTGTCCTGGAGGCGAGTGGCTTCACGGTGATCGGGGTCTTCAGCGACGGCGAGGCCCGGCGTGCCATCGCTGATCAAGAGCGTCTGCTGGCGGTCGTCGCCGGCGGGTCGGTGTCGCCTGAGGCCCGCGAGCGGCTGCGCGCCGCCGCGGCCCCACGCGGCGCCGTGATCATCGACGCCAACATCGGGCACGGTGACCCCGCGGACCACTTCCGGTCCGTGGTCCTCCCCCAACTCGTCACCGCCCGCACCGCTCAGGCCGCCGATCACGCCTAGGGAGAGACGATGCCGTCCACGATCAGCGCGCACATCGTCGTCCGCGATCCCGAACGCGCCGTCGGCTGGTATGCGGAGGTCTTCGGGGCCGAGGAGCGCAGCCGCATCCCGCTGCCCGCCGGCAGGGTCATGACCATCGAGGTCGCGATCGGCGAGTCGACCGTCATGGTCGCCGACGAGTTCCCCGACGCCGGCATCGTCTCGCCGCTGACCCTCGGCGGCACCTACGCCGCACTGGTCGTCGCCACCGACGACGCCGACGCCATCTGGAACCGAGCGATCGAGGCCGGCGCCGAGGTGTTCCACCCGATCGGCGACACCTTCTGGGGCGAGCGCTTCGGCCAGTTCATCGACCCCTTCGGACACCGCTGGGGCGTCGCACAACACCTCCGCGACGTTCCCCACGACGAGATCGTCACCGCCGCCGCCGAAGCCTTCGGCGGAGCTCCCTCCCCAGAGCCACGATGACAACCCCGGACCCCTGTCCCTCGCCCGGACGGCGAGGGACCCTCGGACTACCCGGGCCGGTTCGAGAGCGACGGACGACGGATTGAGAACTCCGGTCCGGCGGCGACGGGCGGGAACCGACAGACTCTCTTTGTCGTGCTCGTTGCGACGGCAGCCTGACATCGGTCTCGTCTGGAGGTAGCTCGGTGAAGATCGTCGCCCATCGCGGTGCATCGAGGGTGGCTCCGGAGAACACGATGGCTGCGTTCCGCCTCGC
>Ga0075429_100001035_pt1 | contig 22230 bp, 23 predicted proteins | sample RhiMetdeltSRZDD3_FD_75295 | JGI IMG/M metagenome (GOLD analysis project Ga0075429, IMG submission 75295) | Populus rhizosphere microbial communities from Tennessee, USA - Rhizosphere MetaG P. deltoides SRZDD3 | ecosystem: Host-associated > Plants > Roots > Rhizosphere > Soil | place: USA... | reverse complement strand
TGGAAGACCTGGGCGTAGACGGCCTCGTAGCCGTGGTTGCCCCACAGCCCCACCCGGGCGGCGACCGCCCGCATGGCCCGGGCCCGGGCCCGGTCGGCGATCTTCCACTCCGGGCTGTCGACCGTGCCCAGCCCGAGGTGGTCGACGTTGTAGTCGAACGCGTGCGGCATGACGTGCCAGCCGTTGACCGGCTCGGCCGGCCCGCCCCGGCTGAGCTCCTCGAGCGTCCCCCGGGCCGCGGCCATGCCGGCCTGCAGCGTGGCGACGAGCTCGGCCGGCGCGTCGACGTAGGGCGACTCGGGGTCGAGGAGGCCGAGCGGCGTGAAGGCCTCCTGGTACGCCTGGTCCTCGGCCGACGGCGGGAAGGCCTGCATCCAGGTCCGGACCCGCTCGAAGAAGGCGATCTCGTCGGGCACGTCCTGCATCGGAGTGGGCACCCCGGCGAGCGGGCCGTTGCCGTCGAGGGGCTCCAACGTCAGCTGCTGCTGCAACCCGGCGACGGCGGGCAGGTCCGCCTCGCCGTCGCACGCCCAGCGGCCGACGATCGTCGCGACCGCCGTCGGGCAGGCGATCCGTGTCGCGCCCTCGGGCCCGTCGCCGTCCCAGTCGGGGCCTGTGAGCAGGAAGGTCGCCTCGGCGTTGCCGGTGGCGCGCGTGCCGACGTAGGCGAAGTTGTTGGTCCAGGCGTCGACGAACTGGAGCACGTAGTAGCGGCCGCCGGTGTCGGGCACGTGCAGCCGCAGCGGCCCGCCGCTGAGGTCGAGCATGGCGATCGAGTAGATCGTGTCGTTGTTGATGCTGACGAACTTGTCGCCCGGGCCGGCCAGCTGGGTCGCGTGCGAGAACCGGTTGAACGGGCTCGCCGGCAACGACCCCATGCCGGCGTGCACGAAGCTCACGACCTCCGACAGGTCGAACACCAGCGGGTAGCCGTAGATCGCGGCCTCTGCGGCCAGGTCCGTGTCAGCCATCCCCCCACCCTCCCGGGCACCGGTCGGGACGACATCACCCCGGAAAGGTGATCCCCACGGGCCCTGGTCGGGGCAACGTCGCTCCGGCATGGCCACGCACCGCACCCGTCGCATCGCCGCCAAGGTCCTGCTGGTGCTGGGGTGCCTGCTGGCGGTCCTGGCCAACATCACCGTGTGGCTGCGGCTGACCGCGCTGGACACCGACCGGTTCGTGTCCACCCTGGAGCCGCTCGCCAACGACGCGCAGCTGGACGCCGGGTTGGCCGAGCGGCTCACCGACCGGATCGCCGAGCGGGTCGACATCGAGCAGCGGGTCGAGAACGCCTTGCCCAACGACAACCCGCTGGTCGTCGCCACCGTCACCCGGTTGGCTCGCACCCTGGTCGAGGACGCCATCGAGCGGGTGCTGCGCAGCGATGCGTTCAAGACCGTGTGGTCCGACGCGCTGCGGGTGTCGCACGAGCGGGCCCTCGACGTCATCGAGGGCGCCGACGGCTCGATCGCCCTCAAGCTCACCGACGCGCTCGAACGGGCCGACAAGGCGCTCGAGAAGCGGGGCCTCGACCTGTTCGACCAGAAGACGGTCGAGGACATCGACTCGATCGTCGTGGCCCGGTCGGAGCAGATCCAGGACGTGCGCAAGGGCGTCGACCTGCTCCGGAAGCTCGCGGTGGTGCTGCCGATCGCAGCGGTGGTCGTCCTGGCCGCCGCGGTCCTGCTGGCGTTGGACCGGCGCCACATGCTGGCGCTGGTCGGCATCGGGGTGGCCGTCAGCATGGTGCTGACCGGCATCGCGCTGCGGATCACCCGGCGCTACGTGTTCGACCGCATCGAGATCGACGTCCGGCGCCGTGCAGCCGAGGACGTGTGGAGCGCGCTGGCCCAGCCGTTGTTCCGCCAGACCGCAGTGATCGTGATCCTCGGCCTGGTGCTGGCCGCCGGGGCCTGGCTGGCCGGGCCGAGCGCTCGCACAGTGAAGGAGCGGGGCGGCCCGGTGCTGACGGCGTTGCACGACCACCTCCGCCCGGTGCAGGTCGCGATCGCGGTCGTCGGCGTGGTGGCGCTGATGGTGCTGCCCACCCTCACCGTCGGTACGGCGCTGGCCGTGCTGGCGCTGGTGGTGCTCGCCGTCGCTGCCCTCCAGGTGCTGGCGGGCAGCGCGCCGGCGGCCCGCCCGGCCTAGCAGTCCTTGTCGTCCTCGGCGGCGGTCTTGAGGTCGCCGGCGGCGTCGCCCAGGTCCTCGAGCGCCGTCTGGATGCTCGACGCCGAGTCGCTCAGCGACTCGCTGCCCAGGCTGCTGACGGCGTTCCCGAGGTTGTCGAACGCGGTGCTGACCGAGTCGAGCTGCGGCGACAGCGAGTCGCCGGCGGCGTTCTTCAGGTCCTTCAGGTCGTCGCCGATGTCCTTCAGCAGGTCTTCGAGCTCGTTGGCGCTGGTGTCCGACAGGTCGAGGTTCTTCAGCTCGTCGACGTCCTGGTCCAAGTCGGACTGGGCATCGCAGACGGCGGACGACGAGTCGTCATCGTCGTCGCCACAGGCACCGAACAGGAGCACACCGGCTAGCCCGACGGTGCCCACACGCAGGACGGTCTTGGGCAACATGGCGCCACCCTGCACAGCGGCCGGCCGATCGGCGTCACCCCGGCCGGGTGAACGCCTGGCATGCTCGCGGCGTGGCGGGCGAGCTGTGGGAAGCGGAGCAGGAGCTGAGCCGATGCGCGAGCGGGGGCGTGCTCTGCGACCTCAGCGGGCGCGAACCCGAGGCCCGGCGGCTACGGGCGCCGGTGCTGTACGGGATCTGCGTCAGCGAGCTGACCGCGGTGCACAGCCGGGGCGTCCGGGTGCGCGGCGCGGTGGTCGAGGGCGCGCTCGACCTGTCGCACACCACGCTCGCCGCACCGCTGAGCTTCGTCGACTGCACGTTCGAGGAGCCCCTCCGCCTCGACTCGATGACGGTGCCGGCCCTGGGCTTCGTGGGGTGCACGATCCCCGGCGACCTGCCCCTCGGCGGGACGCGGGTCGACGGCGACCTCGTCCTCCGGGGCACCCGGCTCGGGTCGCTGAGCGCCGAGGGCAGCGAGGTCCGGGGCAACCTCTGCCTCGACCAGGGCTTCCGGACCACCGGTCCGGTGCTGCTCGACGGCTCGGAGATCGGCGGCGACCTGCTGCTGGCGGGGGCCGAGCTCGCCGGCTGTGACGACGAAGGCCGCTCGCTGGTGGCGGTCGGGGTACACGTCGGCCGTAGCGCCATGCTGCACAAGGGCTTTCGGGCGGCGGGCGCCGTGATGTTCGCCAACCTCACCGTCGACAACATGCTGACGATGGTCGGCGCCCGGATCGACGGCGTCGACGGGTGGGGCGACTCGCTCAACTGCATACGGGCCCGCATCAACGGCACCGCCTACCTGCGCGACGGCTTCAGCTGTGCCGGATCGGTGCGGTTCTCGATGGCGTCGATCGGCGGGCGCCTCCTGATGCGGAGCTCGGAGATCGGCGGCGGCGACCAGCGCCAGGTGGGGTTCGCCGGCGGCGCCCTCCACGTGGCCGGGGACCTGTCGCTCGAGGGCGCCCGGATCGCCGCAGTGCTCGTGCTGGAGCGGGCGACGATCCAGGGCCGCCTCGAGCTGACGGGCGCCCAGGTCAACGGGACCAACGCCGACGGCTACAGCATCGAGGCATCGGGCCTGCACGCCGTCGGCCACATGGCGATGACCCACGGCTTCGCGACCACCGGCGCGGTGCGGCTGCGGGGGGCCACCCTCGACGGGGGCCTGCGCATGGTGGCCGCCCGCATCGGCGGCGCCGACTACGAGGGCGTCGCGCTCCGGGGCAGCGCGCTGCGGGTCACCGGCGGGACCTACCTGGGAGACGGCTTCGAGGCCGCGGGCGGGATCCGCTGCCACCACGCCACCTTCGAGGGCGGGCTGTTGCTGCGCGACGCCAAGGTCACCGCGGCCGACGAGCGCGGCTACGCCGTGGACGTCCGGGGGTCGCGCCTGGCCGGCGACCTCGACCTCAGCCGGGGCTTCCACGGGTCGGGCGCGCTGGAGCTGCGGAACATCCACGTCGACGGTGAGCTGCGCATCACCGATGCCCGGCTGCTCGGAGTGGACGACGACCAGAACTCGCTGCACGGCACGGGGATCCACGTCCTGGGCGACGCCCGGCTGAACGACCTGGAGGCCGTGGGCACCATCCGGCTGCGCAACGGCGTGATCGACGGCAACCTCGGGCTGGAGGGGGCGGTGCTGCAGGGCGTCAACCGCCGGGGCGCGGGGCTGCTGCTCAACGGCGTGCGGGTGGGCGGCAACGCCTACCTCAGCAACGGCCTCGAGGTCACCGGCGGCGCGTCGCTGCGCAACACGACAGTCGCCGGCCGGCTCGACCTGCGGCGGGCCCGGTTCGCCTCCTGGCTCAACCTCGGCGGCGCCCACTGCGCCGAGCTGCTCGACGACCCGGACTCGTGGCCGGCGGCCGGGGAGCTGACGCTGCGGGGCTTCCGCTTCGGCGTCCTCGCCGATGCGTACAGCTGGCAGCGCCAGACCGAGTGGGCCCGGCGCCAGGGCTTCGTCGACTGGTCACCCGACCCGTACGAGCAGCTGGCCGGCTACTACGTCAGCGTCGGTGACGAGGACGCGGCCCGCCGGGTGCGGATGACCAAGGGCTGGGACGAGCTGACCCACCTGAAGACCACCCGACCCGCCGGCTCGTGGCGCTACCGGCTGTGGCGCCGGCCGTTCGGGTGGTTCGCCGGGTTCGGCTACCGGCGCTGGCCGGCCGCGGCTCTTCTGGTGCTCACCGTGCTGGCCGCCGGGCTGGTGTTCCGCCTCGCCGAGCACGACCGGGCGATGGTGCCGTCCGACCCCGTGGTGGCCGATGCCGGCGGGCAGCCGGTGCGCTGCGGCGACGCCTACCCGTGCTTCAACTCGTGGGTCTACGGCGCCGATGTGGTGCTGCCGATCATCGACTTCGGCCAGGACGGGAGCTGGCGGCCGGTCGACAGCCGCTGGTGGGTGTGGAGCCGGTGGGCGTTCATCGCGGCCGGCTGGGTGCTGGCGTCGGTGTTCGTGGCCGCCTTCACCGGGCTGGTGCAACGCGAGTGACTTCCGCCACCTTGACTGGAGCGATCGTTCTAGCGATAGTTCTTGCATGACGGGTGAGACAACTGCAGAGGCGTCGGCCGCCGCGGTCAGCGGGATGGGCTCGGGGTTCCTCCTCGACCCGGCCACCTACATGGCGGGGGCCGCCAAGGGGTTCACGGGGCTCGACTTCTACTTCGTCGGCCGGGCCGGGGTGCTCGGCGAGGTCGACGCCGACCTCGCCAGCGCAGCGCTGGTCTTCTTCTCACCCGACGTCGTCCGGACCAACTGGGAGCAGGGCAAAGGGGTCATGGATCGGGTCGACGCCTCCCAGGCGCTGGCGGAGTGCTGCGCCACCTGGGCCGACGGCCACCTGGCCGACGACGTCGACTGGGCCCGCCTCGCCGAGCTGGCCGGCAAGGTGGTGGCGGCGGCCCCGGCGGTCGGCGCCCCGCTGTTCGCCGGGTGGCGCCAGCTGCCCGTGCCCGAGGACCCGAAGCAGCGGGCGCTTCACCAGCTCAACGTCCTGCGGGAGCTGCGGATGGCCCGCCACGGCGCCGCGGTGGTGGCGATGGGCCTCGACATCGCGGACGCGGTGCGCCACCGCACCCCCGGCATGCTCGGCATCTACGGATGGCCCGAGGCGTCGCTGCCCGACGGCTTCGCCGCCCGCTGGGACGAGGCCGAGCGGTTGACCAACGTCGGCTCGGCCCGTGACTACGCCGTGCTCGACGACGCCGAGGCCGCCGACTTCGTCCGCCTCGGCGAGGCCGCGCTCGCCGCGGTGTCCTAGCCCTCTCCTCCAGCTCGGGAACCAGGCCCCCAGAGCCCCACGCACCACCTCCGGCACTCCAGCAGAGTTCACCCCCCGGAGGTGGTGCGTGGTGGGGCGGGGTCCCGGTGGTAAACACGGGCCTGTTCCTGCTCACGAACTGGACATCCCGGCCAGCCCGAAGTCGGCGACGAGGTCGGCGACGACGTGACGGCGCTCGCCGCGCTCTTCTGGGGCGGCTTCTGCTCGTCGGCCCTGTACATCGGCGAGGCCCTGGCCGGCCCGATGCGCAAGGAGTACAAGGCGGTCGGGCTGATCATGGCGTTCGGGGCGGGCACGCTGCTCAGCGCCGTGGCCTACGAGCTGGTGCCCGACTCGCTGCTGAGCCAGGGCTGGGGGTGGGGCCTGGCCTTCGGCGCCGGGGCCGCCGTGTACTACGTGGGCGACTGGTACATCGACGGCCGGGGCGGCCACCAGCGCCAGGAGATCGCCGAGGCCGAGGAGGGCTCGGGCATGGCGATGTTCCTGGGCGCGCTGCTCGACGGCGTGCCGGAGTCGTTCGTGCTGGGCATCAGCATCCAGCTCGGCGGGGAGCTCAGCGTGGCGTTCGTCGTGGCCGTGTTCGTGTCGAACATCCCCCAGGGCATCGCCGGCACCACCAGCCTGCTCGACACCGGCCACACCAGCCACCAGGTCTTCCGGATGTGGACGCTGCTGACCGTCGCCTGCGCCCTCACGGCCTGGCTCGGCTACCTGGTGGCCGACGGGGTCGGCTCCGGCGGGGTGTACGCCCAGGCGTTCGCCGGCGGCGCCGTGCTGACGATGCTCGCCGACTCGATGATGCCCGAGGCGTTCCGTCACGGCGGCCGCCTCGTCGGGGTCTTCACCGCCCTCGGCTACGCCGTCGCCGCGCTCCTCGGCGTCATCGGCTGACCCTTCGCCGGGGCGGGCCCGGCCTACGTTGTCGCCGTGGGCGACAACGAGAGCACAGGGTTGTTGGTGGCGGCGTTCGGGTTGGTGGTTCTGGGGATCGTGGTGCTCGTCGTCGGGACGGTGGCCTCGCTGGAGCCCGCGTCCCTGGTGGCGGGGCTGGTGCTGGTCGCCGGCGGGCTGGTGTTCGCCTTCCTGCTCGGGTTCGTCGAAGCCCGGCGGGCCGGCAAGGGCGTCCCCCGGGCGCTCGGCCGGGGCTTCCTGAACCTGTTCGTCTGGCTCACCTTGTTGCCGTAGTGGTTCCCTCACCGGGCCCTCCATCGATGACGTTTCCGTGGGAGGGCCAGGTCCACAACTGACGGTTGCGCGCACCCGCGTGTTCCCGTCGCCGCGGGCGGAGGCCCGGGCTCGGCGCGGCGCCGACCAGCGGCGGAAGGACCGGCCGGTGTTCGTCGACGACACCGGCAAACGCCGCCGCATCGCCCGGCTGATCGGGACCAGCACCGGCGGGCTGGCACTCGCCTACGTCAGCTTCGTCGGCGCCACCTTCGCCGGGGTCCCGGGGCTCGGCCGCCTCGACGTGCCCGGCCTGGGCCAGTTGACCAATCCCGCCGGCGACCAGGCCGACGTCGGCGAGCATCCGGTGGAGCAGGCCGTGCCGGCCGCCGTCGCCGACCAGCCCGGCGCCAGCACCACGACCACCGGGCCCGGGGGCGCTGCAGGACCGCCCTCGGGCCCGGGCTCGTCGACCTCGATGTCGACGACATCGACCACCGCCCCGGCGACCACCACCGTGCACGGCAACAGCAACGCCACCCCCAACTCCACCGTGCCCGACAAGGGCGGCGGCCCGCCGACCAGCCATCCCGGCGGCGGCGGATGAGCAGCCGGGCATCGCACCTGCCGCCTCGTCGCCGCCAGATCGCAACGCCGTGGGTCCTGCTGGTGCTCCTGCTGGCAGGGCTCACGGCGTCGCTGGCCCTCCACCAGCTGCTGACCGACGGAGGCGCAGGGCGTCGGGTCGGCCCGTCGGTGTTCGACGCGAAGGCGCCGACCGGCCCGCTGGCCGACCTGTCGCGCTCCCCGCTGCGCTGGGCACGGGGCGACGCCCACGGGGTCGGGATCGCCCTGGTCGACGTCGGCGATCCGACCGCCGCAGCCGAGGACGTCGCCGACGTGCTGGCCGCACGCGACGTCGACGCGTCGTGGTTCCTGTCGGGCCGGACCATCGCCGACCACCCCGCGGTGGTGGCGCTGGCCCGGGAGCGCGGTGGCGAGGTCGGGATCACCGGCTACACCGGCCGGGACCTGGCCGAGCTCCCCGACTGGCGGCTGCGGCTCGAGCTGTCGACCACGCAGGCCGCGCTCGCCGCCAAGGGCAACGTCACCACGTCGCTGCTGATGCTGCCCCAGGCCGCCAGCGCCTCCCGGGTCGACGCCGCGGCCTTCCGCGCCGCCCGGACCGCCGGCCACCAGGGCTACGGCCTGGTGGTGGGCGTCGACCCCGAGGACGCTGTCGGGGGCCAGGTGGCGGTGATCCCGCTCGACCGGCACGCCTCGGATCGGCTCGCGGCGCTGCTGGACCGAGCTCGCGGGGCGACGCTCCAGCCGATGCCGGTGTCGCAGCTCGCCGGCATGACCGGGACGGCCAACAGCCCCGTCGGGGGTTGGGCGCAGGCCAACGGCCGGGCGCTGTTGGCCGCCGGGTGGGCCGCCGACGTGGTGGTGCTCGTCATCGAGACCCTGTTCTGGCCGGTGACCGTGCTGCTATCGATCCGGGCGCTCCTGAGCCTCGTGGCCGCGCTGTGGCACGCCCGCCACCCGACCCGGGGCCACTGGGTGGGCCCGGTCACCGTCATCGTGCCCGCCTACAACGAGGCCGCTGCGATCGAGGACACGATCCTGTCGCTGGTCGAGTCCGACTGGCCGTGGGGGCTGGAGGTCATCGTCGTCGACGACGGCTCGACCGACGGGACCGGCGACCTCGTCCGCTCGCTCGGCATCCCCGGGGTGTGGCTGATCCAGCAGCCCAACGCGGGCAAGCCCGCCGCGCTCAACGCCGCCATCGCCGCGGCCCGGACCGACGTCGTGGTCATGGTCGACGGCGACACGATGTTCGAGCCGGACACCGTCGCCCGGCTGGTCGCCCCGTTCTCCGACCCGCGGGTCGGCGCCTGCAGCGGCAACGCCAAGGTTTGGAACCGGCGGGCGTTGCTCGGCCGCTGGCAGCACATCGAGTACGTGATGGGGTTCAACCTCGACCGGCGGCTGCTGGCCGTGTGCCGGGCGATCCCGACGATCCCCGGGGCGATCGGGGCCTTCCGGCTGCAGGTGCTGCGGGAGGTCGGCGGGGTCAGCGACGACACGCTGGCCGAGGACACCGACCTCACCATGGCCATCACCCGTCGCGGCTGGCGGGTCACCTACCAGGAAGACGCCCTGGCGTGGACCGAGGCGCCGTTCACCGCCGGCGACCTCTGGCGGCAGCGCTACCGCTGGAGCTACGGCACGCTGCAGGCCATGTGGAAGCACCGGGGTGCCGTGCTGGAGCGGCGGGGCATCGGGCTGGTCGGCATGCCGTACGCGTGGCTGTTCCAGGTCACCCTGCCGCTGTTCGGCCCGGTGGCCGACGTCGTGGCGCTCTACACACTGTTGACCGGCGGCTCCGTGGCGGTCCTGGCGGCCTGGCTGCTGTTCACCGCGGTGCACACGGGGCTAGCGGTGGTGGCCTTCCGCCTCGACCGCGAGCGTCTCGGCCCGCTGTGGGCACTGCCGTTGCAGCAGGTGTTCTATCGCCAGCTCATGTACCTGGTCGCCATCCAGTCGGTCCTCAGCGCTCTCACCGGCACCCGCCTCCGCTGGCACAAGCTCCGCCGCCTCGAAGCTCAGTCCGCTTTGGCGACCTGAGCGTTGCGCCCGGCCTGCGACGGGAGCTTGCAGACGGTGTCGAGGCCGAGGACGTGGTTGAGGCGGCCGAAGGCCAGCCAGGAGCCGATGCACATGCTCAGCTCGACGATCTCCTGCTGGGTGTAGTGCGCAGTCATGCGGTCCCACAAGGCCTCGTCGAGGCCGTGGTGGTCGAGGGCGTAGCGCTCGGCGTACTCGGCGGCGAGGCGGGTGCGGTCGTCGAAGGCGTCGGTGGTGCGCCAGTCGGCGACGGCGGTGGCGAACGTCTCCTCGACGGTCTCGCCGTCGCGCTCGGTTCGCCAGTCGAGGCAGAAGTTGCAGCCGTTGATCTGGGCGATCCGCAGCCGGGCGGCCTCGAACTCCCGCAGCCCGAGGGTGGTGTGGGCGTAGACGGCCAGCGAGAACTTGCTGGCTGCCACCCCGATGCCGGGGACCATCTCGCCCCAGACGTACTCGAGGGCGTCCTTGCCGTCGGGGATGTCGATCCTCATGCTGGGGTCCTTCCGAGCTTGCCGGCGGCGGCCGGGCGGAGCGGGACGTCGAGGGCGTCGTAGAGGCCGGGCTCGGCGGCGACGAGCCAGTCGATGGCGTTGACCAGCCGGCCGACCGCCGTGGCGTTGCCGCCCGCCGACCGGTTGCCGCCCTCGTCGGTGGCCTCGACGGTCACCTCGATGCGGGGCCGCCCCTCGATGACCACCCGGTGGGCGCCGTCGCCGTCGGGTGGCGTGGGCCAGTCGGGGGCACACGACGCGTGGATGCGGGTCACGTGCTCGATGACGATGCAGGGCCGGCCGGCCACGATGCCTTGGACCTCGAACCGCACCGCGCCCTGCGTGCCGGCCTCGAACTCGCCCATCGTCTTGGTGGTGACGGTGGTGTCGAGGGGCCGGCGCTCGACGGTCTCCCGGACGTCGTCCAGGTCGACGCCCAGCGCCCGGGCCATCAGCCGCACCTGCCCGCCCCACACCATCGTCGGGACGGTGGGCGCCAGCATCGGCGGCTCGTAGTCGAGCGGTTGGCCCATCCCGACCAGGTACCGGACCGAGTCCTCCTGGTCGTAGGTGGCGTAGTCGAAGATCTCCTGGCAGCGGATCACGTCGATCTCGCCGCCGAGGCCGCTGATCAGCAGCGGCAGGATGTCGTTGCCCCAGCCGGGATCGATGCCGGAGACGAACAGCGACCCGCCGCCCTCGGCGATCGCCTCGTCCACCGGCTCCCGGACCTCGGGCGGCGCGTTCTGGGGGTCGTAGAGGGCGTAGAGCGCCGGGGTGATGACGACGGCCCCGGCTCGGATGGCCCGGACGATGTCGGCCAGGGCGTCGTCCGGCCGGATGTCCCCGGAGGCCGCATACACGATGGCCTCGGGCCGGGCAGCGAGGACGGCGTCGACGTCGGCGGTGGCGGCGACCCCGAGAGCTTCGGCGAGGCCGGCGAGCTCCCCTGCGTCCCGCCCGACCTTCTCCGGGTCGTGGACGACGACTGCCGTCAGCTCCAACCCCGGATGCGCGGCGACAGCCCGGATCGCCGCCCGCCCCACGTTCCCCGTCCCCCAAACGCCCACCGTGATCACGCCGTGGACCCTACCCCGAGATCTGACACTCCGTCAGAAACCATGGCGGGTCGCGGCCAGGCGCGACGTGGGGCCCGACCGGGCGGTCGGACCCCACTCTCACGTGCTTGGTCGGCTCAGCGCGGGGCGGCCAGCGGCACCGGCAGGCTCGGGGTCGTCACCGGCGGCAGCGTCGGCGTGGTCACCGGCAGGCTCGGCGTGGTCACCGGCGGCAGCGTCGGCGTCGTGACCGGCAGGCTCGGCGTCGTCACCGGGAGATCCGGCGTCGGCAGACCCGGCACCGTCGGCGTCGTGACCGGCGGCAGCGTCGGTGTGATCACCGGCAGGCTCGGCGTCGTCACCGGCAGGTCCGGCGTCGGCAGGCCCGGCACCGTCGGCGTGGTCACCGGCGGCAGCGTCGGCGTCGTGACCGGCAGGCTCGGCGTCGTCACCGGGAGATCCGGCGTCGGCAGGCCCGGCACCGTCGGCGTCGTGACCGGCAGGCTGGGGGTCGTCACACCCGGCAGGGTGGGGGTGGTCACCGGGAGATTCGGTAGTGGCGGAATCTGGGCTGAGCTAGCAGACGACCAGGTCGCAGCGATGATCACCGCTCCGACAACAGCCACTGCCAACAGGGTCCACCGGATCTTGGTCAAGGGGTCTGACCTCCTCCGTCGTGCCCGCCAGCCCGCACACCTCCGCGAGACTACGCACGTATCGTGCGACTTGCACCACGCAACGTGGTGATAACCACTATGAGGGTGGCGCGAGGAAGCGGGTCCGGATGCGGCCGATGCCGTCGATCCAGCTCTCGACGGTCTCACCGGGCTGGAGGAAGCGGGGCGGCTGGCGGGTGAACCCGACGCCCGAGGGGGTGCCGGTGAAGATGATGTCGCCGGGCAGCAGCGTGACCACCGCCGACAGCTCGGCGACCAGCGCCGGCACGCCGAACACCAGGTCGCTGGTGCGCCCCTCCTGCACGGTCTCGCCGTCGATGGCGCAGCCGAGCGCCAGGTCGTCCGGGTCGGCCAGCTCGTCGGGGGTCACCACCCAGGGGCCGACCGGCGCGTACCCCGGGTACGACTTGCCCAGGCTGAACTGGCTGCCCGCCGCGATCTGGAGGGTGCGGTCCGACACGTCCTGGCCGACGGTGAGGCCGGCGACGTGCGCCCAGCCATCGGCCACGTCGACCCGCCGGGCCTGCCGGCCGATGACCACCACCAGCTCGACCTCCCAGTCGACCGTGCCCCCGGACAGCTCGACATCGGCGAACGGCCCGGTGATGGCGGTCGGGAACTTGGTGAAGGTGGCCGGAACCTTCGGCACCTCCATGCCCGTCTCCTCGGCGTGGGAGCGGTAGTTGAGCCCGATGCCGAAGACCTGCCGGGGCGCGGGCGTCGGGGCTGCGAGCCGGGCCGGGTCGATGGGCGTCGCCGCCGCCACCCCGATCTCCGGCTCCACCTCGATCCCGGCGGCGAACTCCCGGAAGGCGTCCCAGTTGTCATACAGCGCCTGGATGTCGGGCCCGAACCGCCCGGCCGACACCGTCGCGACGTCGACGCCCTGGTCGTCGGCACCGGGGGCGACCAACGTCGCCCGTCCATCCAGGTTGGCGAGCCTCATGGGCGTGATCCTGTCACGCCACCCGGCGGCTCGTCCGCTCCAGCCGTAGGTGATCAGCGCAAGCCGAGGGCCTTGCACGCAGTCAGCAGCGAGGCCGGCAGGTCGTTGTCGGTCCCACAGGAGATGCCGGTCCCGGCCGTGAGGAACGTCCAGCGCCCACCGTGGTCGGCCAGGAAGACCTGCTCGCTCTCCCAGCACGGGGCGCCCGGCCGACCGCACGTGGCGTTGTCGGGGATGGCGACGAGCCGGGCGTAGCCGCCGTGGCACTGCGTGATCTTGATCGCCGCCACATGCGGTGGTTCGAGGGCGGCCCGGACCACGGGGAGCATCGCCTCCGAAGTGCACCGCGCAGCGCTTGCTGCCGTGCTGTAGGCGACGGCGGTCGCGACCCAGATGGTGCCGCGGCCGAGGGGTTGCGCCAGGTCGACGATCGCGCTCCGGCCGGTACTGGAGTGCACCACCTTGTAGCGGTTGTGGCCGACGGCTTGGACCTGCGTGCCCGGGATGCCGAACGTGCACGCCGCCGCGACGTCGGGCGCCGACAGCCGCCACGGCTGGTGGCCCTGGTCGATCGCGTCCTGCAGCTCTCGGATCGCGTCAAGCCCGCCGTCGGGGCACACGAAGTGCGGCGCCGCCGGCGGCCGGCCGGTCGTGGTGGTCGTCGCCACCGTGGTCGTCGACGTCGTCGATGACGTCGACGTCGAGCCCGGGGTCGTCGTCGACGTCGAGGTCGAGGTCGACTTCAGCGGCCGGGCGGCGTCGTCCTCCCCGACGCTGCAGGCCGCCAGCGCCAGCGGCACCACCGCCAACATCGAGACAACAAGCTTCCGTACCATGACGCCTCCCGCCGTTCGCACATCCGCGAAAACCCAACAGACGCCCAACTGCCCACCGGGGTTGACATGACGCCCGAAGGAATTGCCGCGAACCTCACCTGGGCCGAGGTGACGGCCCGGCGCATGGCCCGTCACGCGCTGACCGAGCCCGCCCGGGACCTGACACCGGCCGACGTCGCAGGCGTGCTGTGCGGCGCCCATGCCCAGGTCATGACCGCCGCCGAGCTCTCTGTCGGGCGGCGGATCGCCGGCGCCACCCGGGTCGACGTGCAGCGCGCGCTCTCGGACGACCGCACCCTGGTCAAGACGTTCGGTCCCCGCGGCACCGTGCACCTGCTGCCCACCGCCGACCTGCCCATGTGGACCGGGGCACTGTCGGCCCTGCCGCCGTCGACGCCTCAGCACCCCGAGCCCGTCCGCTTCAGCCCCGACGAGGCGGACCAGGTCATCGCCGGCATCGGTGTCGTGCTGGCCGACACCGAGCTGACCGTCGACGAGCTGACCGAGGCGCTCGCCGACCAGGTTGGCCCTTGGGCCTGCGAGCGCACCATGGACGCCTTCCAGGACAAATGGCCCCGCTGGCGCCAACTCACCAGCACCGCTGCCCACCGCGGCGTCCTGTGCTTCGGCCCGAACCGGGGCCGCAACGTCACCTACACCAACCCCCACCGCTGGCTGCCCGGCTTCCGACCCGACGACGGCGACACCGCCCTGCGCACCCTGGTCGAGCGCTACCTCTGCTCCTACGGGCCCGCCACGCCGCAGCACTTCGCCCGGTGGCTCAACATCCCGCCCCGCCGGGCCGCCGAACTGTTCGACGGCCTGGAGCTGGAGGAGGTCGAGCTGGAGGGCGAGCCCGCTCGGGTCAACCCGGGCGACACCGAGGCACCCGCCGAGCCCCACCGGGGCGTTCGGCTACTCCCCTACTTCGACGCGTTCGTCGTGGCCGGCCAGCCGCGGGACCGGCTGTACCCGGGCGCAGCGGCGGAGCGGGCCCTGGCCCCGTCGGGCCAGGCCGGCAACTACCCGGTGCTGCTGGTCGACGGCGTGGTCGGCGGGGTGTGGCACCAGCGCCGCTCCGGCCGCAAGGTCGCCATCACCGTCGAGGCCCTCGAGGCCCTGACGTCAGCCCACCGCCGCGAGCTCGACGCCGAGGTCGATCTCGTCGCCACCATCATGGAAGCCACCCCCACCCTGACCATCGGCCCCGTCACCGTCGGCGCCCACGCCTGACGCCTGGCTCGGGGGGGGGGGACGCGCCCCCTCGCCCCCTCAGCTGGCGAAGATGCGGTCGATCTCGATGCTGTAGATCAGCCCGTCCCAGCCGTCGGGTGTGAAGCTGCCGGCTTCGTTCGCCGCCGCGAGGCGGTCGATCAGCGCCGGGTCGTCGAGCGACCGTGCGACGAGGACCGCCGTCCCCTTCCCCATGATCTGGTTGCGCGACGTCGTCACGCTGAAGCCGACGATGGGTTGGCGATCGAGGTTGCGCTTGAGCAGCGACTCCGGGTGGACCGTGAAGTGCACGCGGTCGTCGAGGCACCCGGCGATGGTGACCACTGCGTGGGGCTCGCCCGCCTTCGTGACGGTGGCGATCGTGATGTTGCGGACCGAGTTCACGAACCCCGCGACCTGGGCCGCATCCCACTGGTCGTCGCCCATGAACGACCGGGTGAACGCGCTCGCGCCCCGCATCGACCGGTCGAGCGCTTCCTGCAGTTCCGACATGGACCCGACTCGATACCAGAAATGTCCGCCGGGAGTGTCGAATCCGGGCAGGTGGCTGCGTCTCGTCGGTGACCACCCAGAACGCAGCCGAAGGAGACAGACCGATGGACATCAACGTGAACGTGATCACCCTGGCCGTGCAAGACCTCGACACCGCCAAGCGCTTCTACACCGAGGGCCTCGGCGCCTCGATCGCCCTCGACCAGGGCGGCTTCGTGCGGCTGGAACTGGGCGAGGGCTCGTCGGACCTGGCCCTCTACCGCCGGGACGCCCTGGCCGGCGACGCCGGCGTGGCCCCCGACGGCCGAGGCTTCCGGGGCGCCACCCTCTCCTACATCACCGACTCGGCCGACCAGGTCGACGCCGTCCTGGCCCGGGCCGTGGCCGCCGGCGCCGAGGTGACCAAGCCGGCGAAGCGGGCGCTCTGGGGTGGCTACAGCGGCGTCGTCACGGACCCCGACGGCCACATCTGGAAGGTGGCGACCAGCAACGGGCCGCCCCGCCTGCGGCGCCGGCCGGCCGACACCGCGGTCGTCCCGGCCCCGCCCCAGGAGACGATCGTCACCGTCGGCGTCGCCGACATCAAGGTCACCAAGGCCTTCTACGAGGCCCTGGGCCTCCCGGTCGACAAGAGCTACGCCAAGTTCGTCAGCTTCAACCCCAAGGGCTCGTCGGGCCTGGGCCTGTACCGCTGGAACGACCTGGCCGCCGACGCCGGCGTCGCCCCCGAGGGCGAGGGCTTCCGGGGCTTCACGTTCTCCCACATCGTCGACTCGGCGAGCGAGGTCGACGTCGTCATCGACCGGGCCGTCGCCGCCGGTGCCGAGGTGACCAAGCTGGCCGAGCAGGCGGCTTGGGGCGGTTACAGCGGCTACGTCACCGACCCCGACGGCGTCCTCTGGAAGGTCGCCTCCGCCAACTGAGCCTCTGCTCATCACGACCCGGGCCTGCCGACGGGGACGTCGGCAGGCCCGGACGGCGCGCACTCAGGTCGCGACCGACGTGAGGTGGGTGAGCACGCAGCGCCAGTCGGCGCCGCGGGCGACGAAGACGTCGGTGCTCCACTCGTCGAGGGTGAAGGCCTCGCCGTGGTAGGCGCCGCTGTTGCGGACCCGGGCGATGACGACGGCGACGTCACCGTAGCGGCGGACGTCGTGGACCTCGGAGGTCATGGTGTCGTGGGTGATGCGGCCGGCGGCCACCGAATCCAGGAACTGCCCGCCGCTGAAGGTGCCGTTCTCGCCGACGAACACCCAGTCGGGCTCGGCGAAGGCACCGATGGCGGTGGCGTCGTTGGCGACGATGGCCTTGTTCCAGTCGGCGAGCAGGGCCTCGAAGGTCGCCTTGTCGGCAGCGGGGACGTTCATGCCGGCGACGACTCCCCGGCGTAGGTGCCGAAGCTCCAGAGGTTGCCCTCGGGGTCGCGAACGGTGAACCCCCGAGACCCATAGTCCTCGTCCCGCAGACCCCGGACGACCTCGGCACCGGCCGACGTCGCCCGCTCGAACAGTGCGTCGGGATCGTCGCACACGACGTAGACGGAGTCGTTGCCCGACGTGCGCTGCCCGAACGACGAGTCGTCCTTGCCGGCGGTGCCGAACATGATCCCGCCGCCCGGCGGCCAGCGCATCTCGGCGTGCTCGATGACGTCCGGTTCGTTCTCCCGGGCGTACGAGGCGACGGTCTCGAACCCGAAGGCGTCGGCGAGGAAGCGCATCGCGGCCGGCGCATCCCGGAAGGAGAGCACGGGCCAGACGTGGGTGGTGGTTGTGGTGGTGCTGGTCATGCCAGCAGCGTCACCCCGGCGGGCCCGGCTCGTCTTGGAAAGATGGAACCTCCTCGGCGAGGTAGCGCGACGGCGAGCAGCCGGCCAGGTCGAGGAAGTCGCGGTCGAGGTGCGCCTGGTCGTAGTAGCCGCAGGCCGCCGCGACCTGGGCGATCGTGGTGAAGGAGGGCGTCGAGCGGAGCATGGCGGTGGCTCGCTCGAAGCGCATGACCCGAGCGGCGAGCTTCGGCCCGAGGCCGAGCTCCTCGCCGAAGCGCCGGGTCAGGTGCTGGCGACTCCAGCCGACCTCGGTGGCGAGATGGCCGATCGGCGCCGTGCCGCCCGAACGGACCAGCTCCCGCCAGGCGTGGGTCACCTCGGCGGCCGGGACGAGCGCTCGCGGGTCGAGCCAGCCCAGCAGGACCGAGTCGCAGGCGGCGAAGCGGCCGGGCCAGTCGGCGATGCCCTGGAGTCGCTCCCACAGCTCCCAGCCCCGTCCGCCGACGACGTCGGCGCACTCGACCGACGTGTCCCACAGCGCCCGGGCGGGCAGGCCGAGCAGGGTGCGGGCGCCGAGGGGGCTCAGCTCGATGGCCACACCCTCCTGGACGGTGCCGTAGCTGATGGCGGCCGGCCCGGCCTGCAGGCCGCCGACCACGGTGCGGTAGCTGTCGGGCGCCTGCCGGGGGTCGGTCTGCTCGACGACGTCGATGGTCGGCCCGATGCTGACGATGAAGGTGAGGTGCCGCGACGGCAGGCCCCGGTGGATGCCCGGCTCGAACCCGGCGAGCCGGTAGCCGATGTACCGCTCGATGAGCCCGGTCAGCGGCCCTGCCGGACGCCCCACTGCCCCGTCGCTGCGAACCTCCACTCCCCCGAGGCTACGACCAGGTCACGGCGGGCTCACCCTCGCCAGCAGCTCGACCAGGGTGGGAAGGGCTTCGCGGGCGATGCTGAAGTGGCCCAGCCCGTCGACGGTGCGCAGCTCGGCCTGCGGGATGAGCTCGGCGGTGTGGTGGGCGTGCGCCACCGGGACCACGGTGTCAGCCGTGCCGTGGAGGATGGTGACCGGGCAGCGGACTGCAGCCACGTCGAAGGACTCCCAGCCGTGCTGCGGGCCGTCGGCGATCCGATCGTCGGCGTAGCCCTGCGCACCGAACCGGGCGAAGGCGTCCCGCATCAGCTCGAGCATGGCGGTGACGAACTCGCCGTCGGTGAACAGGGCCATGTCGGCCGGGGCCAGCGGGGCGACGCTCCCGTCCTGCGTGGCGGCCAGCAGCTCGGCGGCCTGTGCGAACTGCTTGAGCCCGTCCTCGCCCCAGAGCTCGGTGGCGTGGGCCAGCGCCGCCTCGCGGTCGGCCACGTCCCAGATGGCGCCGGTCGCGTCCTCGAGCCCGCCCATCTCCGCCCGGGCCTCGGGCCAGCGCATGTCGGTGAGGGCGCACATCAGCATCACCGCGTCCACCCGCTCGGGGGCCAACGCCGCCAGGGCGAGGGCGTAGGCCCCGCCGGTCGACACGCCGACCACCGTGCAGCGGTCGATGCCCAGAGCATCGAGCACAGCCAGCCCGTCCGGCACCCAGTCGGCGATCGAACGCCCGGGCAGCGGGGTCGACAACCCGTAGCCGGGCCGGTCGATGCCGATCCCGCGGATGCCCGCGGCGCCGGCCTCACGGGCACCGAGACCCGGCTCGAGACGTGACCCGGGCCCGCCGTGGCAGTTCAGCGCCGGCGTGCCGTCGGGTGGCCCGTAGTCGGAGTAGCCGAGCGTCCGGCCGCCGGGGAGGGTCAGGGTCTGGGTCAGTGCGTCACGCATGTCCGGCTCCGGAGGATGGAGGATGAGGTGGACTAGATGGCGACCGAGTCGGGAACTGGTATTGACCCGAAACTAGAACTATTCCACCATGGGGTGGAGGTCCGGGCATGTCCAGGGAAACACCGATTGGCGACGATGCGCTGCTCCGCAGGCACGGCCTGCAGGTCACGGCCCAGAGGTTGGCCGTGCTACGAGCGGTGTCCGACCGGCCCCACAGCACCGCGGACGACATCTACATGATCGTACGGGTCGATCTCGGTGCCATCTCCCGCCAAGCGGTCTACGACGCTCTGGCCGCCCTCACCGACCGGGGCATCCTGCGGCGCATCCAGCCGGCCGGCTCCCCCGCCCGCTACGAGGACCGGGTCGACGACAACCACCACCACCTCATCTGCCGGACCTGCCGCCGGATGATCGACGTGGACTGCGCCGTCGGCGAGACCCCGTGCCTCACGGCCGCCGACAACGCCGGCTACGAGGTCGACGAAGCCGAGGTCATCTACTGGGGCCGATGCCCCGAGTGCGTCGGGGCAGCCTCCGCCTCTCCCGGCGCTCCGAGCAACCAGCCATGACAACGAAACACCGAGAGGAGAGCTGACGTGTCTGACGGCAGCGAAAGCGAGAACCCAGTAATCGATGCGCCGACACCGAAGGCGCATCGGCCGAGGTCCAACCGGGACTGGTGGCCGAACCAGCTGGACCTGTCGGTGCTCCACCAGCACTCGGAGCGGTCCAACCCGATGGGCGGCGACTTCAGCTACGCGGAGGAGTTCAAGAAGCTCGACCTCGACGGCCTGCGCCAGGACCTCATCGACGTGATGACCACGTCGCAGGACTGGTGGCCGGCCGACTACGGCCACTACGGGCCGCTGTTCATCCGCATGTCATGGCATGCCGCCGGCACCTATCGCATCGCCGACGGCCGGGGCGGTGGTGGCAGCGGTGACCAGCGCTTCGCTCCCCTGAACAGCTGGCCGGACAACGCCAGCCTCGACAAGGCCCGCCGGCTGCTCTGGCCGATCAAGCAGAAGTACGGCAACAAGGTCTCGTGGGCCGACCTCCTCGTCTACGCCGGCAACGTCGCCATGGAGTCGATGGGCTTCACGACGTTCGGCTTCGGCTTCGGCCGGGAGGACACCTGGGAGCCCGACGAGATCTTCTGGGGCCCCGAGGACGAGTGGCTCGGTGACGAGCGCTACAGCGGCGACCGGGAGCTCGCCGGCCCGTTCGGCGCCGTGCAGATGGGCCTGATCTACGTCAACCCCGAGGGCCCCAACGGCACCCCGGACCCGCTGGCCGCCGCCCGGGACATCCGGGAGACCTTCGCCCGCATGGCCATGGACGACGAGGAGACGGTCGCGCTCATCGTCGGTGGCCACACGTTCGGCAAGACCCACGGCGCCCACAGTGCGGACTACGTCGGCCCCGAGCCCGAGGCGGCCCCGCTCGAGGAGCAGGGCCTCGGCTGGCGCAACACCGCCGGTACCGGGGTGGGCGGCGACGCGATCACCAGCGGCCTCGAGGGCGCGTGGACCAACGAGCCCACTAAGTGGGACAACGGCTTCCTCGAGAACCTGTACAAGTACGAGTGGGAGCTGACCGAGAGCCCCGCCGGGGCGAAGCAGTGGAAGCCCACGGATCCCGCCGCACAGGACGCCGTGCCCGACGCCCACGACCCGGCGAAGCGCCACGCGCCGATGATGCTGACCACGGACCTGGCGCTGCGCCAGGACCCGATCTACGCGCCGATCACCCAGCGCTTCCTGGAGAACCCGGACCAGCTCGCCGACGCCTTCGCCCGGGCGTGGTACAAGCTGCTGCACCGCGACATGGGGCCTGTCACGCGCTACCTGGGCCCGTGGGTGCCGGAGCCGCAGCTGTGGCAGGACCCGGTGCCCGCCGTCGACCACGAGCTGGTCGGCGACCAGGACATCGCGGCGCTCAAGCAGCAGATCCTGGGCTCGGGGCTGTCGATCTCCCAGCTGGTCGGCGCCGCGTGGGCATCGGCCTCGACGTTCCGCGGGACCGACAAGCGGGGCGGCGCCAACGGCGCCCGGGTCCGACTCACGCCGCAGAAGGACTGGGAGGTCAACGACCCGGCCGAGCTGGCCAAGGTGCTGCAGGCCCTCGAGCAGATCCAGCAGGACTTCAACAGCTCCGCGGCGGGCGGGGTCAAGGTCTCGCTGGCCGATCTGATCGTCCTGGGCGGTGCCGCGGCGGTCGAGCAGGCGGCGAGGAACGCCGGGTTCGACGTCACAGTCCCGTTCGCGCCGGGGCGCACCGACGCCTCGCAGGACCAGACCGACGTCGACTCGTTCGCCGTGCTCGAACCGACCGCCGACGGGTTCCGCAACTACCTCCGGCCCGACGAGAAGATCTCGCCGGAGACGCGGCTGCTCGATCGGGCCAACCTGCTGACGCTTACCGCTCCCGAGATGACGGTGCTCGTCGGCGGGCTGCGGGCCCTGAACGCCAACGCGGGGCAGACCGCGCACGGCGTGTTCACCAGCCAGCCCGAGGCGCTGACCACCGACTTCTTCGTGAACCTGCTCGACATGGGCACGGAGTGGAAGGTGTCCGAGGCCTCGGACCAGGTCTACGAGGGCCGGGACCGCTCCACCGGCGAGGTCAAGTGGACGGCCACGGCTGTCGACCTGGTCTTCGGGTCGCACTCCCAGCTCCGTGCGCTGGCCGAGGTCTACGCCCAGGACGACTCCAAGGAGAAGTTCGTGCGTGACTTCGTCGCCGCGTGGGACAAGGTCATGAGCCTGGACCGGTTCGACCTGGACTGATCACCCCTCTACCGCCCCGGGTGCCGAGATCAAACCTCGACACCCGGGGCCGAGAGGGTAAAGGTAGAGGCGGCGGGCCTGAGCAAGGAGGCCCCCCGATGGCAGGTCTCGACAGCCAGAACTTCGGAGCACCCGACGAGACCCGGCCGTTCCCCAACGGCCACCTCGACGTCATCACGATGGGCGACAACACCGTCGGACGGGCGACCTTCGAGCCCGGCTGGAGGTGGTCCGAATCGGTCAAGCCCATCGCCGGCACCGAGTCGTGCGAGCATCCGCACTTCGGCTACGTGGTATCGGGCCACATCCACGTGGCCATGGACGACGGCGACGAGGCCGACCTCGGCCCCGGCGACCTGGTCAACATCGCCCCCGGTCACGACGGGTGGGTTGTCGGCGACGAGCCCGTCGTCATGATCGACTTCGAGGGCGCGTCGAACTACGCCAAGTAGCCCGGCGGGCCTC
>Ga0075429_100001034_pt1 | contig 22244 bp, 12 predicted proteins | sample RhiMetdeltSRZDD3_FD_75295 | JGI IMG/M metagenome (GOLD analysis project Ga0075429, IMG submission 75295) | Populus rhizosphere microbial communities from Tennessee, USA - Rhizosphere MetaG P. deltoides SRZDD3 | ecosystem: Host-associated > Plants > Roots > Rhizosphere > Soil | place: USA... | reverse complement strand
CCCGTTACTCTCACCAGGTCGTCATTTATTGACGCCTGCACCTTCAATGCTGCGTCTTTTATAAGCTTTACGATCTTTTTGGCATCATCTTGTGCAAGCCCATTTCTTACCAGCACTTCTTTTCTCCAAACTTTTCCACTTTGAACTCCCTCTTTGCTGAGATCAAATGCTAAAGGATCTATGCCTTGCTTATGAGCTCGACTGACCAGCACATCACATAGTTGCCGCATCTTCATGTCATCCTCTGTTTCGATATTGATCTTAAAATCTTTTTTATTCAGATCGATCACAACATGGCTTCCTTTAAAATCAAAACGATTAGTGATTTCTTTTGTAGTAACGTTTACCGCGTTATCGAGTGCTTGTGCATCTACTCTAGAAACAATATCAAATGAAGGCATAATACAATTTTTAATTGGGCTCAAAAGTAAGATTGTTTATAATAAAAAACCCCTCACAGAAATGAGAGGTTTTATTACATGAGAAAACTTATCTATTATGTATTATTGGCTTTGTCCTACCCTGTTTTGTTCGTCTTGTGAGCTACTGTTTCTTCGTCTCGGTTGATTTTGCTGACTTGTCTTCCCAAATCGCCACGTGAATGTTCCCGTTACTTGCCTGATGTCAGGACGGGCCCTAAAACCCCCATCGATCATTCCGTAAGTATTTCTTCCCTCAAATTTTTGCCACGCAAATGGATCACGAACATTAAACCTAAGTGTACCTTTCCCTTTCATTATTTGCTTTTGGAAGCCAAAACTCATTTGATAAATCGGTTCCATCCTTGTAAGACCGCCGAGTGCTTTATGACGATACATTCCGCTAAGCTCAGCGCTCCATCCTTTTTTGAAAGTGAAGTTATTAGTGATGTTTGCAGTAAAGGAAGTATAAGAAAGATCAATATTAAAGGTGTCGTAAACACCCTTGTAGCGATTATTATACACATTTGTAAAGAAGTTCGCATTCCACCATTTGGCAAACGTGATCGGCGCAGTAATTGAAACGCCAATATTTGTGAACTGGGCCACATTATCAACGGTAAGAAATCTTATTTTACTATTTGGTTCTGGCTTTACTATTTGGGAAATAATATCATCGGTTGTATTAAAATTAAAAGTTGTTATGAACTTACCATTGAAACTATGTGTCAGGTCAATATTATGAGTGTATTGCGGACGCAGGTAAATATTGCCCTGCCTGTATGACAATGTATCAAGGAAATAAGTAAATGGGTTCAAATCCTGGTAGTTTGGTCTTTGAATACGACGGCCATATGCAATGGTCAAAGTATTTTTCTTGTCTGCTTTATAGCTAATGAAAGCTGTTGGAAATAGATTTGTTGTATCTCTTTTAAAAGTTTGTTTTGTTACCACCTGATTCCCATGTGCAATAGTACTTTCCAATCTTAGTCCAGCCTGGAATGTCCATTTTTTAATTTCCCTGTTATAATTAACATAGGCTGCATTAATGGTTTCATCGTAAATAAAATGATTTGAACGTATGTGATCAATTTCCCATTCATTATTGATCATTCGCTCATAGTTTACAAGGTTATTATTTTTTACATAGCTGAATTTTATCCCTGCCTCAAATCTCCCGTTTTTCACAGGCTGAACATAATCAGTTTTGAATGTATAGATATCTATATTAGATGGTAAGTGACCTTTCAAATAAGATGTTCCTGTTTTTTGTAATGCATCATTGTAAAAATCTGTTGTCAGTACCATATCAGAAACATTGCTATAAACGACGTAGTCAAAATCTGCCGTCAGCTCCCTGCCGGTGGTATCAAATGTATGTTTCCAGTTAAGGTTAAGAGTGGCATTTTGAAACTTAAGATCATTATCCGTTGAAGAGATTAACCTGTTCTCAAGCTTTTTATTTGCATCGACAAGGTCAGATATTGAAATTGGTGTTGGATGTCCCGAGAAAGTAAATCCGCTGACAACAATCCCGAAAATGTTCTTTTTATCGGCAAACCAATCCAATCCCAATTTTAATGTGTGATTGTTATTCCCAAATTTGAAACGTGTTTCCGTGAAATTATACCCAGTAGTATTATAATTGGCATCAATAAACCTACTATCCAAAGTCAGACGATTCATGCCCTCGAAAACATTTGGATTATAATTTCCAAAGAAATTGATCTTATTCTTTCTATAATTGAAATTTATGCTGTTTTGCGATTTAGGTCTTAAGTACAAGGCTTCGTCTGGATGAAAAAGGCTTGTGGTTGCACCGATCATAATACTTCCGTTAAAACCGTTATTCTTTCCTTTTTTGGTTTTTATGTTTATTACACCGGAGTTACCTGAAGCATCATATTTTGACGAAGGGTTTGTCATGATCTCAACCTGGTCAAGAGCCGATGCCGGCATATTCCGTAAAAGGTTGGCCAAGTCAGCCGCCGATAAAAAAGTTTGTTTCCCATCCATCATCACAATTACTCCCTGCTTTCCGCGAAGACTAATGTTACCATCGTTGTCAACAGTAATGCCGGGAGATTTTTCTAATATATCAAGAGCTGTTGAACCTGCACTTGTAGGGGAAGCATCAACATTCACCACTGTTTTATCTATTTTGGTTTCAATAAAAGGTTTTTTGGCTACCACAGTCACTCCTTCTATTGATTTTGATTCGGGAGCTAACTTTATTGCTTCTACTATGACAGTTGAATTGTCTGGCGTGATCTCTAGTGATTGTCCAAACTTTTTTTGAAAACCAACTGAAGAGACAGAAAGAAGAAATTTTCCTTCAGCTATTTTTTCAAATTCGTATTTACCTGCTTTATCCGTAACTGCTATTTTGACCAATGCTGAATCCCTTGCACGCAATAGTGAAACCGATGCGGATTGAATGGGTTTTTGAGCTTCATCTGTAATAAGCCCCGATACTTTACCAATCTTATTCTGAGAGAAAACGAGAGTAGATAATAAAGTGCAAGTGAGGAGGGTAAATAAATTTCTCATAAGTGCTATACTTTACATGGATGAAGCGTAAAATAACTTTGAATAATCATCTTTAAAAAATGAATTATGATAGGCTTCGTAGTTAAAGTGTTAAAGGGCAAATAATAATTATCTATACACAAGCGGTAAGAATCCTATTTAATAAACATGAACTGTGAAAAACTGTTAAAGAGAAAGTCCCGCATGTGCGGGACTTTTGTTTTTCATGAGAACACTAAAACTGACTGCTTGTATTTTTTTCAAGGCTATACTCGACTTTCGATACTATTTTTTATTCCCCTGTTTTTACGCGGCTGCTTTCTTCACTCGCGCCACCGGTTTTTCTTTTCTGACCACCATTCACCTTTCCTTTTGCAAAACGATACGTGAAACCAAGTGCCACTTGTCTTGAATCACGACGTTGCTGGAAGGCTGCATCAATATTGCTGTACTTGATATCCCCTTTTATTTTTTGCGTACGGAATACATCACGACCCGACAATCGTAAAGTGCCTTTGCCCTTGATGATCTGCTTGCTTATGCCCATATTTACAATTCCAAAACTTCTAATCCTGAAAACACCGTCCACACCACCTGAATTAAAATATCCGCTCACTTCGCCGGTCCATGTTTTTTTGAACTTGAACTGATTTGAAATGTTTCCCTGAAAGGTTGTGGCGCCAATTTCTACAAAATCACCATTTACAATTCCTTCAAAGCGGTTGTTATATAAATTGCTCCACAAGTTTCCACTCCACCATTTTGTTATTTGGCCATTCGCACTTACTGATATACCTATTTGGCGTTGCTTTGCGATATTATCCTTCTTCACATAAGTTTCATTCCTGTCAGTGTTTTGCTCGAGCACTTCGTTGATGATATCAGTTGTTCTCGTATAGTTCAACGTTGTATTTAAAAATCCTTTGTGGTTATGTGTGAATTCTATGTTATGTGCGAATTGAGGCTGCAGATTAGGATTGCCCTGTTCAAAAGTGTATTTATCAAGGAAAAGAATAAATGGATTGAGATCTTCATAATCTGGCCTGCTGATCCTGCGACCATAATTCAACACAAAACTATTTTTATCACTTGGTTTGTATTGAATGAATGCAGTGGGGAATAATTGTGTATAATGACGATCAAATCTCTGATTTGTCGTAACCTGGTTGCCTTTTGCATTTGTATTTTCAAGTCTAAGTCCAAATTGTCCGAACCATTTTTTAGAAAATGGTCTGCTATAGTTTACATAAGCGGCATTTACATTTTCATTATAAATGAAATGATTGCTACGGCCAATATCACGAATTCTTACTCCGTAATTCAAGCTATCATAAATAGCATTATTATCAGTTTCTACAAAACTTGTTTTCAGACCGACTTCAAATTTTGCGCCTTCTTTTAATGGCTTTACATAGTCAACTCTTGCAGTATAAATATTTATATTTTGTGGTAAACTACCTAATAAGGTATCTGCTTTATCTGTGGGCACACCAGTTGCATCGTAATATGCATTCATAAGATCCTGCTTATTCGTACTGCGATAAGTGAGATAATCAACATCAGCGGTCAACTCCTGCCCTGCTGTATCAAGCACCTGGCGGAAGTTTACATTGGTGCTGAAGTTTTTCCATTTTCTATCGTTGCTTGTTTTCGCCAACGTATTGCTTAATAAAATCATGTTTGGATCAGAAATAAACACATCACTTTGATTACTGAATTGGCCGGGATTATAATAGCCTGTGAAAACCGCACCGATCGTTGTATTCTTAGTTGCGAAATAATCAAAGCCAATTTTTGCATTATATGATTTGCCACCTTCTTTTATTCTTGATTCCTGGTCAAAATGAGATTTTATTTCCTTGGTTGAGTGTTCAATGAATTTTCGTTGAATGTCGAGGTCCTGGAAATTTTTACGATTACTATAACCAAGGGTTGTAAAAAGATTTACTTTATTTTTTCTGTAATTAAAATTGAAAGACTCACTCACTTTCGGATAACGACCCTGGCTCCATGTTGATGATAAGCTGCCGCTATAACCAAATTGCTTTGTCTTTTTTGTTTTAATATTAATGACACCGGCATTACCTGCTGCATCATATTTAGCCGGTGGATTCGTCATGATTTCAATTTGATCTAACTGGCTGCTGTTAAGATTACGCAGATAGTTTGCCAGGTCTGTTCCACTTAGATAGGTGGGTCTTCCATCAATATAAACCTGTACTCCTTGTTTTCCTTTCAAACTAATGTTTCCGTCCTTATCAACAGAGATACCGGGTGATTTCTCCAGTACTTCGAGGGCTGAAGTGCCTACATTAGTTACCGATGCTTCTACGTTCACCACCGTCCTGTCTATTTTCTGTTCGATCAACGGTTTTTTAGCAGCTACAGTTACACCTGCAAGATTTTTAGCTATTGGAACAAGCTCAATGGTTTTAAGAGTAACATTATTATTAGAGGAATTGATCTCAAAAATTTCGGAGAAACCTTTTGTATGACCTACGGCGGTAATTGAAACGATGTATTTTCCCTCAACAACATTTTCAAAAACAAAATTGCCTTCCTTATTGGCAACGCTGATCTTTGCTACTGAAGAATCTTTAGCCGCCAGTAATGTTATTGTCGCAGATTCTATTGTTTTAGTATTTCCATCAATGACTTTTCCAGAAATTTTGCCATTCTTTATCTGTGCCTGACTAATTACTGAAAGCATCACAAGTATGGTTGATAAGGTTAAAATCTTTTTCATGGCTATGCCTTTATAAATATGATTAATGTTAATTGTACTGCTTCTGATAAGAACACAACTAAGACGTATGAAGATATTTTTGTGTTACATTTTATTTTAAAAAATCCTGTTGCGATTAAAAGAGTTCGGCTTTCATGATCGGATGTATATTATTACCCTGGTTATTGATTTCCTCCGACACGATTCTGTTCATCGCTTGAACTACTTGCTCTTCTTTTTGGTGCACCATTTATTTTGCCTTTGCTAAAACGGTATGTGAAACCAAAATTCACAACACGGCTATCACGGTTTTCTGTAAATCTCGCGTCAATATTGCTGTATTTAGCTATACCTCTGAATCCTTGCGTGTAAAATATATCACGAACATTTAGACGAATTGTAGCTTTCTTTTTAAATATCTCTTTGCTTATCCCTGCTGATACCATACCCAATGATCTTCCCTGAATCACTCCTTCAATACCACCTGTTCTGAAAAACCCGCTTATTTCAGCAGACCATGTTTTGGCGAAAGTAAATTGCTGTGATCCGTTTAACTGCAGGGTTGTTGCTTTTACCGATATCATTGTATCATTTACAATACCGTCGAACTTATTGTTAAATGCGTTTACAAATACATTACTTCTCCACCATTTCGTAATGGGCACCGTTGTATTTACTGAAATACCAAACTGACGCTGCTCTGCAATGTTTGCTGCTTTAACATAGGTCTCATTCTTTTCTTCATTCTGCTCTATTACCTGTTGAATGATATCAGTGGTCTTTGTATAATTAAGCGTGGTGGTGACCATTCCTTTATAGCTGTGACTTAATTCGATATTGTGGCTGAACTGTGGTTTCAGGTTTGGATTTCCCTGCTGGTAGGTGTATCTGTCAAGAAAATTGATAAAAGGATTTAGTCGCTGATAGTCCGGGCGACGAATTCGTTTACCATAATTCAATACAAAACTGTTTTTTTCATTAGCCTTATATTGTAAATATAATGTTGGGAATAGCTGTGTATAATGACGATCAAATTTTTCACCTGTTGTAACCTGGTTTCCTTTTGCATTCGTGTTCTCCATTCTTAATCCAGCCTGCGCATTCCACTTCTTGCTTAAAGGCCTGCTGAAATTCACATAACCAGCATTGATATTCTCCTCGTAGATAAAGTAATTACTGCGATTAAAATCATGAACTATCTGACCAAATGATATACTATCATATACCGCGTCATTATCGGTTTTTACCAAACTGCTTTTTATTCCGGCTTCAAATCGTATATCTTTTCCGAGATATTTTAAATAATCGATCTTACCGCTATAAATATTTATAGTCTGTGGCAATGCCCCTAAGAGGGTGTCCGCTTTAAAAATAGAATTTCCTGATGCATCAAAATAAGAATTGATAAGGGTTTGATCATTTTTAGAATCATAAATAACAAAATCCAGATCAGCCGTCAATTCTGAATTGAGCGTGTCGAGAACTCTGCGAAAATTAAGATTGGTGCTAAAATTTTTCCATAACTGGTCATTACCCGAAAAAGCTCTGGTCTGGCTATTTGGATTACCTGAGGCATCTGATATATCGGTGGTATTACGGTTAACATTCGTGCGATCACTCGAAAAACCATTAAAGACAACCCCTAACGTAGTTTTCTTTGAAACGAAATAATCCAATCCTACTTTGGCGCCATAATTTTGCGATTTATTTTGCATTCTTGCTGCCTGGTCAAAATTAGAAAGCAATTCTTTTGTGCTCCTATCTCTGAAGGTTCTTTCAATTTCCAACAACCCGAAGCCATGATTATAACTATGACTGAGATTACCGAATAGATTTACTTTATTATTACGATAATTAAGATTTAAACCTTCATTTACTTTTGGATAGCGGCCTTGTCCATAGCCGAGGCTCAGCGAGCCATTATATCCCATCTGTCTATTCTTTTTTGTTTTGATATTGATAACACCAGAAGTACCGGATGCATCAAATTTTGCCGGAGGGTTGGTCATGATCTCAATTTGTTCAAGCTGGTTTGAATTTAAACTCCGCAGATAATTGGCGAGATCAGTTCCTCCTAATTGTGTTTCTCTTCCGTCAATCAAGACCACCACACCCTGCTTTCCTTTTAAACTAATATTCCCATCTTTATCAACAGAAATACCTGGTGACTTTTCCAACACGTCGAGTGCAGAGCTTCCAACATTCGTCACCGCGGCTTCTACATTCACCACCATCCTGTCGATCTTTTGTTCAACTAAAGGTTTTCGTGCAGTAACACTTACATTACTGAGTTCTTTTGAAACCGGAATTAGTTCAATTGTTTTTAGAGCAACAGATACATCTGATGTGCTGATTTCAAAAGTTTCAGAATATCCTTTAACATGACCAATTGCCGAAATAGAGACTAAGTATTTTCCTTCCGCTATATTTTCAAAAAAGAAATGCCCCTGCTTATTAGCCACGGAGATTTTCGCTACCGATGAGTCTTTAGCCCTTAATAAGGTGATTGTAGCAGATTCTATGGTTTTGGCGTTGCCGTCAATTACCAGGCCTGAAACTCTACTTGACCCATTTTGTGCGTAGCTGGTTAAGGATAAGGTTATAATGGCTATCAGTAAAGTCAAAGACTTTCTCATTTTGAATGGTTTAGTGTATTAAGTACCCGTTTTCATGAATTACAGTTCAAAGATAGGTACTTGTTAATACCAAGTACATTGTTTTAAAATGAACGGCCATATTTATTGATAAGTGGCCGGTTCTCATGACATCAATATGACGCAGCAATTTTTCCCGGGTTACAATACTGCGAATTTTAGGTACCAGTGGTGCCTTCAATCGATAAATGGCACTTTTGTCAAGAGTTAAACTAGTCTATCAATTGACCTGATTCTGAAGCAAACATAATTTCGAATTGCAGGTAAGACAACTGCCGTCCGGTAAAATGCATTTTTATCGTAGTTAACGGAGGTAATTAGCCGACGAATCTTTTAATCTTTCCGCGGGTTTCTGTTTTATATTGCAGAAAAAAGGGAAATGACCATTGATTTCAGATCGGATACAGTTACAAAGCCTGGCCCCGGAATGTTGAAAGCAATGATGAATGCTAAAGTTGGTGATGATGTTTTTGGTGAAGATCCTTCTATAAATGAATTAGAACAGATGTCTGCTGATCTCTTCGGAATGGAGGCCGGCCTCTTCTGCCCTTCCGGAACGATGACAAATCAAATTGCCATTAAATGTCATACGCAGCCCGGTGATGAAGTAATCTGTGATGAAAGTGCCCATGTATATCAATATGAAGGTGGTGGCATAGCCTTTAATTCTTCCGCTTCTGTAAAGCTCTTATATGGAGACAGAGGTCGCATCAATGCCGACCAGGTTAAGGCTGCCATAAATCCTGATGATAATCACAAGGCTCGCACAAGCCTCGTCTGTTTGGAAAACACAAGTAATCGTGGCGGCGGTAGCTGTTATGATCTGAGTGAAATAAAAAAAATAAAGCAGGTATGTGTTGAAAATAAACTTTCATTTCACCTCGATGGCGCAAGATTATGGAATGCAATGGTAGCAAAAAATGAACCTCCAAAACAATATGGTGAAATATTTGACAGTATTTCTATTTGCTTAAGTAAAGGTCTGGGTTGCCCTGTGGGGAGTGTTTTAATTGGTAAAAAAGATTTCATAAAAATGGGGCGAAGAACAAGAAAAGTATTTGGCGGTGGAATGAGGCAGGGAGGCTTTATAGCTGCTGCCGGTATTTATGCTTTGCAAAATAACATAGAAAGACTACAACAAGATCATGACAATGCAAAACAGATCGGCGAAGCAATAGCGGAAAGTTCAATAGCAACAACAGTGTTACCAATTGAAACTAATATTATCATTTTTGAAACAGGAAATACACCCGCACAGACCATCATTGATAAACTGAAAGAAAAACAAATCCTATGTTATGCGACGGGACCGCAGCGGGTAAGATTCGTTGTCCACCTTGATATAACGGCGGAAATGGTGAATAAGACTAAAGAAATAATAAAAACTTTTGACAGATAATGTTACCAAAGATAAACCCAACGACAACTGCAGTATGGGGATCATTAGAGGAACATTTTTCAGAAATGAAGGATGTTCATATAAAAGATCTGTTTAAAAATGATCCTGATCGTTTTTCCAACTATTCCGTTGTAGCCCGTGATATTGTATTTGATTATTCAAAAAATATTATCAACGACAGAACAATTCGATTGCTTTTGCAACTTGCAGAAGAATGTAAACTGAAACCGGGGATCGACGCCATGTTTAACGGTGAACGAATAAATGAAACAGAAGGCCGTGCTGTTTTGCACACTGCATTGAGGAATTTGTCATCTGAACCTGTGTATGCTGAGGGCAAAAATATAATGCCGGATGTAAGAAAGGTTTTAAAGCAAATGAAAAACTTTTGCAACCGTGTACATGATGGAAGTTGGAGAGGATATACCGGCAAGCGAATCCGATATATTGTAAATATTGGTATCGGCGGAAGCGATCTTGGACCCTATATGGCGGCAGAAGCATTAAAACCCTATTGGCTTGAAGACATTCAGACCTATTTTGTATCAAATGTGGATGGTACTCATATTGCAGAAGTTTTAAAAAAGATAAAGCCGGAAAGAACGCTTTTCCTTATTGCATCCAAAACATTTACTACACAGGAAACGATGACCAATGCATTTACAGCAAGAGATTGGTTTCTTGAGCATGCAATTGATGAAAAATACGTCGCAAAACATTTTGTTGCATTAAGTACAAATGAAACCGAGGTTGTCAGGTTCGGGATCAATAAAAAAAATATGTTTGAATTCTGGGATTGGGTTGGTGGCCGTTATTCGCTTTGGAGTGCCATTGGGTTGTCTATTGCATTGACGATTGGGTACAAGAATTTTGAAGAGCTGTTGGCTGGAGCGTATGAAGCAGATCAGCATTTCAAAAAAACTCCTTTTGACACTAATGTTCCTGTGTTGATGGCTTTAATCGGGATTTGGTACACAAATTTTTTTGGTGCACAAAGTGAAGCGATACTTCCTTATGATCAATATATGCACAGGTTTGCTGCCTATTTTCAGCAAGGGAATATGGAAAGCAACGGAAAATCGGTTGACAGAAATGGTGAAGAGGTTGAATATGCTACAGGGCCTGTCATTTGGGGTGAACCGGGAACAAATGGCCAACATGCTTTTTATCAATTGATACACCAGGGAACAATGATGATACCCTGTGATTTTATTGCCCCGGCACAAAGCCATAATCCAATCGGTGATCATCATCAAAAGCTAATGAGTAATTTTTTTGCTCAAACAGAAGCATTGATGAATGGAAAAACCGAAGAAGAAGCAGAGCGGGAATTGGAAAGAATGGGGTTGAGTAATGAAGCAATTTCCAGGCTCCTACCTTATAAAGTTTTTAGAGGCAACAGGCCGACAAACTCTTTTCTAATAAAAAAAATAACTCCGTTTAACCTTGGTCAAATGATCGCATTTTATGAACATAAGATCTTTGTCCAGGGTGTGATTTGGAACATCTTCAGCTTTGATCAATGGGGGGTTGAGCTTGGTAAACAATTAGCTAATAAAATTTTACCGGAACTGAAGGATGATCAGAGAATTTCATCACATGATTCTTCTACTAATGAATTGATAAACATTTTTAAAGAAATGAGAAATGATCTAACTTGACAGGAAATAACCTGCCATGAAAAGACTATTCTGCTTATTGCCTATTTTATTTTTCATAAAAGTATCTGCACAGGGACCTTATTACGATTTTAATAAATCCAGGGAAAATTATCTCTTGAAAGATTCTTTAAAAAAACATTTAGGAAAAACTCAACCGCTCAGCAGAATCATGGGAAGAATAGTTTATTCTCAACCCAATGGTACTTTTATTTTATCGCTGGATAAAAACATTCCATTGGATTCTTTGCAGCCAATTATTGAGACACTGCAAAAACTTAGCGAGAAGCAGCACAGGGGAACGCTGGTTTATACTAAACCAGATGGTACAAGAATATATGCTTTGCCACAGGATCAAATGCCTTGTCTTGTACCGGATATGTCACAATTCAATATGCCTGTAGTGGGTAAAGAGATAAAAATAACCGGTATGCCTCCTGGCTTCTTTCCACCAAAAGATATCATTCCCAAAAAATAATGACAAATAAAAGCCCCTTCGATGAAGGGGCTTAATTTATAATTGGTTTCGGTTTTACTTCATTGCTTTCAGGTTATAGATTTTACCACCTGTTTCAACTGTTACAGAATAAATACCACGAGCCAAGAGCATTTGAGATGTATTTATTTGCAATGATGTTTGTGTGAAATTATTGTAACCTGCTTCATATATCTTGGTTCCCTTCATGTCATAAATGCTTACTGAAACTTTACCATTCGGTGTTTTAGCAAATTGAATATTTATATTATCCTTAAATGGATTGCCGGCAATATATACATCCTGTTTGCCATAAGCATTTTTCACTAACTCTACATCACTATATTCAAAACTGTTGTCAATATCCACTAATTTCAAACGATAGTAATTGAATTCTACTGCACGTTGCAGATCAGTGAATGTATAGTTTCTTGTACTAGAGCTGTTACCGGCGCCCGCTACAAACCCGATCTTACGATAATTGATCCCATCTAATGATTTTTCGATTTCAAATCCTTTGCTGTTTTGCTCCGAGGAAGTTGACCAGTTCAGTTTGACATTTTCCCCCTGCAATCTTCCTGTAAAACTTAATAATCTTATGGGCAAAGCTCCTGATGCACCTGGTATACCGGCACCAAAACCTGAGAAGCCATTGCTGAAGGTATAAGATATTGTATTAGCCGTACCCAGTGTGCCTAATGTTGGAGTAACAACCTGTACGGTTCCGGCACCATCCGGTTCCGGTGTTGAGGGTGTTACACTACTGATCTGGCCTGGTAATTTAATTAATTGAATATTTGCCCATGACTGAGCAGTTGCAGTTTGCCATCCAGTTACTTCAGCTGCTGATAAGTAAAAAGTAATCGTGTATTGTCCGGATGCATTATTGTTTGTTGGAATTACTCTGAATGTTTTATTCATCAGGTAATTTGCCGCAGTCGTATTCCAGAATTGTGTAGCGCCTGTACCTGCACGATCGATCTCGATGCTTGTACAACCATAATCATGAGAACTTAAATTCTGAATACGTGCAAGCAATTCACCATCTGCAGATGAGTATAAATAAACATCTGCATTTGGTCCAAGATAAACTGATCTCGAAGAATTCACCACAGTTTCAATGGCGGTTTGCGGAATGACTTGAGTAAATCTGAATTGAGGACGTGAAACACTGATTCCTGCTGCCGAGCTTAATGCACAACCTGCAGTGCTACCTCCATTTGTCGCATTAAGTGCCGTTGCAATTATTCCTGCACCTAAAGGTGCCGCTGTTCCCTGTACCACGTCAATACCAGGCGTTGGCGCACCAGCTCCATTATCAAAACAAGTTTGAACTAAAAGATTATTTATGCCGTCCCATGTAAATGGCGTAGCGAATGTGATTGTTTGCCATCCAGTTGCCGGTACCGTGTAATTAGCCGAGTATACTTGTGTGAAAGTCGGAGATACAAATCCAGCGCTGAGATCTGCTGAGTTTGTATGACCGATTGAAATTGTAAACCCTGTGAATGCAGCCGTTGAGCTTTTGCTGATTACATTCCATGCAAGCGCAGTTATTTGTCTGCCGCCAACCAACCCGGCAGTGGTTAATTCTGATGCGGTAATTAAATATTGATTCTTAGCTCTCCTGTCTCCGCTTTGAAATGGCGAGGTTGCACTCGAATTAATATCGTAAGTAGCTATTGTATGATTAGCACTTGAAGCTCCGGTAGGTGCTGAATCATTATCATTAATAGTGAACGTATACGTTTGATTTGATGATCCTGCCTGTGCATTTGTTGTGCCGGATAATGAATAATTCAGCGTGAATGACTGGGCTGGTTCTATTTCTGCATCGTCATAAATGCGAAGACTGATTGTTTTGGATGCGGTTGAACCGCTTGTAAAGACATGTGCATTGCTTGGTGAAGCAAAGTTTCCATTCGTGGTAAATTCATAATCTATTCCTTGTGTTGCTGTGGCTCCACTTTGTATCGATACAATAATATTTGCGTCACCTGTCGGCGCATTTGCTATCTGCATGTTTAGAGAGTAGTCAGTATAAGCCCGGCAGCCATTTGTCATGGTCGTCGATTCCGTAGCTGCTGCAGATGCGGAAGAAAAACTTATGTCAGGTGTAGTTGAAGTGGGGACTATTGCAGTAAACAATCCGCGACCATGGGTTGCTGCTGCAATTGTTCTATCACTGCTGCGATACTGAAACATATCAACTCTTACATTGGCAAGATTTGTATTTGTAGGAGACCAATCTGTTGATGCTCCATTAAGATTATCAGTTGACCAAACACCAAGTTCAGTTGCTACTAATGCCCAATCTGAATTTCTTGGATCAAACATTGCCCACCGAACCGGCATGTCAGGAAGATTCCCTTCAACTGCGGTCCATGTTGGTGATGCTTGTGTTGCATTAAAAGATTCATAAATACTTGTGACATTATAGTTACTGTAAGTAACCAACATATGATCTTCATTAGCACCATCGATAACAATACAGGAAACATTACCTGATCCTGTTTTGATCACCGTTCCGGTCAATGCAGTTCCTGCATTTGCGTTATTAACTCTTACAACTGAGCCATTGCTTAAACCAAAATAGACCCTGTTAGAAGTTAAAGGAGAAACTGTAACATTGCTAACACTTGCTCCGGCGAAATTTGTAACTGTTACATCGTCGGTATTTGAGCCACCGGCACCGGCGTCATTCCATCTGAAAAAACTTCCTGGGTTATTCCCCGCATATAATATGTTGGTATTATCATCGTAGTCAGTCGGGTTTATAAATGAGCCGGTGTTTCCGAAAGATCTTTGTATAAATGTATTTCCGCTGGTAAGGGAAACAAAATAATTATTGTATACATAGGAAGTGATTTGCGTAACACCATCTGTTTGGTCAATATGGCAAAAAGCACCATCGCCGCCGGTTGCCGTGGAAGCAGCATTTATACCAGCCGTCGTAAATTTTTGCGTGCCATTATCCTGAGCTCCAGCAAGAAAATAATTGGTTGTTGTGGGATGTATTGCGCAGGCATAATATTGGGTAACATTATAACCAGTCACTTTTGATGTGATTGTTGTTCCCCCGTCTGTGCTACGATAGATTCCGCCATCATTACCAAAAAGCATTTCTGTAGTTGATCCAGGTTTAAAAACTATCAAGTGATTATCAGCATGAATTTGTGTCCCTGTACATCCACCTGCCCATCGGGTAACCTGCGACCATGAACTTCCCCCATCGGTAGATTTCATGACATCTACACCGCCAATAAAAACATTGTTCGCATTTGACGGATCAACTGTAGCAATAAGATCATACCAGGCCTGCCCTCTCGTAAAATCTGTAGTCGGTGTACCCTGGTCGCACCAAGTAGGCGTTCCCAGGTTCGTCCATGTAGGTGTGGCCGCCGTTGCATCGCTGGTGGACATAACTTTTTTTATACCATCCGTATTGGGTGCATTATTATCTTGCACCAATGCATATATTCTATCCTGATCAGTAGGTGCACAAGCTAATTCTATACGTTCTTCATCTGAGGCAGAGGTATATATCTTTGTCCAGTTTACACCACCATTAGTCGAACGATAAATACCATCGGAAGTAAGGATACCCACACTGCAATAGATATTTCCGTTGGACGCAATCTCAAGATCTGCTGCCCGGTCATTTGATCCACCACCTGTTCCGTTGCCTAAAACTTTTGTCCATGAAGAACCCCCATCAGTTGATCTTTGAACACCTCCATTTCTTGTGGCGGCTAGTATAACACCAGTACTTGTAACCACAATTTTTTGAACATGATAAAATGTTGAATTATTCGTTGATGGAAGCTGTGCCCATGAAGTTCCTCCATTTGCAGTTTTCCAGATGCCTAAACCCTGAACAGCATCAGCATTAAACCATCCTTCACCGGTGCCTATATAAATATTTTGTGTGTTTGATGGATCTTGTGCTATCGAAGAAACAGCAAGATTACCCATAAAATCATCAATCCTTGTCCATGTTGGAGTGGCAGCACTAATATCAGTTGTTACCCATAACCCACCTCCTACGCTTCCGGCATAAACCTTTTTATACCCATTACCTGCATCATTAAGATCATAAAGAATTGCACGGGTTCTTCCACCAACATTGTTCGGTCCTCTTTCAGTCCAGCTAATGCCAGAAATCGCAGTGTTTGTGCGATAAGAAAGTGCTGCCAGTTTTTGTTTTCGATAATTGTCTGCAGCAATAAGTTTTTCTTTTGGTACTCTATTTGAAACAGGATCTTTCGTTATTTCAAATTCATAGGCCATGGCTTGATCCATGCCATCTTGCGGATGATGAAGCATCAACCGTTTTTTCTTTTCTGATAGTTGAACAGGCTTTTGCTCCTTTGTATTTTTTTTGATTGAAAAATGTTCCCAGGTGTAGTAGCCAAAAACAAAAACAAGTGCGGTAAGCACCGCGAGGGTAGGCTTTTTTTGCATAGAAATTGGATTTGTTCGATAATAACCCCTTCAGGTTATGAGCTAAACGGAGACAAATTATAAAAATTGTTATAAAAAATAAGCCCTCAAATTACTTGAGGGCTTTACTAAGTAGTATTACTGAAATTAGATTATTACCATTTGTCTACGTCTTCATGACTGGCGCTTTCAGCCGTTGTTGGAGCACTTTCAGTTTTTTCATTGTTCACGGTTGCTGCCGGTGCTTCCGCTTCTCCATTTTCTGAAGGCACAGTATCATGATTGAACGCATCAAAATCAAAATCCGGCATCAATTCTGTTTTGACATAATCAACCGCTTCGCCAAGAGCTTTGATGAACTTATTGAAATCTTCTTTATAAAGAAAGATCTTGTGCCGGTCATACCCGTTATCATTAAACCGTTTGCGGCTTTCTGTAATTGTCAGGTAATAATCATTACCTCGGGTAGTTCTTACATCAAAGAAATAAGTTCTGCGTTTACCAGCACGAATTCTCTTGCTGTAAATGCTTTCCATTTTGTTTTCGTTGTTATTCTCGTACGCCACAGTTAGTGTTTTACTGATTAATAATCACATTCTTAGGAAGTCACAAATATAATTATGTTTTTGATACAGCCAAATTTAAGGGGATTTTGTTTCCCATTTTGCTGCCGGGCTATTTTGAGTGCCGGTTTTGGCTATCCTGCTGTTGCTGACGGTTATATAATTCAGTATAATAGCCATTCATATTCATTAGCTGCTCGTGGGTGCCCTGCTCTACTATCCTGCCATCTTCGATGACAACTATTTTGTCAAAATGAAATAAGGAGAAAATCCGGTGAGTGATGATGATGGCGGTCCTGTTTTCCAGGTATTCATACAGGTTTCCAATGATCTCATTTTCGGTTTTGGCATCTACGGCGCTTAGGCAATCGTCGAAAATTACAAGGCCATGGTTCTTTATCAACGCCCTTGCAATAGATATCCTTTGCTTTTGCCCCCCGCTCAAGGTAACTCCTCTTTCACCAATCAACGTTTCAAATTGCTCACTAAAACCCGAGATATCTTTATGAACATTTGCCTGCATAGCTGCTTTTTCTACTTGCATTTTGCTGCCATCTTTCATTCCAAATGAAATGTTATTGGCGACAGAATCACTAAAAAGAAAAACATCCTGCGGCACATAGGATATTTGTTCCCGTAAGGTTTTAAGATCAATTTCTTTTATATCAATTCCTTCAAGCTCTATTTTCCCATTTTTTACATCATACATACGCAACAGTAACTGGGCAACAGTGGATTTTCCGCTTCCAGTGCGGCCAATGATCGCTACCCTCTCACCATTCTTTATTGTCAGGCTAAAATCTTTGAGGGCTTCAATGCCCGTGTGCGAATAAGTAAAATCAACCCCAGTGAATTTAATATTGCCTTCGATTTTTATCTCTTTAGGTGATAGTTGGTTAAAAATGGCAGGTTCAGTATGTAAAAATTCATTTAATCTTTTTTGTGACGCAGCCGCTCTTTGTATCATACTTGCGGTCCAGCCAATAGCACTCACCGGGAAAGTGAGCATATTTATATAAATAACGAATTCAGTGATTGTTCCCAGAGACATTCTTTGCGGGCCATAAGTAAGATATAAGTATCCACCGATCATGATCGTAAGCAATGTGCTCAAACCGATCAATAATGCCATGGAAGGAAAATAAAGTGATTCAACTTTCGAAAGCCCGATCGCATTTTTCTTGTACTCCTCACTGTTCTTTTCAAAAAAGCCCAGCATAGCCTTTTCCTGCACAAATGATTTTATTATCCTGATACCAGAATAAGATTCCTGTGCATTTGTTGTAAGATTAGCAAGCAATGCCTGTATCTTTTCACTTTTCCTGTTGATAATACTATTTACATAATAAATAATAATGGCAAGTATGGGTAATGGGGCAAGCACATATAAAGTGAGTTCTTCGTCCTTTTTAAGCATATAAAATAAGGTGAGGGAAATAAGTGCGACTAGATTAATAAGGTACATGATCGCGGGTCCTGTAAACATTCTTACTCTTGCTACATCCTCAGCCATACGACTCATCAGATCACCAGTGCTATGAGTTTTATAAAAGGAAGTGTCGAGTTGCTGGTAATGCTGAAACACTTCATTCTTTTGATCGTATTCAATATGCCGGCTCATTACGATTATTGTTTGCCGCATAAGGAACATAAAAAATCCACGAAGCAAAGCAAGGAATAAAATAGTAACCCCACAGATGATAACTACTCTTGCCAGTTCAGAGTCCTGAGAAAAGCTCTTTTTTATCCAATTAATGAACGTCATAACAAGACCATCATATTCACGATCCTGTTTTTCTGAAACTGTTGTAACAACGCCCCGTGTTGCATCAATATTTTTTTGAACATGATCAATAATAAAGCTGGTTACCTGCGGGGCCAGCACAGCAAAGTAGTTTGAGATAATAATAAATAAAGCGCCGATACCGAGCCTGACCCTATATTTCCAGAAATATTTGTTTAAAGCCCTGAGATGTTTCATTCAACTACAAAAATAAGTTTATGCCGGTTGAATACTATAATAGTTTGTTACTATGGAGCTAAAAATGTTGGATAAAAACAGTTTTTTGGATGATCAACCTGATAGAGTCTTCGAAAACCTGAAACTTGATTTATGTGGTATTACTTCCGGTTATAATCGTCCTGTAACCGAATAATATCATCCTCATCGCTTGGGTTTGATTCATCGGTATGCTGCCAGATCTCTGCGACTATTCCCCATTCATCCATACCAATAAGACGATGCCGTTTTCCTGTGGGAAGTTTTATAATATCTCCCTTGAGTAATATGTGAGTATGTGTATGTTCGTCTGTATCACTTGTCGCTACACTAACTTTTTCACTTATACATTTCCATATTTCAGCCCGGCGATAATGGTATTGCCAGCTTAATCTTTTATGCGGGGCAACGATCAAAATTTTTGGACTAAGCTTGTCGCTAATCTTTATTTCATTCACATTTTCTTCGGGGAAAAAGTGGTTGGCAAACTGGATAGCCTGTCGTTCATCAATAACATAAAATCCACCCCATGGACGGGAGTCGTCTTTATCAACAATTGTAAAGTTTGCATCAGCAAGTATTGAAGCTACTTTTTTGAATACTTGTTCTTTATCTTCCATTTAGATAGATATTAACCTAATTTAATCAGGTAAAATTAAATAATTAAAGGTTGCTCGATGTAAGGAATAAAAATGTTTAGGGATTTAATTATTCAACTCATTGTAAAGGCCATATTCAAGGCCTCTTAACTCGGCAAGACCTCTTAATCTTCCGATAGCAGAATAACCGGGATAAGTTTTCTTTTTAAGATCATCAAGCATTTGATGTCCATGATCCGGCCGCATAGGGATAGAAATATTTCTACGCTTTTGTATTTGTAATACTTCTTTTACAACTTCATACATGTTTGTATCGCCGGCAAGATGATCTGCTTCATAAAAATTTCCTTCGGCATCCCGTTTTGTGTTTCGCAAATGAAGAAAATGAACATGATCTCCAAAACGTTTCAGCATTTTTGGAATATCATTATCAGGTCTGGCACCAAAACTTCCGGTACAAAAGCAAAAACCATTTGCAGGAGAAGGGACAGCTTCGAGCATAGCCGCTGCATCATTTTCTGTGCTCATTATTCTTGGTAAACCCAGTACCGAATATGGAGGATCATCAGGATGAATGGCCATTTTTACTCCACACTCTTCAGCAACGGGAACAACTTCGTTTAAAAAATAAAAAAGATGCTCTTTCAGTTTCTTTGCATCAATGCCTTCATATTTTTTTAACTCTGTTAAGACCAACTCAGGAGTAAATGAATCATCACTGCCAGGCAAGCCCATCATCATGTTCGAATACAGTTTCTTTTTTTGGTCGTCCGATAATTCCTGGTTCCGTTTTTTTGCCTTGCCTAATTCATCAGCAGAATAATCTTTTTCAGCACCGGGTCTTTTTAATAAATACAGATCAAACACTAAGTAATCAGCACGATTGAAATAAAGCGCCGTGCTTTTATCGGGCATTTCGTAACTAGTATCCGTTCGCAGCCAATCAAGTATCGGCATAAAATTGTAAGTGATCACTTTCAATCCACAGGCCGCAACATTGCGGATACTTTGTTTGTAATTTTCGATATGCTGTAAATAATTTCCGCTTTGCCGTTTTATATCATCACTCACCGGCAGACTTTCAATTACTGTCCAGGTCATGCCAGCTTCTTCAATAACTGCTTTTCTTTTATTGATCTCCTCAATTGTCCAAACATCTCCAACAGGGATATGATGCAAAGCGGTGACAACACCGGCACAACCCGCCTGCCGAATATCCCAAAGACTTACAACATCATTTGGGCCGAACCATCGCATTGTTTGATGCATTAACATCTGTTACTTCTTTTATAAATGTAAAAGTATTATGAACTGAGCATTTTTATTAAAAAGAAAATAACCAATAATTATTAATTAATAATTATTGATTATTGGCATATGTTCTTAATAGCTTTACAATTATCCAGTAAAATACGTATAAATAGCAATGATCGCCGCAATCATCAATACAGAAAGTAATACATCCTTCCAATTCCAGCTTGCGCGGTTTTCCATCCTGTCTTCTGGTGTTAACGTTGAGAATGTAAGACCACTGATCTTGGCATAATCAGGTGGTTTTGTGGCATAGCTTACTGCCAGGAATACAATAATGCAAACGATAGTAATTAAAAGACTATAGTATTGGAAGAAAGTATTGTTGATGATCCAAAGCAATGTACCTTCTTCATAAGGAGTACCTCCCAGTTTTACCGGTGTATCTATAATAAGCCTGACCACTCCCATTATAAATCCTGTGATCAGTGTTGCTAAGCAGCCAGGACCATTTACCCGTTTCATAAATACTCCAAAGAAGAAAACAACAAATATTGGTGGCGCTAAATAAGCCTGGATACCTTGCAAATAATCATACAAACCTTTTGCTCCTTGAATAACTGGTATCCAAAGTAATCCTATAACTACCATTACAACTGTAGCCACGCGACCGACGCGTACCAATTGAGCTTGTGTTGCTTTTGGTCTAAGCTTTGAATAAAAATCCATCGTAAACAAGGATGAAGAAGCATTAAAAACGCCAGCTAATGCACTCATCAATGCTGCCAGCAATCCTGCAACCACGATGCCTCTTACACCAACCGGAAGTACATGCGTCACTAACATGGCGAATGCCCCTTGTGCAGCTTCACGGTTCACATTTCCATTTGCATCAATCAAACGCTGTTGTATATCAGCGTTGATCCCGCTTTTGGCCAATGCAAAACATATCATACCCGGAATGATGAAAAGAAAAACAGGAGTAAGTTTCAGAAAGCCGGCGAAGATGCTACCCCTTCTCGCTTCTTTATCATTCTTTGCTCCTAAAATACGCTGCACGATGTACTGATCAGTACACCAATACCACAGACCAATGATAGGTGCACAGAACAGCATAGCGGGCCATGGATATTTATCATTAAAATACCATGCTTGTCTACCTGCCTCTTTTACCGGAGCCCATGTGCTCTCCACTCCATCTGGCACAACAGGTTTCCATAAATTAAACATTTCGCTGCCACATATTTCTCTCAATTTGTCCCAACCACCCAGCGCTTGTAAACCAAAGTAGGTAACCAGAAGAGCCCCAATGATTTTTACAAATGTTTGAAGTGTTTCAGTATAAACGACTGCTCTTAATCCGCCAATAATTGTGTAGATACCGGTTAAAATAATAAGCAGAATGGAACCAATCCAGAATGAATCCATTCCCATGAAGTTTACATCCGGCAATAGTGCACGGAAAACAACACCGCCGGCAAAAATACCAACTGCAATTTTAGTAAGGATGTAGGCAAACAATGAAATAAG
>Ga0075429_100001028_pt1 | contig 22290 bp, 27 predicted proteins | sample RhiMetdeltSRZDD3_FD_75295 | JGI IMG/M metagenome (GOLD analysis project Ga0075429, IMG submission 75295) | Populus rhizosphere microbial communities from Tennessee, USA - Rhizosphere MetaG P. deltoides SRZDD3 | ecosystem: Host-associated > Plants > Roots > Rhizosphere > Soil | place: USA... | reverse complement strand
TGTCGCTCGCTTGGGTCATAACTATATTTACCTCTGCTCCAGAGTGAAACCGTTTAGTTTAAGCCTACAAATGCTGTGCATATTTAGTAGAGTTGAAATCTACTTGCTACTGCACGATTCGATTGCCTATTTTTCAGTTCGCCATAATATTTGGTGTATATGCCCTTCTTGAGACTTTATATACTTATATGACTTTTGCACGATTTGCTCAAGGATTGGCAGCTCTACATCGCTAAGCCGCCTGATATAAACACAGTACCCAGTAGTGGTATGTCTACCTAACGTAGCCAGCAATTCAGAGTAGCGTGCCGTGCCATCCATCAGGTAGACGGTAAGCTTCCCTTTTCTTGGACGAAAGCCAAGAATATGACCGTCGCCTTCGCGCCCACTGTCGTATTTGTAGTGGTAGGTATCAAATCCGATCGTGCCTGCATTCCACATCTTTGGCTCATGCCCGCTTATGCGCTGCATCATTTCAATCAGCACTTGGCAATCTTTTACGGTTGGCTCATCCTCAAGTGAAGCAATATAGTTTTTGACTGAGCTGTCGCTTTGAGAAGAATTATCGTTTGTCATTTTACAGCCTCCATTCTATTTTTAATATGGTGCTCACAAGAATATCTTTAGTGATTCCTTTAGGCATGATTAATGTTATGCGCTGTGTTAGGCGGCTGTCACGACCAAAACCAGTTAAATGCATGCTAACCCGGTGCACAATTTCTGTCAATTACTCCTTGACTCTTGCCTTACACAAGGTTGTAAAATGCTCTTTGAAGGCCTTCAATCAATATTTCATCCGTGAACAAATAGTATGCTCAAAATCGGCGAATTTGCCTGGCTGAGCCAGGTGACAGTGGAAACGCTACGGCACTACGACAGGATCGGGTTGTTGAAACCTGCCCATCTGGATCAATTCACTGGGTATCGGTATTACTCGCTAGACCAATTAGCTCGTCTTAATCGCATTTTAGCTCTAAAGGACCTAGGGTTACCCCTGGAGAAAATTGCGCAAATCCTAGAGCAAAAAATTTCAACCAGCGAGATTCGGGCAATTTTGGAACTCAAACAGATCGAGCTCAAGGAACAGATCGATGAAGTCCATAGGCGTTTGGCACGTGTAGAAGCACGATTAGAGCAAATTGAATTGGAGGACAAAATGCCAGACTTTGAAGTTCTACTGAAAACCGTTGAACCCCAATGGATTGCCTCTGTGCGTGAGACACTCACTAGTTGGGATCAGGATATCGTCGGGCCGACCTTCACCAGGATGTTTGACGAGGTTGGGGAATATCTGGATGGACATAAGGTAGATCCCATTGGTCCAGGGATGGCACTGTATCATCACCAAAGTCCATTTATGGACAGTGGAACGGAGGAAGAACATCTTGATGTGGAAAGCGCTATGGTGATTGGTGCATCGATGCCAGAGAATGACCGAGTGACAATAAGAGAATTACCCCAAATGGAGGTTGCGTACACTGTACATCACGGTGATTTCAGCGGCCTGTACTTGGCAAAGCAAGCAATCTTTTCCTGGTTAGAAGGCAACGGGTACCACCGAGCAGGTCCAATCCGGGAAATCTATCTGCACTTTGATCCCAATCACGAGGACAATTATGATTCTCCACATCACATCACAGAAATCCAGTTTCCTGTTGAAAAAATTTAGTGGTGAACCTCGATATGGCTTGGGGCGATTGCTCTTGCTTTATTTTGAGAACCTTGAGATATTTGAAGCCGCCCAGCGGCTCGCGTTAGCCCGCTTCTACCCTCCAAGCACATATGATTGCTATCCTTTTGTCTTCCACGAGTATCGTTCGTGTTTGATTTTCTCTCCAGGATGCCGAAGCGCGGATCGTTAAGGCGAATGGGTGCGAGAGTTTCGATGGGATCGCCAGATTGATCAAATCAGACAGCTACAACGACGCGATCCCGACCACCAGCTTTTGCTCGATACAATGCAGCATCAGCGGCCTGCAAAACCAGCTCGCCAGTTTCTCCCTGCACTGGAAAGGCCGCGATACCTACTGACAGTGAGAGGGGGCCAAGGATTTGGTTTTGAAAATCGATGTTGAGCACTCTTATGCCATCACATAATTGTTCAGCACGCTGTTGGGCATTCTCTAAAGATGTGCCTGGCAGGATCAAAGTGAATTCTTCTCCACCATAGCGGCATGCAATATCGCCGCCACGTATATGCTGTTGCAGAAAACTACCAAATACCTTTAGGACAGCGTCACCAGCTTCGTGACCATGGGTGTCATTAAAGCGCTTGAAGTGATCAAGATCCATCATAATAATGCTAAATGCAGACTTATTGCGTTTCGCCCGCTCCACCTCAAGCAGAAGTGTTTCCTCCAAATAACGCCGATTGAACAAGCCGGTGAGCGGATCGCGGATCGATTGTTGACGTAGCGACTCTCGTAACTTCAGATTGGATAGGGCTAACGCAACGGGCTCAGAAAAAACCCGCAACAAAGCATGCTGTGCCTCTCGACTTGCCTCATCGTTGACATGGTCTGAATTTGGAAAAACGTGTAGTAGGGCCAGCACTTCCCCATGGGCCATGAGAGGTAAACAGGTGTACGGATACGTATGATGTACGTGGCCACAAACGATGCTGCGTTTCGGATTTCGTACGGCATACATTTGTCCTTGTCGCAGCCCCCAACATTCGTGTGGTCCAAATGGTGGCTCATTGCCTTCGCTTTCACCCCAGGTAGTAGTCAATTCCAGCAAGTTGCGGGAACTGCGGAAGACATACAAAAAACCTGTATGCTCTGGGAAGAGCTGCCGAGCAAAATGAGCAATAATGGAACTAGCTTCGTCGAGCGCGAAGCAGGAATGCAAGAGACTGGTCATCTGGCTCAGTTCCGCATTGATGGCACTCCTTCTCTCGATCTGCTCAACGGCGAAAGCTCTTTGCATCGCCTCCTGTCGCACAGTTCGCCAACCACGAAACAAGAAGATTACTAGCATAAAGCTACATACAACGACTGAAGCAATGATCTCATCAATGCGATATTCTTGAGTCTGCTCCAACGCTTGTGCCAAGTAATCCCCCAGATCGAAAATAATGACGAGCACAAAAATCAGCACCGCACTACTAATAACCCGTATGAGCTCTGAGCGCGTTTGATGGGAAGCGAAAACGCTGGACCGATTTGTTTGATTCTTAGTTGTTAGAGGATGGCTAAGCTCTGGGCGAACTTCAGGAGTTTGCATATTACCTCTAATAGTCTTCTGGATGATATGAAGCTAGGATATCACAATATGAAGAAGCACTCGCTCATAGAAAAATATCATTTTTATTCTATTAGGAAGTTGCGGTGTAGCCTGCTTTATGTATATTATAGAGAAATTGCTACATCCGGGAATTAGAACGATAGTATTGGCAAGCGGGCTAACGGTTGGTGCCAACTGCAATGACATCCGTTACACTTTTTGGAGGCAGGAATCATCGAAAATACGGCTAAAATCTGCATTTTCTGAGGATTTGGACCTGTAACACATGTTGTTGCAGTCTACAGTTGGCGTTACCGGCGGCTGGGGAGAAAAAGGCTCGGAAACGGGAAACTGCTGGAAAACGCGCACTCTCGCGCCAGCTGGGTGCACGCGTTGTTGGGCGGTTGCTGTTACTGGGGTGCTGAGGGCCAGCGAACCGTGAGGACAAGAGATTCCTCAACAGAACGAAACGAGTGGGGCATGCCAGGGCCAAAAAGGACAAAGTCTCCCTCCTTCTGAAGTGCTATTTCTTGATTCGGAAAAAGCAGGACAAAGTGACCGCGGATAAGGATATTGAGAGTTTTAACGGGATTCCCGGGCGCCCATTGATCACGGGTCTCTCCCTTTGCGTGCGTGTACCATTTCAACTCCAGCTCCCCCGTGCGAAGGGGGTTCTCTTCACCTGGCATGAAATGCCCGAGAAACCAGCCACGCGTGTCCTTCGAAGCATCGTTGACGTTCCCGGAAACCGGAGTAGATGTATCTGATTTCATGTCATTTCTCCTGACGATCTGCCGCCCAACGGCTGGTGTTACGGGCTGGTGGGCGGACGATGTAACGCCGTTTGATGGAACCAACCTCAGGCCACGCAAACTGCTTGAAAACGCGGAGACTCCCACCACCATGGCTTCGGCGCTCGCCCAGAGATCGGGTGCACGCAGTGTTGGGCAGCTTTCTCTTTCAGTGGTTAGAGGCACGATCACCACGACCTACCAACGAATCTGCTCCAATTCGTGCGCATGTTCCTCAAATGTTCATAGATACCTAAAATGAGCGGTGCTACTGGTTGGCAAATTATCGCGGCCATGCCATCCGGGTCGTACAGATCATCGATCGACATCTGTGACACACGCTCTAACAGGTGTTTGCGGACAGCCGCGAATTCGGCCTCGATAACTGACAACTCCCGTCGTTGATTGTGGATGTGGACTTTGGCATTCATCTCGTCGGCCCAATGATCCGTTGGAGGGATTTGATCGGCAAGTGGCAGTATGCTGGGTTTGATTCGAGTGTTCTGATCGGCAGGGAGCGTGACGAGCAGCCATTGATCCCACCAGGTGAGGTGTGCCAACACATCCTTGACCGACCGTCCATCAGATAGTCGAGGCTCCAGCATCTGGGCTGGCGATAAGGGATGCATGGCCTGTGTCACCCGTTGCATTGCTCGCTCAATCCGTGTGACAATTTCTGCGATAGAGTGTGGCGCGTCCATAACTAGTTGTCTCCTCGTGACGAGTGACTGGGCATGTGAGAATGTGATATGTACGGGTCGAAAACCCGACGTGCACCCTAGAGCCGGTGTAGCCACGCAAAGTGCCTGAAAACGCGCAGGCCGCGAAGCGCCAGTCCCACCAGCGCGCCCTGAGCCTGCTGAAAGGAAGTGCACGCTGTGTTGGGCCGCTGTGACCTGAAAAAGATTATCTATCAATATCAGCGATTAGTTCTGCAACGATTGTAGCCGTATTACGAGCTGCAATACCAAAGTATGTTTCCCAATCCATATCGACATTCTCATCAATATCGCTAATACTTCGTATGATCACAATAGCAAAACCCAACTGTCGGGCAACTTGAGCAACAGTGGCACCTTCCATATCAATCAGATCTGCCTGCAACGATTGCCACAGATTTTGACGCATTTGCGGGTCGGTTACAAATACATCACCACTTGCGAGAGTGCCTGACATAATCTGCGGAATCCGCTCACCCAGCCGCGTTTGGATAGTTGGCAGAACGATACGTCGGGCTGTTTGGATGGCCAGGGCCGTAAAGTTAGCATCAGTAGGAAGATATAAAGGATTCTCTTGGCCATTAATCGGGTTCACGGTTGGCCAACGGGTCATGCCATCAGGACGAATGGCACCATAATCATGATGAACCGCTTTGTCAACAATGATGGTGTCTCCCCAGCTAAGCATGGGGTTCAAGCCACCACCACCGCCAGCGCAGATCATCAAGCGTGGCTGTAGAGCGGTAAGTAAGAGCGTGGTCGTTATTGCCGCATTGACTTTACCCATCCCCATTTCAGCCAACACACATGGATGTCCTCGAAGTATTCCACTGTAGCATGATAAACCTTGAATAATAATCTCTGTCAGGTCTGTCAATTGATTGGCAAAGGCCTGTACTTCTTGCCTGATACCGCCAACGATTAAGATTGGTGAAACGATAGAATCCATCTTATGCCTTCGATGCTATATAACTGAATAAGCGGCCCAACCACTTGCGTTACCGGCTGGTGAGCGAGACAAGGCGATGCCGCTTTGCCGGAACCAACTCGAAGCCGCGCAAACTGCTTGAAAACGCGCAGACTCCCACCACTATAGTCCTGGTGCTCTTCCAGGGGTCGGGTGCACGCATTGTTAGGCGGGTTTTTCGATTGTCTGCGATACCCTTTCTCGAACAAATGCCACAATTTGATTTAATTTTTCTCGATTAGCCGAGTTTACCTGTAGCCAAAAGATACCATTGTCTTTCTTATCATAGAAAATCACGATCTCACTTTTTACATACTTCAGGATGACTATAGGAATAATCAATAGCAGTCCGCCAACAAAACTCTGAAAGTACAGCGAATTTCCTCTCACCTGTTCTGCAAAAAAGATAGCTGTGGTAACGCCTGTTATGCAAACGAAGATCAACCAATAAGAGGAAGCAGTATCCCATTTATCGTTGCCTGTTCTGGCACTTTTTGTTTTACCGCTGAATTCGTCATATCTTATGACAGTGATTATTTCTTCTGCTAAACTTCTTTCTACAGCAACAAGTTTATCTTCGTAAAAGCCAACTTTTACTCGATTCAAGAAGTCTGGAAAATCAAATTCGGTAATTTGAAAAACTGGGGAAGTGTTAGGAAGCAGATCGTTCCAATGGGTTTCCTTGATAATTTTAGTCTTTAGCTTGATAAGTCGTATAGCTTCAAGAATTGCATTTTCACTATTCTTATCAACCTCAACGGTTGTTAGATAATATTGGTCTGCATCTAGAAACGAATAATATTCCAGTGTACGAGAAGCCAGAATAAGCAGGAATAGCGCTAAAACAGCTATCACTTTTTCAATGGTAGCAATTGTCGAATTCACCAAACCAAAATATCTCAGAGTTAAATCCACTAAACCAAGTATGACAACGACACTAAATGCCACCCATACCCAACTCAGATCTTTCATCTTTTTATTTCGTATGATTTTGATTTTCTCATAAACTACTTCAGTTTCATAATCAACAGTCAGGGACCTCACCTTGAAAATCAACTTGTCTTCGTAAAACTCCCAAGTTCTCTTGGCAAGATTATTTATGAGGGAAAAGGAACTTATCTTTATCATTGAGACTCCAACGATTTCCTTCATGTTGATACATCTTCGCGTCAACCCGCCGAACTCATTATTAGAGACCCATCGGGTCACTAATAACTGGATGATCCGGGTGTGAATTAAGCAGTCCATATGCCGGGTAAAGAGCTAGCACAATGACTTTCCGCCAGAGTAGCACACTGCTCCCTCTTATTATAGGACTGATTTCAGTACAACAGGTTACGAAACGCATGCTGGCAAGCGACAACAAATCGCTACTGCCAGGCCAGGGAAACTCAGCCTGTGCCTTCCATCCCGTTCGAGGCAAGGGCAATCTCCACGGTACAGCCAGGCAGAAAGTACAGTTGCAGGGTCTCGAAGGCATTGGCTCGGTCCTGTTCGCCGAGCGTTTCCGATAGGATCCGCTCGCACTCCACCGTGAGGTCGGTGACGACGCGTTCACAACGATAGTAGGCCAGCGCCCCCGGGTCGATCTGCGGCGGCCCGTAGCCCTGGTAGAACAGCCTCTCTTCCTGCTCGGCGCGATAGGGCATAAAGCCCTGCCCGCCGCCGATGAACATCAGGTCACGCTCCTTCGGCGCCAGCATGGGGTAATCCCAGTCCACGACAAACAGCGTTCCCTGCCCATCGATCAACAAGTTGCCCGGATGAATATCGGAGTGACATAAGACGAAATCCAACTGGCGGAGTGGCATCCCCTGCGCCAGCTCTTCCGCGCGCCGCAGGGCTTCGAGGGCCATCTCCCGCCGGGGCTGGAGGAAGCGGACGAGGTCGAGGCTGAGGCGGTCGGTGAACGTTTCCCGGTCGAGACGTTCCAGGATTTCCCTAAAGCAGTCTCGCCACTCGGGAGAATAGCGTTCCTGCCTGATATCAGGCAGGAGCGCTAGCGGGAGGCTTGTGGTGTGCAGCCGCTTCATGGCGGCGCCGAACCCGGCCCATTGTCGCTCCGTCAATTCGACCTCATAGCCCGCCGTCCCTTCCACAAACGGGTACAGAATGAGACGGAACTCCTCCAGCACCGCCCACAACTCTCCGGACCGGGTGACCAGGGGAGGGATGATCTCGGGGAGGCCCTGCTCGCTGAGGAACTTCGGCAAGGCAACGGAGATCGGGTCGAAGATATCCCGCTTGAGCTTGCAAAAGTAGGGCGCCCCGTCCTGTGTGACGAGGCGGTAGACCGCTGTGCTCAGATCTCCCCCGAGCGGAAGGAAGGCGATCTCGAGGATGGGCAATCTATACTCTGATTGCAGGCAGGCGATGATGGTTTCATCCGGGATGTCGGGTTTTTCAAGCATGCGTATTTATCTCTTCCCATTCGCAGACGGCTGGGAGAAGACTCTCCGGGCATCTCGCAGCATCCCCCGCAGCACAGGATCGAGACTGGGGCCAAACGAAAACGTCTCCGGGTCGAGGGCGCGGCTGAGGTAGCGCAGGAACTGCTTCTGGTACAGGGGGTCGGTCAGCATCCAGCGCATCAGTGTGTTCACGATAAAGGGCGGCGGGCTGGTATACAGGTCCTGCTGGAGGCGATTGATGGTTTGTTTCAACATGGCGTGGGTGCTGTCGTAGAAGCGCTGCTGGTATTCGCTGCCGGCCTGCAGCCAGGGCTTGCCTTCTCTCCACTGCCCGATGGCCTCCGCCAGGAAGGCCGAGGCGAGCAGGGCATTGTAGAATCCCTGCCCGTCCAGAGGCGATTCGTAGTGGAAGGCATCGCCGACCAGCGCCCACCCGTCGCCATACGCCTGGCGATACCCGTTCTCCACGCGGCGCACGCCCACGACGGGTGTCACACGCCGGGCGGTTTTGAGCCGTTCGCAGAGAGGCGGCACCGATCGGATGGCCTGCTCGTAGCGCTCTTCCAGGTTCCCTTGAAAGCGCGTGTGATCGGGACGGAGATTGCTGGCGACGATATATCTGCCGGTGTCGATCGGGATGCATAAAAAGGTATAGTGGTCCTCGAGCTGGTAGATCGTAAAGGCATGCGGGTACACGGCGGAGTGTTTGGGAACACCTTCCCATTCGGCATGATAGGTGGAGCTGGCATACTCGTTCATTTCTTCGAGGACATGCGCCCCGAACTTGTGCGCCGCGATGCTGAAGCGACCGTCTGCCCCGACGACCAGGCCGGCGGAAAACACGTCCTCCATTCCCCTGTCTGTCCTGCACCGGATGCCGTTCACACGACCCCCGGCATCCCGGATGGCATCGAGCATGGAGACGTTTTGACGGGCCGTGACGTTCGGAAGGCTCGCCGCTCGCTGCCACAACACGGTATCGAACTTGTTGCGGTCAATGCCAAAGAAGTAATTCCGGTCCAGTTGCAGGAGCGCGGCGGGCATGACGGCCTGAAATTTGCCCATCATATCCAGGATCAAATGCGTCACTTTGCCATCGGGATGCGTGTATTCCTCTTCCGCCAGGCCCAGCTCATCCAGCAGTCGCATGGTACCCGGGTGAATAATGGGGCTGCTCGGAACGCTAGGCCAGCTGGGGAAGGTGGCCCGCTCGATCAGTAAGACCTTGAGATCCTGCCGGCCCAGGCGAATAGCCAGGCTTGCTCCCGCCGGACGGCCGCCAATGATGATGACGTCATAGTGCGTTTCCATGAATGGGTCCTCGTTCTATTCAGGCAGATGGACAACTATGAGTGGAGGGGCTTGCTTATTCTCCCCGCAGGGAGTTGCAACGCCCCAGTATCTACCGGTTGATCATCAGGGAGAGACTGATGGCGGCGACGAAATAGACGAGGACAGCCAGAATCGAAACCACGCCCGTGACCACGTACTTCAGGATCTCGCTGATCTCGGCCCGAAAGATCCTGGCGTTGATGACGGCGCCGAGCATGCCGGCAATGGCCCCGAGTGCGCCGCCCACGAAGAGCAGCACGATGGGCCAGCCGCCCCAGACCCACTGGTACCACTTGAGGGGCTCGACAAGCTGGACGGTTCTGCCATCTACCACCAGCTGAGGGACATCCAGCCCCAGGAACTGCGGCTTCCAACTGGCATTGACCTGCCTGCCGTCGTCCCGCCGCAGGATCATCTCGCCTCGTTTGCTCCCCTTTGGAGCAGGCTCGCCATTGACCAGCAGCCTGGGGCCGGTCCAAAAACCGGTCTGCACTTCGATATTTTGATATTCAAAGCCTTCGATCTTTGCGGGGTAGCTCATGGTGCTCTCCTGTGGGAAGTAATGCCAGGTCCCTGGACGGAACGGGCTGGAGCGTAGTGTACTCCAGTTTTGAGGAGGCACGGCTGTTCAAGACGGATGCCTGCCTCCTTATTTTATTCATTTTTTATAGGGCATCGTGTGCTTACAGCGTATTACATATGGCCAAGGACCGCTTCAAACCTTGGGTCATCCCGAATCGACGACAGGTCGGGGTCATTGCGCGCCCAGCCGGAGTCGAAATTCGTCTCTCGAGCTGCCTTTCTCAGGTACTCCAGCGCCGGCGCGGTGTTCCCCAGGATGGCGTCCAGCGTGGCCAGGCCATACCAATTCTCAGCGGCACCCAGCAGCGCGCGCATTTTTTCGCTGAAGGGTAGGGCCTCGGCTCGTCGTGATTGCCCCACAAGCAGGCTGATCAGCCCGCCGTAGAAAAAGGGGTCTTCCGGTGCGAGTGCGATTGCCCGGCGGTACGCAGCTTCCGCCTCATCCGGGCGGTGCAACTCCTCGTGTAACAACAGGCCAAGGCGGTAGACATACTGTGCAGCGCTAGGTTCAAGCTCCATGGCTTTGCGATAGGATGCTTCCGCCTCTCTCAGGCGCATGGGATCCCGGGCAAGCACTAAACCGAGCTCGTAGTGAGCGGGTGCATGATGAGGATCGCGTTCAATCATTTTGCGGAATGTGGCTTCGCTCTCGGTCATTGGATCTTCTTCTTTTAAACTACACAGCTTTCACTAGATATACGCCGGTAGACGTTTCTTCCAGCATAGAAAAACCATAGTGGATGTAAAACTTTAGGGCCCGGGCATTCCCTTTTGTTATGCCAGCGATGACCGTGCGGAAATTATTTTCCTCTGCCCACCGGAAGCACGCATCCATCAAATCCGAGGCAAGGCGTGTGCCTCTATAGTCAGGGCTGACCCATACCTGCAACAGCTCTCCCTCATCGACTTGACCTGCGCGGCGATAGAGTGCTGCCATGCCAATGGGGAGATCGTCCGCGAAGGCTATGAACGTAGCTCGATCGCTTCCCCGGGCCGTCCCTTCTGCCTGCTCGCGCCAGCTTTCGGCGCTTCGCTGTAATGCCGCTTCGTAGGTGGCGGGAAATGCATACGGCGCATCGTGCAGAGCCCTAAGTCTCAGCTGTTTGTAGAGGTCCACCTCTCCGGTTCGGAGGCGCCTGATAGTGATCACATCCTCTTCCTTCCTAACGTTGAACCGACCCCTGTTAGCGCTCCGCGACCGGCTGTTGAACAGCCCAGGCCTGACTCTGCCTTTGAAGCTGTCGGGTTGCCTCCGAGGCGGACAGCCAAACGAGCGTGTTATCGTCCTCCAGGCGCTCCACCGGGCTCTCTATGAACATGGCTTCGAAGAACGTCGAGTAGATCTGATAATAAACTCCTTCGTCCCTGGCGTACATATACTCAATGGCTTTGCCCAGCTCCCTACCGATCCGGATGGCGCAGCCACACTCCTCCCTCAGGTCCCGGTGGAGTGTGACCTGCGGTGTTTCCCCCGGCTCACTTCCCCCGCCTGGCAGAAAGAAGCCTGTTGCAACGCGCCAGGTGGCGATGCGCTGCCGGGCATCCCGGATCACTGCGTACACACCCGGCCGCTCGAGATAGATCTGGCCCGCAAGCTTATCTCCAAATATCGAAATACCAGACGAGTTACTCATTTCAAGAGAATTGGCTCAGTCGGTTCCAGCTGCCAGAGGACATGAGCTCACAGCTGTGCATCGGAAGTACCTGTAGCGAGCCACCAATCAGACGCGCTTTGCAGCACACTCACTCCTGCCTGTATCAGATCGAGCGCCAGATCAACCGACGCTTCCGTTGGGTAGTACCGGCGCAGTGCGGCATCGAATGCGCGAATCGTTCTGCCTAAGGTATGTTCAATGGGGAAAAGGTGGATCACACGAGTTTTGGGTATGCGCCATGCCGCAAGTGCATCCTCTTGCTGCAGAGAAGCGACATGATAGATAACCGGCCATATGGTTTGACATACTTGACGAATGGTATGCGAAAGATCACCCCGGCCAGATCCAGACTGCAACAAAGCCTCTGATACAAACGCTGGCAGAGGTTGCAAACGGTCGAGTTCCTGCTGCGCTCGCAATTTTACTTGCTCATTCGTGGCTTCCGCATATGGCAGGATGCCGGCCAGCAGGCGGTAGCTTCCCGGGATTGGACCGACATGCCCCTCAGGAAGGTGATCGGTTTCTGCGCCGCCGTCAATATAGCGAAACGGTGTTGGATCAACCTGAGCAAGATCACGGTAAATGGCAAGACCCAATTCAAGCGGTACTATGTTCTGATGCCCATCGGCGTTAACGAAGATCGATGGCTGTAAATACAAATGAAAGTCAATATCACTGGCACCAGGGATCACGTCATCACGGACCGCTGAACCGAAGCACGCCAGGCCAACAAACCAGGGCCGGGTATGTTTCCAGTAGATTGCTGCAACCGCTTGCGCAACAGGCCGTGCTTCCGGGACTAATCCTGAAACATCAAACATATTTTTCCTTTCCACAGAGCTCGCCAGTGTTGAGCTAGGTCGCTGGATGCGAACCGCCAGCGCTACTCACATGCCCGGGGCGCAGATCGTGAACGCCCCAGACAGCAACGGCAACCATTGGTAGACGCATGAAGATAAAGTCCAGGGTAACGATCCCCCAAAAACGTTCGTGCCCGGGTCCCCATGCAGCAATTGCAGCGGGAATGAATTCTGGCAGATCAGAAATTACCAGCAGGGAAACGAAGAACGCCAGCACCATGGAGGCCCGGTATTCGCGATGAAAGCGCCCGACGATCCACGCCGCGGCTGCGTTCACGGCACCGCCGATCAGGAAATGAAAGAATGGATGCCTCGGGTCTGGCCAGAACCTGCGAAGATCTGCAATGCCCCTGACGAAGAGCCAGTCGTCCAGAAAAACCAGCCGTCCGGTAATGATCCAGAGAGCGAATAATGCGGCCCAGCCGACCAGAATCGCACGCACTGCCAGCCATTTATGGTCACGGATCTCGCGCATCCAGGTACGTATCAAATCAATGATCACTGGCATTGCCTCCAGCAGAATCCCGCGCTTCCGGGTAGAGACAGGGCTTCTCCGGTCGACAACTGTCTTGAGTCCGGGCGCTCTCCGGAGGTCGGGTAGACGTCGTAGACACACTTGTCCTGGCAGATCAATCACCTAGTCAAGGATTACGGCCAGCCAACTTAACTGGGGCGTGAGCGCGACCAGCAGCCCCACAACGACCAGACTGACCCCGAGAAGAACCCATTTTCTCCACCTATTCACGCGATGGCTCAGAAACACAGCCGAGAGCAGCATAAGAGTTGGCGCCAGCAAGTAGAGATTTATGACGTTGCTGACACCAATGAAGAGGCTCAGTGGATCCCACCCGGGTTGGGCGACCGCCGAAAAGTAATGGGCAGACACGGCCCGGTACACCTGGTTACTGTAGACCGGCACCCGGTGCGTCCGAACAACCTGTTGAATGACCTGACCGCCATCCCAGGCCAAATAGATAAAGACAACACTGATAGCCAGGGCGCCAAGATATACAGTTACAAGAGTACCTGTGATGATTTGCTTTGGCAGTCGAGCTCTATCGATGGTTGCGCTTATCTTAGTTGTCATCTGTGTGTCTGCTTGTATCTCGAGATGCCGCCTGCATTATGGCCCACGGGGTACGGGTGGCAGTTGGACTCGCCGCCGAAGTGGGAAACCCAAAGCCAGGAACAAATATCAAAAAATGCAGTAGGCAGCTTACTCTCCATTTCGTAGATCAGATACTGCGCTGGCTGTATATCGAATTTCTGAAAAGACCGCCCGACAGCCTTGACCCATCGGAGATTGGGTGGAAAACCCGACACGCAGTTGCTCCACAATCCCCAACGAGAAGAAACGGACGAAATGCCAATACTGACTATCGAGGGAATAGTGAAAAGCTAAAACATCGCTTTGCCGATACATGCGCAAATAAACAGAATGACCCTCAATAGGCACCGAATTGCAGTCATCGGAGACGCCGCGCGTGACCACAGAAACGATCATGGGTTGTTGCTGCGGTGAGAATTCAAAGCATAACTTGGCCCAGAGAGCATCGTGAGCATAAACAAATAATGTACCGGCATCATACGTGGCAGCAAACTCCACTGTGACTTTGGCCTGCAGGCGAAAGGTAGAGTCCGGCGGCGCAAACAGGGCGATCGGCGCATTATCTTTGACATGTTTCCCGGCGGGATCTATAAACCAATCTGTCTGCGGACCTGTCGTAATGCTGAGCTGTCCTTGGGTCGCGCGCGTGCTTTCCGCAGGTTGGTTCTTCCATGTCAGGATTTCTGGAATAGAAGCGAATGTAAATGAATCGTTCATGATGTCTCCAATATTTCTGTATAACTTTCAGTGCTGCCCAACGGCTGGCGTTATGCCCCGGTGCTTTCGCGAAGCAGGGCTATGCTGGGCGGTGGTCAATACCTACCCGGTACTACTCATTCCACCGGGAATGGGGATACCAATTGAAAGTAGTTGCCGTCCGGGTCAGCCATGGTTGCAAACCACCCAGCTTCCACCTCGTATGGCTCCCGAATGACTAAGCCGCCCAGAGTTCGAATTCTCTCGAATTCTTCTTTGACCTGCGTAGTCTCAAAATTAAACATCACACGCCCGGGATCTTTGGTTTTACCCTCCATTTCGGAATGCTCTAAAACATAGAGGGATACGCTGCCCAGTCGCCAGCTAAAGAAGCTGCTCTCACTATTGACCAGATCGGCTGGCTTTTCAAGAACCTTTTCATAGAAAGTCGCCAGGGCTTGCGGGCGTTTCGTTCCCATCATGACGGAATTAAGTTTCAACATGTTGAGTGCATCCTTTCGTTATACCTTCGATGAAATCCTTCCCGCCTGACTTAACACGGCCCACCGGGGAGCGTTACCCACCGGGAATGGAAGTTATCATTCTGAACCGTTCTCACGCTTTATCAGCGCCTGGTAATACCACCATGCCCCTACGCCATACGTCGCAACGGATAGCCCGCCTATGGGTTCCCAACCCTGGTCGATATACTCTTGTACTTTCTGCTGCAGGTCACGCGCACTATTTGCTTCAGCAATTAGATATTTCATAACAACACCTTCGTTGTATAACCTTTCTAATTTTGTACCATCGCCCAACGGCTTGCGTTCGCGTTAGCACCCCGAGGGGCGATGGTCCCGAGTGGGCATGCCCCGTCAGGGTACCGGTAAGCAGTATTGCGCAGCATCCCGGCGCCTGCCCGGGAGGAGACAACGCCGCTTTGACGGAACCAGCCAATTTCCTGATAATACGCAGACTCCCGGTCATCTGTGTACGCTTTTTCGGAATCCTTAGCACGCAGAAATCGTTTTATGCTTCGCCAACGGTAATGGGTCTTGGCTGCTTTCCATCAATATCTGTAAAGCCATATTCTTTTGCGACTGCCGCTGCTACTAAGATTTGACCCGATTTTTGCATAACATCTGGATCGGTAGCGAGGGCAGTAACTGCTCGCCCAATGAACTGCGGGGATTCAGAATTGGACAGGTCAAAGTATTCTGCTGCCTTCATCACACTCTCTGTGCGCACGAGTCCAGGATAAAGGCTAACCACTGCCACATGATGCTCGCGCAACTCGTGAGCCATTGAGGTTGCCATCCGGTCGTCGGCAGCTTTGGCGGCTGAGTAGGAAACCCCTCTATCGTCACGCTGCGCCGCGAAAAATGAGATATTAACTATCAATCCAGACTGTTGGGTAATCATCATGGGCGCAGCAAGGACACTGGCAACATAATGTGCTCGCACACCAGATTGAAATGCTTTATCCCAGCGCGAAATTGGGACAGTCCAAAAGCCCTTCTCTTTCCAAAATTCTGTACCGTCGTTGAAAAACTCATAACCGCCCCACACATTATTGACAAGAATATCTAGCCGATCCTGTTCCAGCTGGATCTGTTGGAACAGGGCATTGACTTCTTCGTCATCCGAATGGTCGCAATGAACCGCAATACCTTTACCGCCAAGATTCGATACTTCTTCTGCCGTTTGATATATGGTTCCCGGCAACGCGACCGCGGCCTTGCCTTCTTCTTCGGTTCGCCCGGTGATGTAAACGGTGGCGCCTGCTTCCCCTAATCCTAGAGCGATGCCTTTACCAACGCCACGACTTGCGCCTGTCACCAGCGCAACTTTTCCTGCTAATGATTTCATAAAAGGTCACCTTTCTTTGAGAAACCGATAGCTTGTATTCTCATCCGTGTTTTACATTCTGTGTATGTCTGGATTATGAACTCCTCAGCCAGGTTCGGACGGTCATCACTTCCGGGTGGATTTGCCGCGTCTGGCTGGTCTACGAACTCAGCCGGGTTGGCAAAGGCTTTTGCGGCAATCGCGCCGCCATCCTGCACACGGATCCAGGGAATCTTATGGAACATATACAGGTAGCTCTAGGACCAAGAACTCTCCTGCACAGTTTCTGATAACTGTATAAGCAAACTGCGATTCTGGAGGGAAATCTGTGGCATTTCCGCCACAACACGGCTCACGCACGAACAGACTGCCATCCTGGTTCATAAACTCAACGGTGAAATGATATTCTGCGGGCGAGACTACTTTTTCATTAACGATGCGTTGGATCCGTAAACATTGTAAACCATTGATTTTGCATCCATTTGTCAGTAGCGCTACATGATCCTGGGGATCTAGTAATGGATTCGAATCCCGAAGACCCTGGAAATCTCCTCCATATAACGGGGCAGCTTGTTTATACTCTCGCTGATTTAGTAGTTCGAAAAAAGCTGTAAGTGCGTTACGAGCTTTCTCCAGGCCTTCGGAGGATATTTCCGTCTTGCCCGCGGGAGTACATGCAGAAATTATTTCCGGGGTGGGCGTGGGAGGCGACGCAATATCTGGGACAGTATCAGCGTTGCCGACGAATCTTGTCACATTACCTGGAGCATAGACCCAACCAGATTGATTATCACCTAAATCAATTAACCACCAATCCACATGCTTACCGATCACGAGGTACTTCTTTTGAGATTCAATTTGGCCGATCACATTAAATTCTGTCCCTGGTCCGTTCCGAACATTCATCATGACCTCTACAATTACATACGGCGCAGGAGTGGGTTCAGGTGTGAGAGTTGGAGAGATTCGTTTTGTCGGTGGGGAAGAAGTAGTAGCGGTGGCCGTCGCAGCAGTAGCTGCACGGGAAGCACACGCTGACAATGCTGTTATTCCAAGCAGGAGGCTAAACAAAAAGTATTTTCTCATGGTTGAAAACCTCAGAGCCGCAAGCTGTGCGTTAATAGCGTGTGGGCGGCGACGTGAATTGGTTTTCGAAATTGAAAAATTTCAGGCCAGCGGACTCGTTCTTGTTCAAATTCCAACATTCTATAGATGTATATACTGTAGCTTTTGCTTCTTAAAATTTTACTTAAGATCCACCACCTTGAGTTTCCATAAACCGCCCTGGTTCGCGGACAAGTAAAAGAAGTTCTCATCTGCGTCGACCCGAGTAGACATACCTGGTGTCTTTAAGTGCCCCACGAGCTCGGGTTGAGAGGGATTCTTGGCATCCACAACCCAGATATCTGATTCTACATAGAATGCACAGGCAACCATTATAGTATCACCTTGTCCTGCAATATCCCAAACGTTATCAAACCCTGCCATCATACCAACTTGTTTTGGATCGGTCGGATCGCTCAGGTCGAATATCGTCAAATCACTCTTGGTACCACTCCCTACCCCGGAGATGTAAGCGCGCTTGCCTGTGATCGAAAGTCTTGCTCCTGAAGATCCAAGGGAAAACGACACGCGCGTGATTTCTTTCGGAGTCAGTGGGTCTTCCACGTTAAGCACAATGAACGTCCCCGGGTCTCCTCCAAGGATGTAAAGGAGGCCATCTGCAGAAGCTAGATCATACACGGACGAGATTCCAGGCAACATGCCTAGGCTGCGTGGGCGAGTCGGATCATGAATATCCACCATGGCGACCTGCTCCCAATTGATTGTTAAAAACAGGGTCTCTCCTACCACAGCAGCCCTTTGCACATACCCGCTTTGATTGCCGATATTGGGCTCATGAACAACAACTTTCGGCAAGCGGGGCTGGCTGATATCGACCACGCTTAGACCCTCATCGCGCTGAGGGACAAATAGATAATCACCTGATACAGCCAGTCCGGATGCGGTGCCCGGCGGATAGGCTTCATAGATAGTCAGATAGGGGGCTGATCCTAAGGCTGACGCGCCCGGAAAGTCCGGGGGATGGGTGATGTTCACGTTAAAAACATTGAGGCTGTTTTCACGGAAGTCCGTCCCTGTGAACACGAAATCCCCTTTCAGTGCCATGCCTTCGATCTGCGGCGGGCTGCCAAAACGATCCAGCACACGGGGCGCCGCCAGGTTACTGACGTCCACTAAACTAAGACCATGCCAATCGACAACATACAGCCGATTGCCTACTGCTTTTAAGTCACGCACGCAATGCAAACGCAGTTGGTCTGGACTGGCGATCATACGAGGGCTCGCAGGATCAGAGATGTCTGTGACTTGCAAGTGATACGGACAACTTAGCGTGATATCCCCTCCGACACCCTCATTTATGAACGAATACATTCGTTTGCCGTCTATCGTTCCTGGTCCTTGGCCAACCCAGTTTCTTTTATTCCAATCCATAGTGGCGTCGCCGACTTGATTGGGGTCATCCGGATCACTCAGATCCCATACGTACCAGTGTATCTGCCCTTTGTCTGAATTAGGATCAAGTGGTTCCCACCGATAGATGTAAGCGTATGGTGGGATAAAGGCGGAATAGTGTTTCCTTAGATTAATAATAGTGGGTTGCCGAGGGTTACGAATATCGATGACAAACCCTCCGTAAAGGTATAAATAATTTCCTGCCGGAACTAAACTTCCATGAGCAACTTGAATATTTACTTTGGCAATTTCTTCCAGTTTATTATCCGTAACGGAGCTCAAATCATAAGCGCGCAAGCCCTCGCCCTCCTGGTTAAGAAATCCAACCCAGGCGATGCCATCTTTCAGAACGACTTCATCCGCTTTCGGAGGGACTTCGTATTGCCCCAAGAGAGATGGTTTCGTCGGATCCTCCAGGGTGAAGACGAGCAAATACCCACTGTCACTGACCCAATACAGCCGTCCGTCTTCTATGGCAAGTGCTTTCCCTAAACCGGGAAGCAAGTCGCTCATTGTGGCTACTTGCAGGATATCCGGATTGGATAGATCCATGACGACCAGGCGGGGGCCAACGGAGAGATAGGCGTAGGTGCCATTGATCTCGATATCTGTCACCTCCCCACCGACCTGGGCTGCGATTTGCACTTCCACTCTGGGGATAAACTGTGTTGTTGCTGAGGGGGGTTGGGTAACGTTGGCTGTTGTGGGGGGTGGTTTCGTAGTTAAGTGTTGATCGATTGCGGTGGATGATGGTTCGACATTCAGTTCTTGTGTACCTGTTCCACAAGACACTAAGAAGCTCAAACTCATAATTGTAATGAAGAGAATTAGTTTTCTCATGAGATCTCAACTTAGCGCCTAGCGGTTTGCGTTTGCGCTAGCACCCTGTAAGGGTACCCGCTGGTGTGTCTCGACCAGGAGCGACAACTGGGGGAGGAGACAGCACCATTTTGACGGAACCAGCGGAAAGCTACGTAGACTGTCTGAAAAACGCGCAGAGTCCTGGCGTCCAGTGCACGCTGGGTTGGGCGGTTTTAAAAGGAAATTCTTCTTTATCGTCACAGAATTCTAATCTTTCACTTTCTCAAGCGTCTCATATTTTCCTTTTAGTGCTTCATACTTTCTTCTCTCATTATCTTCCATTTTGGCGGCTGTCTCTTTCATACCGCGCTGGTAGAACTCTTGCAAATTTTTCAGACTAACCATGTTGATTCGATGATTATCGATTTGTAAGGTCTCGCCAACCGTTGACAGGTCTTTATACCAATACTCGAGAGAATCCAGCTCAACCTTCAAATCATCTTTCCAGATTTGAAGCACATGCCATTCTTTCAACTTGTACCTTATGCTTCTTTCCTCTAAAGCAGAGATGATCTTTGGAAACTCCTGTTCTGAGCAAGCTAAATCCACGTCATTTACAATCATATTTCGATCTTTAGTGTATGCAAATACTGCCAGACTTCCATTGAGAATAGGAGAGAGACCTAAATCACTACAGATATCCAGAACTTCTTTACAAAACTCGATGAGCCTCAGAAACCTATCTTTGTTTTTCGGAAAGTAATCTAACACAATCATAGCGACCACTTAATTGCTGCTATCTCGTCAACCGCCCAACTAGGGTTGATACGGATTCACTCCGTATGAGATCCCTGCACGAAGTCTCATGCGGACAAACTCTGCATAAATATCTTTGTACTGCAAAAGAGGAAAGATAATCCTTATTGTTCTATGGCAATCATATACCAGAATCCCCCGCTGTTTCATGTGTCGTTTGTCATGAAACAAAACGCTCCCTGCCGCACGGCAGGGAGCCTTGAAAATTTTGATACGTAGTGCTCGTCCCCCATTCCCTGCGAAGCCGCAAAGGATGTGGGCAACGGCATGCCTACTTACCCTCCGATATGCGACATTTCCACCTTGGGCAGGGCGATGGTGTTCTCCGAGCGGATCTCGGAGTAGCGATCGGTGCGTTTGCCCCAGACCTGGGCGATCTTCTGCGAGATCTCTTCGTCGCTGGCGCCACCGCGTAGCAGCGCACGGAAGTCGTGGCCCTTGACACCGAAGAGGCAGGTGTAGAGCTTGCCTTCGGCAGAGAGACGGGCGCGGGTGCAGGTGCTGCAGAATGCCTGTGTGACCGAGGCGATCACGCCGATCTCGCCCTTCCCATCCTTGTAGCGCCAGCGTTCCGCCACCTCGCCGGTGTAGTTCGGGTCGGCCGGCTCGAGCGGCATCTCGGCAGAGATGGTGCGGACGATCTCTGCGGCGGGCACCACATCGTCCAGGCGCCAGCCGTTGGTGTGACCCACGTCCATGTATTCGATGAAGCGCAGGATGTAGCCCTTCTCGCGAAAGAAGCGCGCCATCGGCAGGATGCTGGTCTCGTTCAAGCCGCGCTTGACCACCATGTTGACCTTAACCGGTCCCAGCCCGGCCTGCGCCGCGGCCTCCATGCCGTCCAGCACTTTGCTGACGGGGAAGTCCACATCGTTCATCTTCTTGAAGGTCTCGTCGTCGAGCGAGTCAAGGCTGACGGTGACGCGCTTGAGCCCGGCCTCCTTGAGGGGGCGGGCGAATTTGGGGAGCAGTGCCCCGTTCGTCGTCAGGGTGAGATCCATGTCGGGAATGGCAGAGAGCATGGCGACCAGGTCTGGCAGGGCGCGGCGAACGAGCGGCTCCCCACCCGTCAGGCGGAGCTTGCGGACGCCGTGGGCGTGGAACAGGTGCGCCAGACGTGTGATCTCCTCGAAGGTCAGGATCTGGTCGCGCTCCAGGAACTGATAATCGGACCCGAAGACTTCCTTGGGCATGCAGTACACACAGCGGAAGTTGCAGCGGTCCGTGACGGAGATCCGCAGGTCACGCAGGGGGCGGTTGAGGGTATCGTTAAGGGTCATTTTCTACTCATTAAGGCACATAACGCTTACGTTTCAGGTGCATCTTTCATTATAACAATACTCGATGAGCAAAGCCTTAGCCAGTTGACTTGGCACATCAGGCATGCTATGATGTTCCCATTATCCAAGCGCATTTATTTTTTAAGGAGCTCGTGTATGATCTTCAGTGTGGAATTTGTATTTCGCCTGATCGGTATGCTGGTCGTTGGTCTGCTGGGCTGGTCATTTGGAGGCTGGGCTGCGCGGATCGAACCCTTTCAACCCGGACAGGAAATGCTTTACCGAGTGGTCTTTGGTCTGGTGGGGGCGCTGGCGGGGCTGGTGCTGACACCCTACATCACCACGCGTCCCTCACGGGCCATCCGCAGCCGGTTGGGGCGGCTCTCAGCAGAGACTCTCTTCGCCGGGCTGACCGGGCTCATCGTCGGTCTGCTCACCGCCGCGCTGCTCTCCTTTCCCCTATCCCAGCTTCCGCCTCCCTTTGGACAGGTCCTGCCCTTTATCGCCGTCGTGGCGTTCGCCTATTTCGGTGTGTCGCTCTTCGTGATGCGCCAGGGAGACCTGATGGGGCTGATGAGCACGGTAGGCGGGCGCAATAGCGAGCCCAGCGGTGCCTCCTCCACCTGGACAAATCTGAACCGGACAATCTTACTGGATACCAGCGTCATCATCGACGGGCGCG
>Ga0075429_100001027_pt1 | contig 22297 bp, 24 predicted proteins | sample RhiMetdeltSRZDD3_FD_75295 | JGI IMG/M metagenome (GOLD analysis project Ga0075429, IMG submission 75295) | Populus rhizosphere microbial communities from Tennessee, USA - Rhizosphere MetaG P. deltoides SRZDD3 | ecosystem: Host-associated > Plants > Roots > Rhizosphere > Soil | place: USA... | reverse complement strand
GCGCCGACCCGGCGCGCGTGCGCGAGGCGCTGATGGGCGGTTTCGCGTCGTCCAGGATCCTCGAGGTGCACGGCGAGCGCATGGTCAAGCGCACCTTCGAGCCGGGCTTTCGCATCGAGCTGCACCAGAAGGATCTCAACCTCGCGCTCGGCACCGCGCGCGCGCTGGGCGTGTCGCTGCCCAACACCGCCACCGCGCAGGAGCTGTTCAATGCGTGCGTGGCGCACGGCGGCAAGGCATGGGACCACTCGGCGATGGTGCGGGCGCTGGAGAAGCTGGCGAACTTCGAGATCGGCCCCACCCCCTGACCCGGCCGAAGGCCGCCGTTCCCTCCTTCCCCCCCTGGGGGAAGGCCGGGATGGGGGCCGGATTGCACATCGCGCGGGCCCGACGTCCCCGACCCGGGCCGGGCACCGCGGGCCGTGGACATGCGCCGCGCGACGCCCCGGGCGGCCGCCGGCTGCGTACGATCGGGACGTCCGCATGGAAGCCGCCTCGCCGCTCGCCGTCGTCCTGCACGCCACGATCGTCGTCGCGGCGGCCGGGCTCGCGGCGTGGACGCGTCCGTGGCGCGCGCTCGGGCCGGGCGGTCCGCCGTGGCCGTGGCTCGCGCTGTTCGCGCTGCTGCCGCTGCTGTGGGGGCTGGACCGCCATGCCGGCGTGCCGCTGCTGCCGGCCATGTCGGGCGCGCCGCTGCTCGCGCTGATGGCCGGGTGGCCGCTCGCGGTGCTCGCGATGCTGCCCGCGGCCGTCGTCACCGCGCTCGCGGGGGACGTCGGCGCCGCCGACGCGTTGCAGCGCCTCGTGTGGCTCGGCGTGGCGCCCGCCACCCTCACGCTCGCCATCGGGGCGGCCCTGCGGCGCTGGCTGCCGAAGCACCTGTTCGTCTACATCCTCGGGCGCGGTTTCCTCGGGACGCTGGCCGCGCTGCTGCTGTCGTCCGCGGCCGCGGCGCTGGCGGCGAGCCCCGCGTCGCCGGCCCTGGCCGATGCCTTCCCGGCGCGCATCCTCGCCGCCTTCGGGGAGGCCTTCCTCACCGGCATGGCGACATCGATCCTGGTCGCCTTCCGGCCCGAATGGCTGGCCACCTACACCGATCGCCTCTACCTGCCGCCGGCGCCGCGCGAGTGACGGGCGGCGCCCGCACGTCCTGCGCCCGCCCGGCGCGGCTTCGCGCCTCACGGCCCGCGGGTGCCGCCCAGCGCCGGGAACTCGGGCGGGCCGCCCGCGCGTGCGCGCCGCAGCTGCGCCAGCCGGCGCTGCATGCTTTCGATCTCCACCGTCTGGCCGGCGATGATGTCCTGCGCGAGCTGGCGCGTGGCCGGGTCGCGGCCGTGCTGCAGCACCAGGCGCGCCATGTCGACCGCGCCGGCGTGGTGCGGGATCATCATCGCCAGGAAGTCGGCGTCGACGTCGCCGCCGTGGCCGCCCGCGTGCATGTCCTTCGTCATGCGCGCCATGGCGGCCGCCATCGCGCGCTCGAATTCGGCGTTGCGGGCGTCGGCGCGGCCCGGCGTGCTCATGCGGTCTGCCCCTTGGTTCCCGGCCGCACGTACACCAGGTTGATGCTCTTCTTGTTGCGCAGGCCGCCCGAGGGAAGCGTCAGCTCGCCGAGCGGGATCTGCGCGAGGAACGCGGGCTTGAACGGGTCACTCACGTCGAAGGCGCTGCACACCGTCTGCCCGGCGCCGGGCGTGCCCGGCAGCTCGTCCTGCTCGTGCGCCACGTACAGCACCGTGTTCTCCGGATTGGTCCACAGGCCGTGCGCCTCGCGGCCGTGCGAGAAGAAGGTGCCCGCCACCTTGCGCTGCCCGGCGCGCGCCGCGCGATCGACGATCGCGACGGGGCTCGACGCCACGCCGCCCGGCCCGCCGTCGTCCACCCGCGCCAGGCTCGCGTAGAGCACGCTGCCCTTGGCATTGCTCACGAACTCCACGTGGTTCGGCCGCGCGCCGGCGCCGAGCGGCACCAGGTCGAGCAGCTCGAAGCCGTCGCGCGTGGAGCGGCACGACACCGCGTCCGCCAGCTTGTGCGAGAGCCACAGCTCCGCGCCGTCGGCGGTCGTCTTGATGAAGGGCGTGAAGCCGGCCGGATCCTGCGCGCCCAGGTCCAGCGTGGTGACGCGCTCGGGGCGCGAGCGGCCTTCGCCGTTGGGATTGACCTTGAACACGTCCAGGCGCGCGACCTTCTGGCTGGCGACGAAGGCGAGCGTGCCGTCGCGGCTGAACCAGACTTGCGCCGGCCCCTCGACGGTCGGCAGGAACTGCCGCACCGCGGACGCCCCCTGGCCCTCGAGCTGCCGCAGCGCGCGGTCGACGTCGAGGATGGCGATGCGGTCCTCGCCGCGCAGCGCCACCCACAGCTCCTTGCCGTTGCGCGTGAAGGTGGGCTCGTGCGGCTCGCGCCCGACCAGGATCCCGCTCGTGAGGCGCTCGGCGTTGGTCGACGGGCCGCCGCCCGTGTTCGGCGCGTTGCCGATCACGCGCCGTGTCACCGTGTCGATGAGGTAGACATTGCTGGAGCCGCGGCCGGCCGTCGCGATCAGCGTGCCGTCGGGCGACGGCACCGCGCCGTGCGCGTCGATGCAGCCGTGGTACAGCGGCTTGTGGATCATCGCCGCATGCGAGGGAGCGACACCCGCGGTCACGTAGCGGAAGGGCGGGCGCGGGTCCTCGTCGAACGAGGTGAGGTTGATGGTGGCGTCGACGCGCTGGCCGGCGGGGTCGATCACGACCACGGTGTTGGAGTCCTCGTTCGTGATGAACACGCGGTCGCGCGCTTCGACGCCGGACGGCGCCTGCGCGCGCTGGCCGAAGGCCGCGGGCCAGGCGGCGGCGGCTCCGGCGGCGAGGGTGCACTTGAGGACATCGCGTCGGTCGAGTTCCATGGGCTCGTTCTCCTTGACGATGGGGCAGGGCGGTGAGTGTGCATCCGCCGCCGCGCGAAGCGCGTCGCAGGGTCGTCGCTGCGCAGCGCGTGGCCCGCGCGCCACGCCCGGCGGGCATGGCGAAGGCGGGCCTGGGCTACCATCGCCTGCAGGTTCGCAGCCGACCCACGAACGCACTCAAGGAGATGATGCCGTGACCATTCTCGTCGCCTATGTGCCGCGCCCGGAAGGGCAGGCCGCCCTCGACAAGGGCATCGAGATCGCGAAGAGCCGGGGCGAGCGCCTGGTGGTGGTGAACGCCAGCCCGGGCGGCCACCAGGAAGACCCGTCGATGGCCGACGTGCCCGACGTGGAGCGCGTCGAGAAGGTGCTTCAGGCGTCGGGCATCGACGCCGAGTTCAAGCAGTTCGTGCGCGGCAAGGGGCCCGTCGAGGAGATCGAGGAGATGATCACGGCACTGAACGTGTCGCTGCTGGTCATCGGCCTGCGCAAGCGCTCGCCGGTGGGCAAGCTGATCATGGGCAGCGTGGCGCAGGACATCCTGCTGTCCGTGGCCTGCCCGGTGCTCGCGGTCAAGGCCTGAAGGTCACTCCGGCCGCTTCATCACCGGCCCGACGGCGCCCTCGAGGTTCGAGCTCAGCGCCTTGCGGTATTCGGAGGTGTAGAACTCCACCGCCTTCGCCCGGTCCTGCTCCTGGCCGCCGCGGCTCAGGAAGTTGAACGCGTTGTAGCGCCCGGCGGCGAAGAGGATGGCCGCGCTCACCTCGCCGTCGCCGCGCTCCTGCGCGAGCTGGTTGGCGAGGTGGATGAACTGGTCGACGAGCTTGAGGAATTCGGGCGGATAGGCCATGGGTTCGGTCCTTCGGTCGGGGTGGGCCCGCCAGCCTAACAGGTCGGTCGCGCGGCTCGGGAACCGGGCCGGCGAGCACGTCCGCCCGCCAGGAAGGAGCCGGCTGCAGCGGGCTTCGCCTCCATCCTCTCGTCCATGATCGGGAGGATGCCTGCCGCGGCGGTTCCCTCGACGATGCGCCCCGAGCGAGAGGGGTCTCGCGCATCGGAGAAGACATGCAGCAACATCGCTGGATCGAAGGCGGGCGGCGGCTCGCTCCATGGCTGTTGGCGATCGCACTGGCGGCCTGCGGCGGCGGGGGAGGCGGGGGAGGAGGAGGCGGCGGCGAAGGAGCCGACGCCGACGTCGGCGTGCAGCCGGCCGCACCGCAGCACATGACCGTGGTCGGCACGCCCGACCGGTCGTACGCGCACATCCACAGCGCCTCGGGTCGTGCGCGGGTCGAGGTGTTCCGCGGCGCAGGCGGTGCGCCGGACCAGCTTCGCTACGCGAATGCCGCCAGCGGCGAGTCCGTGCGCGTGCTGCTCGACGCCGACGGCCTGCCGGAGCGCCTGATCGACGAGGGCACGGGCATCGCGCTGGTCGTCCAGCGGGTGTCGCCCCAGCGCGTCGACTTCAAGCGCCACGACGCGCAGGGCGCCTTCCTCGACGGGTATGCGCTGGTCGACAACGGCGGCGCGCTGAGCGTCGCCCCCATCCTCGGCACGCCCAGCGTGAGCGGCCAGCTTGCCGGCCAGGTCAGCGGCGCCGTGCAGACCGGAAGCTTCGCCGTGCTGCCCGACGACGGCGCCGGGCTCGGCGCGCCGGTCGCGGTGCCCGCCGAGGCGATGGCGGTGGCCGATGCGCTGCTCGCCAGCCCGCCCAGCGTGGCGCCGTCGGCCCTGGTGCGCAGGCGAGCCCAAGCGGTGGGCGGCATCGACGGGCGTGCCGTGATCGGCGGTCTGCTCGCGGGCACGGTCGTGGGCGTCGTGTCGGGCAATCCGGCCGCCGGCCTCATCGCGGGCGCAATGGCCGCCTACGGCCTGCAGCGCTACGGCCTGCCGATCGTCGATGCGATCCGCAACAGCCCGTCCCTCGAGGACCTGCCGGCCAACCTCGCGCCGATCTTCAACGGCTTCAACCAGGACCAGGGCGCGCTGACGGGCACGCAGGCCTCCCTCGCCGGCACGGTGGGAAGCTTCTTCGACCAGGTCGTGTCGCGCGCGTTCGACGCCGCGCGCGACATCGCCTCGGCGAGCCTGGATCGCCGCGGCCTGCCGGCGCTCGACGCGAGCCCTCCCGCCGCGACGACGACCATGAGCGGCTTCGGCGTCGACCAGCAGGGAACCTCGTACAGCTACTCGGGCAGCGTCACGCCTTCCGGCCAGGTCTCGCTCGTCGGCACCTCGGGCGCCCGCCGCATCGACGTGCAAGGCACGCTGGCGAACGGCTCGCTGAGCGGCACCGCGAGCGGCGCGCTCGGCGCCGGCAGCGTGACGGGCACCCTCGCCGCGCTGGGCCAATGCCAGTCGCTGCAGCGCTCGGGCGGCCAGGGCACGTTCTCGTTCGCCTTCGACGCGGTCGCGACGACGGGCTCGCTCGCGTTCTTCCGCGAAACGTTCTCGATCCCGGACGCCCTGCGGGTCCTGTCCAACGGGCAGACCCTGTACGACACCGGCGGCCTGGTGAGCGGCAGCGACACCGAGACGCTGGCGCTCGCCGGCAGCCGCATCCTGTTCGTGACGGTGAACGCGCCGAACAGCGGAACGGCGTGGGAGTTCACGGTGGGCTGCCCGTCGTGACGGAGGAGGGCGGCGTCGTCGGCGGACGCCGCCCTCGGTGGCAAGACGGGGGACGGGGGGGGACGCCGCCCCCCGCGGCGAGGACGGTGGACGGCCGGGTCGTTGCACCCGCCCGATAGACTCCTCCCATGCTGCGCATCTTCCTCACCGGCCTGCTCGCCGCGCTCCCGCTGGCCGGCACGATCCTCATCTTCGTGTGGGGTGCGCGGTTGCTGTACGGCTGGGTCGGGCCGAACAGCCTGGTCGGGCACCTGCTGGTGTCGATCGGGCTCGGCGTCACGGGCTCGGAGGTGGCCGGCTACCTCATCGGCGTGCTCGTCGTGCTGCTGGCGATCTTCGCGCTCGGCCTGCTGGTGCAGACGCGCCTGCGCGGCTTCCTCGGCAACGCGCTCAACACGTTCATGCACCGCATCCCGGTGGTGCGCAGCGTCTACGACATGATCCGCAAGTTCGTCGGCCTGATCGGCGAACGCGACGAAGCCGGCGTGCGCTCGATGAGCCCGGTGTGGCTGCACTTCGGCGGCGTCGGCGGGGCCGCCGTGCTGGGGCTGCTGTCGACCGCGGAGCCGGTGCGCCTGGCCGGCAAGCCGTACCTCGGGGTGCTGGTGCCGACCGCGCCGGTGCCCATCGGCGGCGGGTTGCTCTACGTGCCCGAGGAGTGGGTGACGGTCGCGGACATCGGCGTCGAGGGCCTCACCAGCATCTACGTGTCGATGGGCGTGACGTCGCACCAGCACCTGTCGGCCGCGCAGGGCGAGCGCGCCGTCGCGCGCTGATCCCCACGCGCGGCAGTGGCACTGGCCCGCGCCGGGCCGGCGTGCCACCATCGCGGGCGCGGCCGTGGCCGCTGCGCGATGACCCCTCCCGAGCGCCGCCTTCCGATCGATGCGCCCGCCGCGCGCGCCGTGGTGCTGCTGCGGCATGCCGAGAAGCCCGACCCGGGCGCCGGCGTGCAGGGCGTCGACGAGCGCGGACGGCGCGACGACGCGTCGCTCGCCGTGCGCGGGTGGCAGCGTGCGGGCGCGCTGGCGCACTGGCTCGCGCCCGGCGATGCGCCCCCGCGCTTCGGCGCGCCGTCGGCGCTCTTCGCCGCGCCCAGCACGCCGCGGCACACGAGCCGGCGTCCGTGGCAGACCCTCGTGCCGCTGGCGCGCGCGCTGTCGCTGGAGATCCGCGGCGACATCGACGACGACTTCCCCGACCGCGCGGCCGCGCTGCTGCTGGCCGCCGCCGGCACCGTGGTCGCCTGCGGGCGCCACGACGCGCTGCCCGCGCTCGCGCACGCGCTGGCGCGGCGTCTCGCGTGCGACGCCGGCACGATCCCGATCGACTGGCCCGCCGGCCGCTTCGACGTGGCCTGGCTCTTCGACCGCGCCGCAACCGGCGGCGCCTGGCGCTTCGCGCAGGTGCCGCAGCGCCTGCTGGACGGCGACGCGCCGCACGGCATCGACGCCGGGTCCATTCACACCGTCTGACCCCGAGGAGCCCCTGCCATGACCGCCGACACGCTGCGCATCGTCACCTGGAACATCCAGTGGGGCCGCGGCTGCGACGGCCGCGTGGACCTCGACCGCATCGTGTCGGTGATCCGCGAATGGGGCGACGTGGACGTGGTGATGCTGCAGGAGGCGGCCGACGGCTTCGCCGATCTCCCGGGCCACGACGGCAGCGACCAGTTCGCCGCGCTCGCGAGCCGCTTCGCGGGGTACGCGTTCGTCGACGCGACGGGCGTGGAGGTGGCGGGCGCGGGCACGCGCCGCCGGCGCTTCGGCAACGCCATCGCCACGCGGTTGCCGGTGCAGCAGGTGTGGCGCCACCTGCTGCCGTGGCCGGCGGATCCCGCCGCGCCGAGCATGCAGCGCGTTGCGCTGGAGACGTGCCTCGCCACGCCGTTCGGCCCGCTGCGCGCCACCACGACCCACCTCGAGTTCTATTCGCGGCCGCAGCGCGCCGCGCAGGTGCGGCGGCTGCGCGAACTGCACGCGGAGGCGGTGCAGCACGCGCGCACCCCGCGCCGCGGCGAGCGCGAGCACGGGCCGTTCGTGCCGATGCCGCGCGGCGCGCTCGCCGTGCTCGCGGGCGACATGAACTGCACCGCGGACAGCGAGGAGCTGCGGGCGCTGCTCGCGCCGCACGGCGACGGCACGCCGGCGTACCGCGATGCGTGGGCGTGCCTGCACGGCACGTCGGCGCATCCGCCCACCGTGGGCATCCACGACCGCGAGCAGTGGCCCGACGGGTCGAAGACCTTCGACTTCTTCCTCGTCGGCGAGGACCTCGCGCCGCGCGTGCGCGCGGTCGAGGTGAACACCGCGACCGATGCGTCGGACCATCAGCCGATGCTGCTGACGCTGGACGCGCGGGCCGGCTGAGCCGACGGAGCGACCGCATTGCGAAGCTGTGCCGCGGAGTCGGCTCACTCAGAGCCGAGCCGACCGTTCGCGGGCGGATCGTTCACAGGCTCTGAGCCGGCGTTCGCGAGCGATCTCGCCTGCGGCCCGCGCGTGCGCGCGTCAGCGCCCGGCCGCCGGCGTGCCCTGCGCGATCTCGATGCGGCGCCGCAGCCGCTCGGCCGCCTGCACGTCGCCCGCCTTCTCCGCCAGGGCGAGCTGCACCTGCAGCCAGGCGAGCAGCGCGCGGCGCCAGCCTTGCGCCGAGGCGGTGTCGACCGCCAGCGCGAGGGTCGCCGGGTCGGCGTCGCCGCGCCTGAACAGCACCGCCGCGGCCACCAGGCGCGACAGCGGGTCGCGCACGTCCTTCAGCGCGGCCTGCGCGGCGGCGGGCCGGCCGGCGGCGCGGGCCACGGGCTGCTGCGCGGGCGGAAGCAGGGCGACGTCGTGCGGCTGCAGGCGGCCGGCGAGGTAGTCGGCGTAGGCGCGCTCGGGCGCGTCGACGTCGCGGCGCAGCCGCTCGAAGGCGTCGCAGGGATCGAACGCGAGGCTGGCCACATGCGCCGCGCAGCGCATCAGCTCGGCGCGCGCGAGCAGCGGCGGGCTGCCGGTGGCGGACAGCACGCGGCGCGCGCGCTCGATCTCGCGCGCCTCGGCGGCGCTGTCGCCGGTGAGGTGCGCGGACATCGCGGCCTCCATCGCCTGCTGCGCGTTCGCCTGCCAGTGCGGCGGCGGCGGGCCGCCCGCGCAGGCGCCGAGCAGCAGCGCGAGTGCCGCGGCCGGGGTCGCCCTCATTCGTGCACCCTCGCGCTCGCGCGCTGCCTCCGGGAGGCACGCAGCGCCTGCCGCGCAGTGCGCCTTGCGGCAGCGCTCACGGCAGCTTCAGCTCGCGCTCGCGCGCGAACGGCCACTTGCGGTTCACCTCGTCGACGAGCTGCTGCACCTTGCGCAGGCTGGCGTCGACCTCGGCGCGCAACGCGCCGAGGTCGGTGGTGGCGACGCGCGCGTTGGCCGCCACGCCCTGCACCTCCTGGAGCACCGCGTCGGCCTTCTGCAGGGTGGCGCGCGCGTCGGCGAGCAGGGCGTTCAGCTGCTGCACCGCCGCGCGGGTGTCGCGCACGACGCCGTCGCGGCCGAAGACCTGTTCGTCGGCCCGGCGCACGACGCCGTCGATGCGCGCCAGCAAGGCGTTGGTGCGCTCGAGCGTGGTCGCGACGCGCGCCGCGTCCTGGTCGCTGCCCATCAGCACGCCGAGCGCGCCGCGCGGGCCCCGCAGCCGCTCCGTGGTGGCCTGCAGGTTGGCCAGGCTCGCCCCGAGGGCGGACTCCGGCGCGGTGAGCGCGGCGAGGTTCTGCAGCACCTCGCGCGCCGCGGTGACCACGCGCTGCAGCTCGGCGCCGGTATCGCCGATCAGCACCTTGCGCTCGGCGCCTTCGGGCAGCGGCGGATCCGTCAGCACGCCGCTGTAGGCGCGCAGGCTGGTGCCGCCCAGCACGCTGCGCACGAGCGTGAAAACGCTCGACTCGCGCAGCCAGTGCGCGTCCTTGCGCGGCACGTCGACCACGATGCGCGCGTTGCCCTGCGGCCCCAGCTCGATGGCGCGCACGCGGCCGATGGGGAAGCCGGAGAACGTGAGGTCGGTGCCGACGCGCACGCCTTCGGCCTCGTCGGCCACGAGCACGAGGCGCTGCGTGGCCTCGAACACGCCGCGCGCGTACATCAGGTACGCGGCGGTGGCGGCGACGAGCAGCACCAGCAGCCCCAGCAGCACGGCGGCCTTGAACTCCATGTGCGCGCTCGGCGCGTCGGCGTCGGCCGTCTCGCGCACCATCAGGCGTAGTTGCCGGCCAGCGAGGCGGCCTCGATCAGGAAGATGACGATGAACATGCGCACCAGGCCCTGCATCTCGGCGCTCATCCGGGTCGCCGCGCGCGGCCGGTCGTCGAGCACCGAGGCGATCGGGATCAGCGTCACGGCGATGCTGAAGAAGACGATCTTGAGCACGAAGATGAGGCTCACCGCGGGCCCGAAGACGTGGCCCACGGTGTGGGTGTAGCCGGCCCATCCGGCGAGCGTGAAGCCGTAGACCGAGAGGTAGGCCAGCACCAGCGTGAGCACGCAGCTCACCGCGGCGAGCATCAGCACCGCGAACACGCCGGCCAGCACGCGCGGCAGCACCTCGCCGCGCAGCACCGGGATCGAGTCCCCTTCGCCGCTCGCGGCGCGCAGCGCCGCGATGTCGGCGCCGTGCGGCATCGTGCAGCGCAAGGCGCCGAAGAGCGCCGCCGCGAGCGGGATCAGCTCGAGCACGAGCACGCGCACCATCATCTCGAGCGCGTACTGCGACAGCCCGTAGCTGACCGCGGTGACGAGCACGATGCGGATGACGACGAGGCTCAGCAGCGCCGACAGCACGCCGAACCACGGCAGCGCGGGCGCCGTGCTCTCGACGACGTGGCGCGCGAGCGCGGCGCGCCGCGCGCGGGTGTAGCTGCCCGGCGAGGCGGCGAGCACCAGCACGAGCGCACCGAGGTGCACGATGCGCCACCAGCCGGCCAGCCAGTGCAGCAGCGTGCGGCCCGCATCGGGCAGCGCGCCGTCATGGGTGGCGAAGACCATGCGGGCATGATAGGTCCCGCGCCGCGCCGCCGCCCGCGCACCGGCGCGATCTTCCGGCCCGACGGCCTGCGGGGTCGTTCGCGGGCGCCTGCGGGATGCGAAGATCCGGCCTCTTTGCCTTCCAAGCCCCGATGACCGAGATCGAACTCAAGTTCTGCATGGATGCCGATGCCGCCGAGCGGTGGCGCGCGGCGCTCGAAGACCAGGGGGCGACGTGCGAGCGGCTGCGCGCCCGCTACTTCGACACCGAGGACGGCCGCCTGGCCCACGCCCGCGTCGCGCTTCGCCTGCGGCAGGAAGGCCGGCGCTGGGTGCAGACGCTGAAGGGCGAGGGCGACAGCGCGATCCAACGGCTGGAGCACGAGGTCGCCGTGCGCACGCGCGCGGCCAACGGCCCGGCGCTCGACATCGAGCGCCACGCCGGCAGCGCCGCCGAGCCGGTGCTCGCGCGCGCGCTGGACGGCACGCCGGCCGGCGCCCTGGTCGAGCAGTACGGCACCGACGTGTCGCGGCTCAGCCAGATCGCGACCACGCCGGGCGGCACGGAGGTCGAGATCGCGCTCGACCTCGGCACGGTGACCGCCGGCGAGCACAGCGAGCCCATCGCCGAGCTGGAGCTCGAGCACCACGCCGGACCGCTCGACGGCCTGTTCGAGCTCGCCTGCGAAGCGCTGTCGCACGGCGGGCTCTGGCTGAGCACGGTGTCCAAGGCGCAGCGCGGCGAGCGGCTGTCGCGGGGCACGGCGCTGCTCGCCGGGGAGCCGAAGCCGCTGCACCTGCCCGCCGACGCCGACGGTGCGGCGCTGCTGCGCGCGGTGCTGCAGCACGCGCTCGCCGGGGTGCTGCCGCACGCCAGCACGGTGGGCGAGGGCAGCGCCGACGCGGCGTCGGTGCAGGCGCTGCGCGCCGCGCTGCGGCGCCTGTGCAGCGCGCTGCGCGAGCTGGCGCCGCTGTCGGACGCCCTGCGTCCGGAGTGGGAGGAGGCGCTGGCGGACACCGCGTCGGCACTGGGCGAGCGCGGCCGCGACGAGGCGGCGCTGGCCGCGGTGCGCCCGCTGCTCGAGGTGGCCGGCGCGCCGAAGACGGATTGCGAGCTGCCGCCGGCGGCCGACCCGGTGGCCGAGGTGCGCGCCGCACCGTTCCAGTCGGCGCTGGTGCAGGTGCTCGCCCTCGCGCATGCGCACGACGGCGCGGCGGCGCCGATGTCCCGCGCGCTCGCGCGCGACGCGATCGCCCGCCGCCTGGACGCGCTGCATCGCCAGGTGGTGTCCGACGGGGCGCACTTCGACGCGCTGGATGCCGGCCGGCAGCGCCGCGTGCGCAGGCGGCTGCGGCGCCTGCGCGACACGATCGAGTGGGTCGGCGCGCTGTGGCCGGGGCGCGCGGCCGAGCGCTATCGGGACCTGCTGAAGCCCGCGCAGGACGCGCTGGACCGGCACCACGAGACCGCCCGCGCCGCCGACTGCTTCCGCGAGGAAGCCGGGCGCGATCCCGCGGCCCTGTTCGCGGCGGGCTACCTCGCCGCCCGCCTGGAGCTCACGCGCGGCGCGGCCCGCAAGGCCTTGCGCCGGCTCGACGGGGCGAAGCGGTTCTGGAAGTGAGGCCGGTCAGGCCGACGACCCGTCCTTGGGCGCCAGGTCGGCCTTGCGAATGCGCACGGCGGCCTTCTTCCTCGCGGGCTCCGCGGGCTTGGCCAGCGAGGCGGCCAGCGCGTCCTCGGGCGTCATGGCGGGGGGGTGTGCGGCGGTCGCCGGCTCGTCGGGCGCGATGACCCGGCTGTAGGGCGAGAGGATCTGCACCAGGTGCCCGTAGACCTTCGGGTTGCCGGCCACGCACTCGCGCTGGTAGAGATAGTCCGCTTCGCCTGTGAAGTTGCCGATCAGCCCGCCGGCCTCGGTGATCATCAGCGAGCCGGCCGCCATGTCCCAGGGGCTGAGGCCCGTCTCGAAGAAGCCGTCGTACCAGCCGGCGGCCACGTAGCACAGGTCGAGCGCCGCGGCGCCCGGGCGGCGCAGGCCCGCGCACTGGCCCATCACCGCCTCGAACATCTGCACGTAGCGCTTCAGGTTGTCGCCCTTGCGGAACGGGAAGCCGGTGCCGATGAGCGACTCCTGCAGGCGCGTGCGCTTGGACACGCGCAGGCGCTTGTCGTTGAGGAACGCGCCGCGCCCCTTGGAGGCGAAGAAGAGGTCGTTGCGCGCCGGGTCGTACACGACCGCCTGCTGCACCTGGCCGCGGAAGGCGAGCGCGATCGACACGGCGTACACCGGCAAGCCGTGGATGAAGTTGGTGGTGCCGTCCAGCGGGTCGATGATCCAGACGTAGTCGCTGTCCTTCGCGCCGTGGGCGCGGCCCGACTCCTCGGCCAGGATGCCGTGGCCGGGATAGGCGGCGAGCAGCGTCTCGATGACGGCCTGCTCGGCCGCCTGGTCCACCTCGGTGACGAAGTCGTTCGGCGACTTCGTGGCGACCTTCAGCAGGTCGATGTCCAGCGAGGCCCGGTTGATGATGGCTCCGGCCGTGCGTGCCGCCTTGATGGCGATGTTGAGCATGGGATGCAGCGCTTGCGACATGGGGCGGCCTGGCGTGGTGGAATGGCGGGGGGAAAGAACGCGCGGCCCGGGTGGGCCGCGTGGGGGGCGGAGGCGGCGTGCGCCGCTCTCGGATAATCGCGAGTTTACCCGGCCCCTTCCTGCACCTGTGGACCGCACCCGCTTCATCCTCGTGAACACGAGCCATCCGGGCAACGTGGGCGCGGCGGCGCGGGCGATGAAGGTGATGGGGTTCACCGACCTCGTCCTGGTCGCGCCGCGCCTGGCGGATGCCGCGTCGCATCCCGACGCGCTCGCGATGGCGAGCGGGGCGACCGACGTGCTGGCCGCCGCGCGGGTCGTCGGCGCGCTGGCCGATGCGCTCGACGGCGTCGGCTTCGCCTGCGCCACCGCGATGACGCCGCGCGACTTCGGCCCGCCCACGCATGCGCCGCGTGCGCTGTTCCCGTCCCTCGCGGCGCAGGGGGCGGGCGTCGGCTTCGTGTTCGGGTCGGAACGCGTCGGCCTCGGCAACGACGACGTGTACCGCTGCCATGCGTGCGTCAGCATCCCCACGCATCCCGACTACGGCTCGCTCAACCTCGCGCAGGCGGTGCAGCTCGTGGCCTACGACTGGCGCGAGGCGCTCGGCAGCTTCGCCGTCGCGCCGCGCACGCCGGCCGTCGAGCCGGCCGACGCGGCGGCGGTGCAGGGCGCGCTGGCGCATTGGCGGGCGGTGCTGGAGGAGATCGGCTTCCTCGACCCGGCGGCGCCGAAGAAGCTGGTTCCGCGGCTCAACCAGCTGCTGAACCGGGCGCAGCCCACGCGCGAGGAGATCGACATCCTGCGCGGCATCGCCCGGGCGGTGACGGCGCACCGCGCGCGCCGCAGATAAACTGCCCTTCCCATGTTCGAGCGCCTACGAGAAGACATCGCCTGCATCCTGGAGCGCGACCCCGCGGCGCGCTCCCCGTGGGAGGTGCTCACCTGCTACCCCGGCCTGCACGCGCTGGTGATGCACCGCTGGGCGCACGCCTGCTGGACGCACGGCTGGCACTGGCCGGGGCGCTTCATCTCGCACGTCAACCGCTGGCTCACGGGCATCGAGATCCATCCGGGCGCCGCGATCGGCCGGCGCGTGTTCATCGACCACGGCCTCGGCATCGTGATCGGCGAGACCGCCGAGGTGGGCGACGAGTGCACGCTGTACCAGGGCGTCACGCTCGGCGGCACGTCGCTCTACAAGGGCGCCAAGCGCCATCCCACGCTCGGCCGCGGCGTGGTGGTGAGCGCGGGCGCCAAGGTGCTGGGCGGCTTCACCGTGGGCGACGGCGCGCGCGTGGGCGCGAACGCGGTGCTGCTGAAGCCCGTGCCGGCGGGGGCGACGGCCGTGGGCATCCCGGCGCGCATCCTCGAGGCCTCGGCGGACGCGAAGCGCGAGGAGGTGTCGGCGCGCATGGGGTTCTCGGCCTACGGCGTGACGCAAGGCGACGACCCGGTGGCGCAGGCCATGAAGGGCCTGATCGACAACGCCGCCGGGCACGAGCACCAGATCGCGCTGCTGTGGGCGGCCATCGAGAAGCTGTCGTCGGCGAAGGCCGCGGAGGAATTCGTGCCGGGGGATGCGCAGACGACCGAGCATTTCGATGCGGATCACCTGAAGCAGCTGATGCGCTGAGCCCGCCCCTCGCCCGGTCGCGACCCGGGAACCGCCGCAGCCCCGCGCGTCACGCCGCAGGCTTTGCGCCCCCGGTCCGCCGGGCGGCCTTCGGCCGGAATGCCTTGCACACGGCCTCGTCCGTTTCGATGTACGGCCCGCCGATCAGGTCGATGCAGTACGGCACCGCCGCGAAGATCCCGTGCACCGGCGGCTGGTGCCGCGGCAGCCCCTCCAGCGTTTCCGCGATCGACTTCGGCTGGCCCGGCAGGTTGACGATCAGCGCCTTGCCGCGGATCACCGCGACCTGCCGCGACAGGATGGCCGTGGGCACGAAGTTCAGGCTGATCTGGCGCATCTGCTCGCCGAAGCCCGGCATCACCCTGTCGGCCACCGCCAGCGTGGCGTCGGGCGTGACGTCGCGCGGCGCGGGGCCGGTGCCGCCGGTGGTGAGCACCAGGTCGCAATGCGCCTCGTCCACCAGCTCGCGCAGCGCGGCGCCGATGGCGGCCGGCTCGTCCGGGATGAGGCGCGTCTCCCACTGCACCGGGTTGCGCACGGCGCGCCCCAGCCACTCCTTGAGCGCGGGGATGCCCTGGTCGGGGTAGACGCCGGCCGAGGCGCGGTCGCTCACCGACACGACGCCGATGCGCACGGGATCGAATGCGGTCTCATTCATGATGCTGGCGGATGAACTTGAACAGGTCCCGATAGGCGCGGCCGCTGCGCTGCTCGGGCGCGGCCGCGGCGTCCTTGCGCGCGGCGCGCACCAGGCTGCGCAGCTGCTGCAGGTCCGACCCCGGATGCGCCGCGCTCCAGCGCGTGACCGCCTCGTCGCTCTCGACGAGCTCGGTGCGCCAGCGCTCGGCTTCGTGCAGCGCGAGCGCGTCCTTCGCGCGGCCGAGCTGCAGCGCGGCCACCGCCTCGCGCAGCGGCTGCACGTCGGCGCGGCGCATCAGCTTGCCGACGTACTGCATCTGGCGCCTGCGGCCCTCGTGCGAGCGCGTGCGCCGGCATTCCCGGATCGCCTCGCGCAGCGACTCGTCCATCGCGAGCGACGCGAGCCGGTCGTCGGGCATCTCGACGAGCGCGGCGCCCAGGTCCTGCAGTTCGTGCGAGGCCTTCTTCAGCTGCGTCTTGCTGGGGCGCTCGGGCGTGGCGCCGTCATCGTCGCGTTCGTGCGCGCCGTCGTCGTCGGAAGATGGGTGCGCACGCATCGTGGGCGGAGGGCGGCATTCGAGGGGGGGTCGGTATGATAGCCGCGCCCTCCGCACCCCGGCCCGTGCGCTCCATCGGATCGACCATGAACCTCGCCGCCGACATCCCCGTCGCCGCCCCCGCAGCCAGCAGCGGCTTCGCGTATTCGCGCGAGCGCTTCCGCGAGCTCGTCGAGGACGCGCTCGCGTTCGCCAAGTCGCTCGGCGCGACCGACGCGGGCGCCGAGGTGTCCGAGGGGGCGGGACTGTCGGTGTCGGTGCGCAAGGGCGAGGTCGAGAACGTCGAGCGCAACCGCGACAAGTCGATCGGCGTGTCGGTCTACATCGGCAAGCGGCGCGGCAACGCGAGCACGTCGGACTTCTCGCGCGCGGCGCTGGAGCAGACGGTGCGCGCGGCCTACGACATCGCGCGCTTCACCGCCGAGGACCCGGCCGCCGGCCTGCCCGACGAGGCGGACCTGGCGAGCGGCGAGGCCGCCGAGCGCGACCTCGACCTGTTCCATCCCTGGGCCATCGACGCCGAAGGCGCGGTGGACCTCGCCGCGCGCTGCGAGCGCGCCGCGCTCGCGGTCGACGCGCGCATCACCAATTCCGAAGGCGCCGGCGTGTCGGCGCAGCAGTCGCATTTCTTCGCCGGCAACACGCGCGGCTTCCGCGGCGGCTACGCGAGCTCGCGCCATTCGGTCTCGGTCGCGCCCATCGCCTCGCTGCCCGGCGCGAACGGCGACGACATGCAGCGCGACGCGTGGTACAGCTCCATGCGCGCGCCGCAGGACCTCGCCGCGCCGGAGGCCGTCGGCCGCTATGCCGCCGAGCGCGCGCTGTCGCGGCTGGCCGCGCGCAAGATCCCCACGTGCGAGGTGCCGGTGCTGTTCGAGTGCACGGTGGCCGCGGGACTGCTGGGCGCCTACGTGCAGGCCACCAGCGGCGGCGCGCTCTACCGCAAGGCGAGCTTCCTGCTCGACTCGCTCGGCAAGCAGGTGCTCGCCGAGCACATCGACATCCACGAAGACCCGCACCAGAAGCGCGGCAAGGGCAGCGCACCGTTCGACGACGAGGGCGTGGTCACGCGCGTGCGCGACGTCGTGCAGGGCGGGGTGGTGCAGGGCTACTTCCTGTCGAGCTACTCGGCCCGCAAGCTCGGCATGCACACCACCGGCCACGCCGGCGGCTCGCAGAACCTGCGCGTCGCGAGCCGGCTGACGCAGCCGCACGACGACCTCGCGGCCATGCTGCGCAAGCTGCATCGCGGGCTGTTCGTGATCGAGCTGATGGGGCAGGGCGTCAACTACGTCACCGGCGACTACTCGCGCGGCGCCGCGGGCTTCTGGGTGGACAACGGCCGCATCGCCTACCCGGTGCACGAGATCACCATCGCGGGCAACCTGCGCGACATGCTCAAGGGCATCGTGGCGGTGGGCGCGGACGCGTACACGCTCGGCGGAAAGACGCTCGGATCGGTGCTCGTCGAGCGCATGAAGATCGCGGGGTCGTGACCCCCGCCGACAGCGAATTCCCGCAGGGGGGTAAATACGGGGCGGGTGGCCAACGCACCCCCCTAGAATTCGCCGCGATCGCTTTTCGCCCTTTTCCTGAGGAGACCTCCCTATGCAGCGTCGTTCGTTCGTTCAAGGCGCCGGGCTTGCCGGCGTGCTCGCCGCCGGGGTCGCGCCCGCCGTCGTGCATGCGCAAGCCAACATTCGCTGGCGCATGGCGTCCAGCTTTCCGCGCTCGCTGGACACGATCTTCGGTGCGTCGGAGTTGTTCGCCAAGAAGGTGGGCGAGCTCACCGGCGGCAAGTTCCAGATCTCGGTGCATCCGGCCGGCGAGCTGATGCCGGCGTTCGGCGTGGTGGACGCGGTCCAGAACGGCACCGTGGAATGCGCGCACACCGCGCCGTACTACTTCTTCGGCAAGGACGAGACCTTCGCGCTGGCCTGCGCCGTGCCGTTCGGCCTCAACTCGCGCCAGATGACGGCGTGGATGTTCGAGGGCAACGGCCTCAAGCTGATGCGCGAGTTCTACGCCAAGTACAACATCATGAGCTTCCCGATGGGCAACACCGGGGCGCAGATGGGCGGCTGGTACCGCAAGGAGATCAAGACCGCGGCCGACATGAAGGGCCTGAAGTTCCGCGTCGGCGGCTTCGCGGGCAAGGTGATCGAGCGCATGGGCGGCGTGCCGCAGAACATCCCGGCCGGTGAGATCTACCAGTCGCTCGAGAAGGGCACGATCGACGCGGCGGAATGGATCGGGCCGTACGACGACCTCAAGCTCGGCATCAACAAGGTGGCGCCGAACTACTACTACCCCGGCTGGTGGGAAGGCGGCCCGCAGCTCGACCTCTACATCAACACCAAGACCTGGGACAGCCTCACGCCCGAGTACAAGGCGGTCGTCGATGCGGCCGCGGCGGCGGGGCACATCAACATGCAGGCGCGCTACGACGCGCGCAACCCGGGCGCGCTGCGCCAGCTCGTGGGCCAGGGCACCAAGCTCTTCCGCTTCAGCAAGGACGTGATGGACCTCGCGTTCAAGGAATCGATGGCGCTGTACAGCGACATCTCAGCCAAGAACCCGAACTGGAAGAAGGTCTACGAGGACTACGCGAAGTTCCGCAGCGAGCAGACGCTGTGGTTCCGCTTCGCCGAGGCCGGCTTCGACGACTTCATGCGGCAGCAGAAGCTCTGACGGCCGGGCGCCGGAAGGCGAAAGCCCCGCGGGACGACCGTCCGCGGGGCTTTTCTCATTGCGCTGCGAGGATGGGGGCGGCGCGGCGCCCGCCCCGGGGCCCTCCCCCGGCGGGGGAGGGCATCCCTCATCGCGTGGCGGGGGCCGGCGCGCTCGCGCCGCCGCCGGGACCGAACAGCTCGTTCATGTTGATGTCCTGCTGCGGCTGCTCGGGCGGCGGCGGGGCTTCCAGCTTGATGGTGCTCGGGTCGATCTCCTTTTGCGCCGCGATGTCGCGCGACACGAGCCCCGGGAACACGATGATGAGGCCCACCATGATCACCTGGATCACCACGAACGGCACCGCGCCCCAGTAGATCTGGCCCGTCGTCACGCGCGCCACCGTGCGGCCCGTGAGCTTGTCGGTGTAGTCGTCGTGCGCCGCGACGCTGCGCAGGTAGAACAGGGCGAAGCCGAACGGCGGGTGCATGAACGAGGTCTGCATGTTCACCGCCAGCAGCACGCCGAACCACACCAGGTCGATGCCCAGCTTGTCCGCCACCGGCCCGAGCAGCGGGATCACGATGAACGACAGCTCGAAGAAATCGAGGAAGAACGCCAGCACGAAGATCAGGATGTTGACGACGATGAGGAAGCCGAGCTGGCCGCCGGGCAGGCTGGTCATCAGGTGCTCCACCCACTTCGGGCCGTCCACGCCCTGGAACGCGAGGCTGAACACGGTGGAGCCCACGAGGATGAAGAGCACGAAGCACGACAGCTTCATCGTCGCGTCCAGCGCCTGCCGCATGAGCCGCAGGTCCAGGCGGCCGCGCGCGAGCGCCATCACGAGCGCGCCCACCGCGCCCATCGCGCCGCCCTCGGTGGGCGTGGCGATGCCGAGGAAGATGGTGCCGAGCACGAGGAAGATGAGCGCGAGCGGCGGGATGAGCACGAAGGTCACCCGCTCGGCCATGCGCGACAGCAGGTGCAGGCCCGTCACCTTGTTGATCACGGCCAGCACGAACGCGATGCCGACGCCCAGGCACAGCGAGACCACGACGGTCTCGTCGGTCGGCGCCCCCGCCGGCCGCGAGAACGCGAACCCCACGCCGGCCGCCACCGCGAGCAGGAAGACGATGCCGAGCGAGCGCAGGCCGGAGGAGCCGTCCGGCTCGCGGATCGTGCGCGCCTCGGTGGGCAGGGCGGGCACCTGGCTCGGCCGCACGATCGCGACGCCGATGATGTAGAGGACGTACAGGCCGGTCAGCAAGAACCCGGGCAGGAAGGCGCCCTTGTAGAGGTCGCCGACGCTGCGGCCGAGCTGGTCCGCAAGCACGATCAGCACCAGCGAGGGCGGGATGATCTGCGCCAGCGTGCCCGAGGCTGCGATCACGCCGCTCGCCACGCGCCGGTCGTAGCCGTAGCGCAGCATGATGGGCAGCGAGATGAGGCCCATCGAGATGACGGAGGCGGCCACCACGCCGGTGGTCGCGGCGAGCATCGCGCCCACCAGGATGACGGCGAACGCGAGGCCGCCGCGGATGGGGCCGAAGAGCTGCCCGATGGTGTCCAGCAGGTCCTCCGCCATGCCGGAGCGCTCGAGGATGAGGCCCATCAGCGTGAAGAACGGGATCGCGAGCAGCGTGTCGTTCTGCATGATGCCGAACATGCGCAGCGGCAGCGCCTGCATGAGCGCCGCCATGCCGGGCACGCCCAGCTCGATCCCGAGGAAGCCGAAGAAGAGGCCGCACGCGGCGAGCGAGAACGCCACCGGGTAGCCGAGCAGCAGGAAGACGATCAGGCTGCCGAACATGATCGGCGCCAGGTTGCCCACGATCGCCGCGATCATGCCCGGTCCCCCTTGGCCGCCGCCTGCTCGCGCGCCGCCACTTCCTTCTGCAGCAGGAACTCGGCCAGCTCCTCCTCGGCCGACTTGCCTGCGTGCTTGCGCGTCGGATCCGGCACCAGGCCCTTCAGGAACGCGATGCGCTTGATGAGCTCCGACAGGCCCTGCAGCCCCAGCAGCCCCAGGCCGGCGGGCAGCAGCGCGTACACCGGCCAGCGGATGAGGCCGCCGGCCTGGTTCGACATCTCGCCCGAGGCGTAGGCCTGCGTCACGAGCGGCAAGACCTCCGCGATGGTCACGACGACGAACGGCAGCAGGAAGAACAGCAGGCCGAAGATGTCGATGCCGATCTGCGTGCGCTTCGAGAACCGGCCGTAGATCACGTCGATCTTGACGTGCTCCTGGCGCATCAGCGTGTAGCCGGCCGCCAGCAGGAACACGCCGGCGAACAGGTACCACTGGATCTCGAGGAAGGCGTTGGAGCTGGTGTTGAGCAGCTTGCGCACGACCGCGTTGCCCGCGCTGATGAGCACGGCCGCGAGCACCAGCCAGGCCACCCAGCGGCCGACGAACTCGTTGAGCTGGTCGATCAGCCGTGACAGGGATAACAGGAACGGCACGGAAGTCTCCCGAGTTGGAAGTTATCGGAGCGGCGACGACGCGGGCCGTGGGTTGCGGCGCCCGGGCCGGCGCGATTCTAGAGGTGGCGGCGGGGGGCGTGCGCCCGCGCATTCGAAGGGAACCGCCCGGCGGCGCCGCCAGGCGCATGAGACCGCAGTGCCGGCGGCGCCGCAAGCGCAGTGACGACGGGCGGGTGCGACGCCCGGCGCACGATGTGGCGCGGGTGCGCGGCGCCGGCGCGGCTCAGCCGCCGGTGGCGGCGCGGAACAGCTTGCCCGAGCGGGTGCCGCTGCGGCAGAAGGCGAGGATGGGCTTGGGCAGCGTGGCCATGAGCTCGGCGAAGCGCTGAACCTCCTCGGGGCTCTGGTAGCCCGGCGCCACCGGCAGGAACGCGTACGCGAGGCCGGCGGCCTCGGCGGCCGCCTCGATGCTGGCGTGGGTGGGCTGGTGGGGCCCGGCCTCGAAATCGGGGCGGTTGTTGATGACGCTGCGAAAGCCCGCCTGCGCCACCGCCTCCATCGCCTCCGGACCGAGCTGCGGCGCGACGCTGAGGTCGGGGCTGAGCGGCTGCACGGCAATGGTGTTCATCGCATCCTCCGCATCACTTCGCGAGCGCCTGCTTGACGGCCGCCGAGACGAGGCCCATGTCGGCCTTGCCGGCGAGTCGCGCCTTCGCCGCGCCCATCACCTTGCCCATGTCGCCCGGCCCGGCGGCGCCCACCTCGGCCACGATCTTCGCCACCTCGGCGCGGATCTCGTCCTCGCCCAGGCGCTGCGGCAGGTAGGCCTCGAGCACCTGCAGCTCCGCGGTCTCCTTGTCGACCAGGTCGGTGCGGCCCGCCGCGGCGAACTGGGCGATCGAGTCCTTGCGCTGCTTGATCAGTTTGTCGACGATGCCGACCACGGCGGCGTCGTCGAGCGTGACGCGCTCGTCGACCTCCTTCTGCTTCAGCGCCGCGAGCAGGCCGCGGATGGTGAGCAGCCGCGGGGCATCCTTGGCGCGCATGGCGGTCTTCATGTCTTCGTTGATGCGGTCCTTCAGGCTCATTCGGGGCTCCGGCAGTCAATGGTGCGTCGAAAGCAAAAAAAGCCCGCGGGTGCGGGCTTTCTTGCGGGTGCCGTGGCCGGCTCAGTACATGCGCTTGGGCAGCTGCATGCTGCGAATGCGCTTGAAGTGGCGCTTCACGGCGGCCGCCTTCTTGCGCTTGCGCTCGGCGGTGGGCTTCTC
>Ga0075429_100001020_pt1 | contig 22350 bp, 16 predicted proteins | sample RhiMetdeltSRZDD3_FD_75295 | JGI IMG/M metagenome (GOLD analysis project Ga0075429, IMG submission 75295) | Populus rhizosphere microbial communities from Tennessee, USA - Rhizosphere MetaG P. deltoides SRZDD3 | ecosystem: Host-associated > Plants > Roots > Rhizosphere > Soil | place: USA... | reverse complement strand
GGATGGTCCAAAAGCGGCCCTGGAAGAATTGCGTCCGGCCCTTGAGGCCGAACCTGTCCAGCTCACCGTACCCGTAGGCGGCCTCGAAGCCGATGTACTCCGACAGGTACCACTTGAGCATGGGAGTGACGCGCCAGAACTTGCCGCCATCGATGCTTCCGTCCTCGAAGTCGTTATAGGTGAAACCCAGCGTCGTTTCCAGTGCACCGCGGCCGCCCTCGAAGATGCTCTTCTTCGGCGTCACCTGGTTGTAGAAGCCGCCCAGTTTGTTGTAGGGGCGCACCTCGCCGGTGATCAGCCATGTCGCCGAGACCTCGCCACCATGGAACATCGGCGTGCCGCCTCCTGCGACCTTGAGATCCTGCCAGTCGTATTCGCCGGCGAACAGCCAGGAGCCCGAACGGTAGTTGGCCTCGAGCCCGAACGTGTGCGACTCATCTGAAGTGAGCGTGCCCGTGTCGAGGAAGTTCGGAGCCAGCCACGCACCCGGCTTCGACTTGAGCCGGATCTTGCCTTCATCTGGTGTCGAGGACCGCGCCATGACGGCGACGTGCAGCACCTTCTGCTCGGCTTCGGAGAGGATCGGCTGCCAGCCGAGGCGCACCACCGCCTGGTTGTCGTAGAGCGCGAACTTCTCCTTCTCGGACATCCCGTCCCAGAAGTAACCGAGGTTCAGGAACACGCTCTGCCTCGGGTAGTAGCCCATGTACTTGATGCCGTCGGCGAGGATCGGAATGAACGCGTCCAGCGTCTGCGCGCGTTCGATGTTCAGGATGTAGTAGCCCACCATGACCTTGGACTGCGAATAGCCTTCCTTGGTGCGTCCGACGAAGACGCGGCCGGAGAGCTCGGGAAGGTCCACCTGGACACCGGTCTGGCGGAAGTGCCAGTCCTCGTCGGTGCCGTCGTACATGATGCCCATGGTCCAGCTGAGTCCGCGCTGCGTCTTGAACCGGCCCTTGAAGAGCACGCGGAAATCGCGCAGCCCGTGGTCGGTCGGCATGCTGAACTGCTGCCTGCTCGCTTCGTCCTGCGTGTAGCTGGCGATGTCGTAGACGAACCCGTAGCCGAACCGAGCGGTGGTGATCGGCCCGTCGTACTCGTTCCACTTCACCAGTCGCCGCTTGGGAGCCACCGCGTCCGCCTCGCCTGCCTCCAGCGTGGTGTCGATCGTAGCCCCCGCAGTGGGCGGCCCAGAAGCCTGCGCGCATGAGGCGCGCGGCGTCGTCAGCGCGACGAGCCCCACGAGCGCGATGACGGTGAGGAGCTCCAGGACTTCGACGCGGATTCCGTAGGGATGCTTCGAGCGTGCACTGGAATCGGCCACGAAGGCCCTCCTCGTCATACGGTCATGTGGAACGGGCGCCGTGATCCGACCACGGCGCCCGATTCCGACGGCGTTGCTCAGTAGCGGTCGTAGTAGCCCTGGATGGTCTTCGCGTCCTTCGTCTTGAGCAACGCCAGCTGGAGCAGCACCCGAGCCTTGGCCGGGTTCAGCTCCATCGACGCGACCGTGCCCAGCTGGTCGTCATTCAGCTCGATGTTGCGACGGATGATGCCGCCATTGGTCCGTGACGAACGCACCACCACGACTCCCTTGGCGATCGCAGCCTTGAGCGCTTCCACGGCCGGGGACGTCATGTTCCCGTCGCCCACGCCGGCGATGACCAGGCCCTGCGCGCCGCTCGCAACCGCATTCGTGATGATGTCCGGCGACATGTTCGCGTGCGCATAGATGATGTCGACGCGCGGCAGCTTGGTGACGCCGGCGATGCTGAACTCGCTGGCCTTCGTGTGGACCTGCGCGGGCTTGCGATACCAGGTGTTCTTCCCGAATAGCGTCGCTCCGATGAGACCGGCTTCGCCGGACTTCATGGTTCCGACATCGGTCGTGTGGAACTTCACGATGTCGTGTCCCGAGTGGATGTCGTCGTCCACCGTGACCATCACGCCGCGGCCGCGCGCGTTCGGGTCGGCGGCGATCGCGACGGCGTTGTAGATGTTGAGCGGCCCATCCGCGCTCATCGCGGTGGAGGGACGCATCGAGCCGGTGAGTACCACCGGCTTGTCACTCTTGACCACGAGGTTCAGGAAGTAGGACGTCTCTTCCATCGTGTCGGTGCCGTGCGTGATCGCCACACCCGCCACGTCGGGCTTGGCCAGCACCTCGTTCACCTTGTTCGCGAGCTTGAGCCACACCTCGTCGTTCATGTCCTGGCTGCCGATGCTGGCGACCTGCTCGCCCGTGACCTCGGCGATCTCCTTCAGCTGAGGCACGGCATTGATCAGGATGTCCACGCCCACCGCACCGGACTGGTAACCGGGATCGGTCGGAGACAGGGCCGCCCCGGCGATGGTGCCTCCGGTGGCGACAATGACGACCTTGGGCTTCTTCCCGGGCGTGCCCTGGGCGCAGGCCCAACCCGCCACCATCAGGACCGAAAGTACGAGCAGCACTGCGAAGCGACGCGACTTCATGGCGAACTCCTCCGGCTTGGGATCCGTGCCCTACTTCTTGTAAAGCGTCGGATCGAGGTTGGTCAACTTGATCGGGTCGAGCAGCTCGGTGATCTGCGCCTCGGTGAGCACCTTCTTCTCGCGGATGATCTCGAGGATGCCCTTGCCGGACTTGTAGGCCTCGCTGGCGAGTTCCGTGGCCTTGTCGTAGCCGATGACGGGGTTCAGGGCGGTCACGATGCCGACGGTGGTCTCCATGTAATGCGCGAGCACCTTCTCGTTGACCGTGATGCCGTCGATGCACTTGGTGCGGAACAGTGCCGACGTGCTGTTCAAGATGTGCTGCGACTCCATGAGGACCAGCGCCTCCAGTGGCTCGTAGGCATTGAGCTGCAGCTGCCCGCTGTGCGCGACGAGGGCGACGGCCGCGTCGTTGCCGATGACTCGGAACGCCACGACGCCCATGACCTCGGGCATCACGGGATTGACCTTGCCGGGCATGATCGAAGAACCAGGCTGCATCGCCGGCAGGTTGATCTCGGCCAGTCCCGCGCGCGGGCCCGACGCCAGCAGGATCAAGTCCTCCGAGATCTTCGCCAGCTTGATCGCCGTGCTCTTGAGCGCTGACGAATAGATCACGTAGCCCTGCTGGTCCCATGTCGCCGCGAACATGTCGGAGGACATGACGATGGGTTTCTTCGTGAGCTTGGCGAGTTCCGCCGCGCACTTCTCGGGGTAACCCTTGGGCACGTTGATCCCGGAACCGATCGCCGTGGCTCCCATGTTCACGTCGTAGAGGTACTTCTCGGATTCCTTGAGGAACTTGATCTCGCCCTCGAGCGACGCGGCGAACGCGTGGAACTCCTGGCCGACCGTCATCGGCACGGCGTCCTGCAGCTCGGTCCGGCCCATTTTGACGATGCGCAGGTACGCGTTGCCCTTGGCGCGGAACGATGCGGCCAGCTTCTCGAGTTCGGCGACGAGCTTGTCATTGCGCAGCAACAACGCCACCTTGATCGCGGTCGGGTACGAGTCGTTCGTGGACTGCGACATGTTCAGGTCGTCGTGCGGTTCGAGGTACTGGTACTCACCCTTCTTGTGGCCCCCCAACTCGAGGCCGACGTTCGCGAGGACCTCGTTGGCGTTCATGTTCGTCGAGGTCCCGGCGCCACCCTGGTACCAGTCCACCAGGAACTGTTCGTGATACTTGCCGTCGAGCACGGCCTGGCAGGCCTTCTCGATCATCGCCAGCCGCTCGGGCTTCATCGCGCCGACGGCTGTGTTCGCCCGCGCGGCGGCCAGCTTGGTGATGGCCCAGGCCTCGACGTAGCCGGGGTACTGGTTGATCTTCGTGCCCGAGATCGGGAAGTTCTCGAGCGCGCGTGCGGTCTGCACTCCGTAGTAGGCGCTCGCGGGGATGGACTTCTCCCCCAGCAGGTCATGCTCGACGCGAGTTGCGGGGGCGGCCTTCGCGGGCGCCGCGGCGGGCTTGGCCTTCTGGGCCGCGGCAGGGATCGGCGCCGTCCCGACGACGAGACCGATCAGGACCGCAGCCCACAGGCCTGCGGTCGGTTTCGAAACCACTGTTACGGACCGCATGGTGACGCTCCTCTCGTCCGCGACGCGTTCAGCGAAGCGGAGCAACTCCCGGTGAGGTGAATGACTGCACGACCATCGTGTCGGCGACTGGCGTCAGTCAGACAGCCTCATGGGCCGTCGGGAGACGTCACTGGAGCCACGCGCTTCGCCGCCATCTTGGTGCGAGCGGCCGCCGGCGATTCGCCGGCGGCCGCCCTGTCGTCTGCTTCTACTTCTTCTTCGTGCTCTTCGCAGTCGCCACCGCCGCCGGCTTGGGCGCGTACGGATTGGCGCCGAGGGCATTGGTGATGTCCGCGATCGTCTTCTGCGCCTTGACGCTGTTGCCGGCCGCATCCAGCGGCGGCGAGATCACCGCGATGCCGAACTTGCCCGGCGAGACGGCAAGGATGCCGCCACCCACGCCGCTTTTGGCCGGCAGGCCGGTGGTGAAGAGCCACTTGCCCGAGTCGTCATAGAGACCGGCGGTCGCCATCACCGCGAGCACCTTGGGCACGTTCTCGGTCTTCATGCACTGCTTGCCGGTGACCGGGTTCTTGCCGCCGTTCGCCAGCGTGGCCGCCATCATGGCCAGGTCCTTCGCGTTGACGTTGATGGCGCACTGCTCGGTGTAGATATCGCAAGCCCGGAGCGGCTCGTTCTTGATGTGCCCGTAGGCGAACATGAGCATCGAGATGGCCTGGTTGCGCTGGTTGGTCTCGGCTTCAGACTTGAAGACCGGCTGGTTCACCGCCAGCTGCCGGCCGGCGAAGTCGCTGTGGAAGCTGAGGATCTTGTTCCAGATCTCCTCGCGACTGGCGCCGCTCACCATGCTCGTTGCGGTGATCGCTCCGGGATTGACCATCGCGTTCATCTCGGAACCCCGGTACTGCTCGACCGCGACGATTGAATTGAACACCTGCCCGGTGGCGTCCACTCCCATGTTCTTCTCGATGGCTTCGGGGCCCTGCTCCTCCATGACCTTCGCCATGGTGAATACCTTGGAGATGGACTGGATCGACACCTCCGAGGTGATGTCCCCCGTGGTGTAGACCTTGCCGTCCACGGTCACGAGCGCGATGCCGTAGATCTTCGGGTCCACCTCGGCGAGAGCCGGGATGTAGTCGGCGTTCTTGCCTTCCTGCAGGTTCTGGAATTTGGTGAACGCCGCCTTGAGCGCGGCGTCGATCTCGGCAGCGGTCTGCGCCCGGGCAGGGGCCGTGAGCGCGACGGTCAGCGCCGCGCCCACCACCGCCGCGAGCAGGCGGGCCGCTCTCTTCGGGGCGGAATTCATGCTCAGTTGCCTCCAGACGACTTCGAGAAGTTGTACTTCGCGGAGAACTGGATGCGCAGGTCGTCAGACGTGAACCCGTCCTTGTTCTCGCGATCGCCCCACTGGATCTCGGGGCCCAGCATCACGTTCTTGACGGGGTAGAACATCACGTTCCCAAGCGCGTACTGTCCCACCTTGAATGCGTCAGCCGCCTGCAGGTCCGTGTTGTCGATGTTCAGCATCGAGTAGCCGAAGCTGCTGCTGAGCTTCTCGTTCCAGTTCCAGTCGAGGAACGCCGAGACGCCGGTCATCGGCAAGGCGACGCCCTTGATCGTGGCACCGTCGGTCTCGGGCGCGACGTCCACGGGCGCGTCGTTCATGTAGTTCTGGACGCCCTCTCCGTAAACGAATTGCAGCCGCGCCGTGCCCTTCTCGCCGGCCTTGAGGTTCGAGCTCAGGCTCAGGCCCCAGCCCACCGCGTCGCCCGAGAGGTCGCCGTTCGCGTTGGTCGGGTCCAGGTCGTCCCACGTCATCTGGCGGACGATGCCGGCCACTTCGACGTAGCCCTTCTCGATTCCCATGCGGAACTCGCCCGAGAGGTCCGGCAGCGGGAAGCGTGCCTGCAGGTCGCCGCCGATGAACTCGTTCACCACGCCCTGGTCGCCCGATCCGCCCGGACGCTCGAGCGCGATCGCCACCTTGCGCTTGTCCGTCCAGACCGGCATCCAACGGGCCTGCACGTTGCGGAAGAACGCCATGCCGTTCGGTCCCCAGTACTCGACCGAGTTCGGGAACACGTCGATGTCCATGAACGGGCTCCAGTACTGGCCGAACCCGAACTTGCCCAGCTCGCCGTACGCGTGGCGGAGCCGGATCGTGGTCTGCCCGGCGTCTACGCCCGTGCCGAACATTTCGAACTCGAAGATCGTCTTGAGTTCACCCATCTCCGTCGGCGTGTACGACTTGACCCCGAAACGGGACTGGCGCACACCGGCGAAGAACCGGCCATCCTCGCCGAACTGGTTGGGCGACGAAGGAAGCTTCGTCGGCCGCAGGACGTCGAACCAGGCCGGGTCGTTCTGCTTGGTCTGGTAGCCCATGTCCAGCATCGCGAACCCGTAGAAGTCCAGTCGCGTGTTGCTCTCCTGCGCCTGTGCCACCGGCGCCAAGAACAGCCCGCACAGGACCGCGAACCCGATCCACCGCCACAGGTACTTCGGACTCTCGTTACGTCGCATCGCTTCGGCCTCCTCCGCTACGGTTCGAACGACTCCAGGCCCCATGACGAACGGCATCATGCCGGCCCCCCCAGGCTGCGTCTCACTTCTTCCGCGTACTCGATCCCGCGGGTCCCACTCGGAAGTGAGAACTCCACACGGGGGTGCTCCATTGAGGACTCGAGCAACTGAGCAAGCTGTGTGAACCGGCTGGAGCGCAACTCGGACATCAGATCTTTCTCTGCCGCCCACTCTTCGATGCAAGTGAAGGCTGCGCGCGCACCCAACTCTGTCGAGAACACGCAGTTGAGACAGCCGGGCTGCGCGCGGGTCTCCGATAGCAGCGAGTTCAAGGCGGCGCTGATGGCGCTCATCTCTCCTCGCGCCACGGACCATCGCACCGTCATACGAACCTGTTGCGCCGTCATCGTGAACCTCGGGATCACGCCTGGGGCCTTGCCGGCGGTGCGGCCATGGGAATGCACCTCACCGGAGGCCGGGCGGACCCGTTAATGCCGTGCAAGCGCGGTGCCGTTCGCGAGCGCGCTTGCCGGTTCGCGAGTATCTGCGTGTGAACAGCAAACTTGTGTCGGGTTTCCACATGCACGGCCGTGCCGGCTCGGAGTCGTGGCGACTCCGAATCTCCGGAGTGACTCCGAGACTTCGTGCGTGACGTGCCCCACGCGAACATCGCCAGGATTCGGTTCATCGCGGATTGTGCCGGGCCAACCGCGTGAAATCAGCAACTCACGCTCACGGTGTCCCGCCCGAACCGGATCCAACGGGGCCCGTAACCTCGATCGCACCCGCCGTCGTGCGGAATTCCGACGGCTGCAACGCACTGCTGGTACAGTGGTTGCCGAGGACTCTTCCAGGTCGGTCTCAAGCCTCTCCGAGCCTTCGGATGTATTTGCGACCGAAATCTCCTACCATGCCCGCGGAACAGCCAAGCAAACGAATCAGGAGGCAATGCCTGAGTCTCGACACCCGGGATCCGAAGAGCACTCTGCCCCGTGTGCCGATCACGGACGAACGGGACACGACGCCGGACCGCCTCACCGACGAGCTCGCATTCAAGCGCCTCGTCGCGAACCTCGCTTCGAGGATCGCCAACACGCCCGCCTTGCGACTGGATGAGACGATCGCCCAGGGGCTCGGCCAAGTGGCCGAAGCTCTCGGGTTGGACGAGTGCGTTCTGTGGTACCGCGCAGCCGAGGGCGACGACCTCACCGCCGCGCGTCGCTGGTCCGGAGGCCCGACACCGGCCGCGCCCACACTGAACTCGATGCGCGAGTCCCTGCCTTCCCTCCACGCCGGGCTGCTCGCCAACGGTGCGCAGTGGTTTGACGCTCTCGAAGACATCGCGAACGCCAGCGATCGCGAACGGCTGCGGCAGCATGAGGTCCGCTCCATCGCGCTCCTCCCCATCGCCGCCGGCGGGAAGCTGATCGGCGCCGTGTCGTTCGCCGCGCTGAGCGAGTGTCGCGCGTGGGAACCGGTCTCGCGCGTCCGGCTCCGGCTCGTCTCCTCGCTCTTGGCACTTGCGCTGGCGCCGCGGCAACAGGGTCACGACTCGGGCACGACTGCGCCCGTGAGGACGCGCGAGACGATCGCGAGTGACCGTGCCGAGCCGAGGCGCGAGCTCCCGAGCCGCACGCGGCGCTTGCACGTCGCGGCCGAGAGCCGAGCGGCGCGCGATGCTCTGGCCCAGGTGGATTCCGTCGCCCCCACCCTCGCGACCGTCCTGCTCACGGGCGAGACCGGGGTCGGGAAGGAAGTCTTCGCCGAGGCCATCCATGACCGCAGCCCGAGGCGAGACGGGCCGCTGGTGCGCGTGAACTGCGCGGCCATCCCCGCGGCGCTGATCGAGAGCGAGCTCTTCGGCCGCGAGCGCGGCGCGTACACCGGGGCGCTGTCGCGGCAGGTGGGCCGGTTCGAGCTGGCCGACGGCGGCACGCTGTTCCTGGACGAGATCGGGGACCTCCCGCTCGAGTCCCAGGTGAAGCTCTTGCGCGCCATCCAGGAGCGCGTGGTCGAGCGCCTTGGCGGTACCGACCCCATCCACGTGGACGTGCGGCTCATCGCGGCGACCAATCGGGATCTCGAAGCCGCCGTGGAAGCCCGGACGTTCCGCGAAGACCTGTTCTACCGCTTGAACGTGTTCCCGCTCGCGGTGCCACCGTTGCGTGAGCGCCTCGAGGACATCCCCGTGCTGGTGTGGAGTTTCATCGAGGAGTTCGCACGTGCAACCGGCAAGCGCTTCGACTCGGTCGCGCCCGAGAGCCTGGCTGCCTTGCAGCGCCACGATTGGCCCGGCAATGTGCGTGAACTGCGCAATGTCGTCGAGCGCGCGGTCATCCTGTCGAAGGGCACGCGCCTGGTGATCGAGCCGCCACACGGCGCGCTCGCACACCGCGAAGTCCGCGGTACGCTCGCCGACGTCGAGACCGGGCACATCCGGCAGATGCTCGAGCAGTCGGGCTGGCGAGTGCGCGGTGCGGGCGGCGCGGCCGAGCGGTTGGGCATGAAGCCGACCACGCTCGACAGCCGGATGGCGAAGCTCGGGATCCGCCGGCCCGGCTCCCCGAAGTAAGGCTCGAGCGTCAGCGCTTGAGCGCGGCCCGCGCTTCCGCCGCACTATGCTTCACGGCGCGGTTCGGGCGCGATCCGAACGCCGAGACCAGCTCGACGATGCCCGACAGGGCCACGTTGCCGGCGAGGATGAGGGTCGTCACTCCGAGGGCCTCGAGCGGCCGGTCGAACCGATGAACACCGGCACGCTCCCGCAGCTCGACATCCGAGCATGACGCTAGTCGCAGCCGCCGATGCAGGCGAACGCCGGAGTGAACAGCATGATGCCGAACTCGACACCCGCGCCGCGATCGCTCTCGAACTCGTCGTCGTACGTGAGCGCGAAGACCGCGTGCTGGTTCGGTTCCCAACGAAGCCCGATCCGGTACTCGGGAATGGCCCTGGCATCACCTTCTGCTCCGTAGACCTCCCCGACGATCGCCCATTCGGGGTCGGTGGGGTACCAGGCGAGGCGCGTCGCATACGTGAACGCAAGGCTCACTTCCTGTTTCGATCCGTACTTCCGCGTGACGCTCGCGCCCGGCATGATGTCCCACGACAGCTTGTTGTCGAACAAAGGCAACGTCAGTGGCGTGTTCGTCCAGTAGGTCCTGAACGCATCCTCGAGCGGCACCGAGTTGTTCACATAGCCCGGGTCCAGGCCCGTTCCGCCCTTGATCGCAACGCCGCCGGTCTTCGCGGCATTCTCAAAGATCATGTATTTCGCGTAGAAAGACGTGGAGTAGCCCTCCCCCGTCAGCGGATTCCCGTCGGCATAGAACAGATACGCCGCCGCTGTGAACTCCCATCTCGGCAGCAGCGAGAACGTGTTCATGAACATCGAGTTCCGCTCGCCTGCCGTGAGGATGATCGTCGCCATCCCGTGAGGCTTCGAGAGGTAGTTGTCGGAGTTGTACTGCTGTGCCGCCGCGGGGCGGGAAACCAGGACGCACACGGCGAGCAGCAATGCAGCGCTGAACTTGGGGGTCGAGACTGGCATGAGGTCTTCCATCAGTGGGTTGAGTGCAGTTCCCTTCGGCGGGGGCATGTTACGACACAAGAATGCGGGCGGCACCGAGGTGCCGCCCGTCCCGTGAGCCGACGGTGACCGATCAACGGTAGTAGGCCTTCACCGCACCCCACGTGCTGTGCCGCGCCGGCGTCGGGTCGTCGTGGCACATGCTGAAGCGAGACGTACCGGTCGTGCTCCCGGACATCCCACCCAGCGTCCCGGCGGGTTTACCGACGAAGTCGATGCGGTAGGTGATGTCGAAGAAACTGTCCACCGAGTACGCGAACCCATCCTGCGTGAAGATGGTGTGGCCCGGGCTCGGCAGGCCGAAGTTGGTGCCCGCCGTGACGCGCAACAGGTCGAACACCGGGTCCCCGATCGGGATCTGCCCCAGCATCTCGAACAGATCGGTATTGAACGACTGCACCGGCGCGAGTGGGACACGCGGCGCCGAGTGCGACTCGCCGGTGCCGATGGGTATGTCGATGATCTTGTTGAAGCCCAAGAGCGTTCCCGTGCCCGTCATCGTGCACTTGAGCGTCGCGGTCCAGGTCTCCTTCATCCCGGCGAGCGAGCCCCCCGGGACCTGCACCAGCCCCGTGAACCCCACGAGCGTGGCGGCGATCTCGATGCTGCTGCCGACGGGCAGCCCGTTGAGGATGAACATCTGACCCGTGTACCCGATCGGGCAAGATGGCGGATGGTCGGCGGTGCCCTGGCCGTTCTCGGGCACGAGACAGCACGGCCCGGACGGCTGCGCGAACGCGTCGCGCGGAAGTGTCGTGGCGGCGAGCGCGAGGCACGCGAGGAGCGTGAGTGACAGACGAGTCGCGAGTCGCATGGGGACTCCTCATGGAAGGAGGCGGCGTGAGCGGAGAAGATCCGCGAGCGAGTGGTGCGCATGTCGCACAGGCCGCCGGGCGGCGGCGTCCGCTCGCGGTCGAAACTAGCACCACGAAGGGCCCAGTCAGCAGCCAAGTATCTGACCTCACTCAGTGCTTTTGAGTGGATGAACGCACAATGCCGCGTTGGCTGCACTCAGCGGCGGCCAGCCTCGCGATCGCACCGCGCGGCCCGATGCGAGGCTGGGCGCACTTCAATCCCGCGCCGGTCTGTGATGAGATGAGGGCTTGACCCGCCTCACCATGGGTCCGCCGCCTGTCCTCGCCAGCCCGAACGGAGGTCACCGCCAGATGGAGCCGATTCGACGCATGACATGGAAGTCCCCGGTTCGAGCCCGGCAGCAGTTCGACTCCCCTCCCGGAGCTCCGCCCTCGCGACACATGTGGGCGCTGAGCGGCATGTGCACCGTCCTGTTCGCATGTCTCGCCGCCGGTGCATCCTTTGCAACGACCTCGCGCGGCAATTTGGACCGGCCTCCCTACTATGACGGCAAGCTCAAGGGAGACGCGCGGCCGGCCGCCCATGTCCCGGTGACTTATCGAGTCGTTCCCGGCTCACTCGACCCTACGCCGGAGCGCTCGAAAGCCCTGGCCTCGGTGCTCGACTCGCTCAACTCCGAGCTCGCGCGGCTCGGCCTCACCGCGGCGCTGCCGGCCGACTTGAGCGCGCAGCGCCACCCGGATGTCACGTTCGGCTGCCGGCGCGGGGGGACCGAAGCGAACGGCACGCCGCGGGCCAGCGACGAGATCGACACGACCGAACCGCGGCGCATGGCATTCCGGGTGGAGGACGCCTCGAAGCAGTGGCGCGAGTCCGTGCGTCTTGCGGCCGGCGACTCGCTGCGAGCGATCGTGTGTGTGCAACTCGGGTTCGACGAGTACTGGGTCAGGCAGAAGGACTGGAAGGGCAACAAGGTCATCGACCTCGGCAGCACGCGCTCGATGCCGCTCACCTGGCTCACGTCGTTGGACGACCCCGTGCAGGTATTGCAGCTCACGGCTGCACTGGTTGCGCCCGACGGCCGCGTGATCCGCGTGGGCGCCGAAGGCCTGCTCGCCCGCCGCACCGGCATGACCGCATCCATGGTCGGCGCGCAAGAGGTCCTCACCGAGGACGACCTGCGAACGCTGACCGGATCCACCGCCGATGGGTCCGGGCCCGTGTGGCGTTCGGCGCTGCGAGAACTCGTGTCTCGGCTGCTGGAGGCGAAGCCGGACGCGCGCTGAGGCAGGGTGCCACCGCGAGGGACTTTCCGGCCCTGCACGCTCGAACCTCCGGTGATCACCCGAGGCGAGTGGCTGGGACCCGTCGATACACCCGATACATCGCGATGACATCGTGTACGAAATTCGCGCGATCGTGGTCATCAAGCCCGCAGTCTTTGCATCGTGCTCACGCATTCGTGCGCTTGATATCCGGCGAGTCGGGGTAAGTTCGACATCCCCACCTTCGATACGCCTCGGCCTTCCGGCGATCCCCTCCCGCTCCGCCGCCGGATGCTTCGCTGGGCCGTGGTCCATGCACATCCGGCCGCGCACCGGAGGTCAGCCATGCACCCTCGCAAGTTGTTCCTCAACCTCTGCACGTGGACTTCGCTCGCGCTGCTGCTCACCCCCGTGATCGGAAGCGCGGGCCAGAAGCCGAAGGAGTGGAACCCCGTCATCGAGCCGAGCGATTTCGTGAGCTTCGTGGACAACCCGTACTTCCCCCTCACACCGGGCACGACCTATCGCTATGCCGACAAGACCGGCACGGAGACACTGGTCATCGAAGTGACGGGCCGCACCAAAACCATCATGGGTGTGCGCACCATCGTGGTGATCGAGACGGGCGCCGAGAATGGCCAGACCGTGGAGATCTCCGAGAACTGGTTCGCCCAGGACCGTGACGGCAATGTGTGGTACTTCGGCGAGTCCACGCAGGACTTCGTCAACGGCTCGCCGGGCAGCACGGCGGGTTCGTGGGAAGCCGGTGTGAACGGGGCCCAGCCCGGGATCATCATGAAGGGGCAGCCCCAGCCGGGAGACACCTACTTCCAGGAGCACGCACCCGGCGTCGCCGAGGACATGGCCACGGTGCAGCAGGTGGGCCTGGTGGAGAACACGGCGCTCCGCGCGTTCACGGGCGTGATCAAGACCAAGGAGTGGAACCCGCTGGAATCCGGGGGCGTCGAGTTCAAGTACTACGCGTCCGGCATCGGCCTGATCCGCGAGGCCAAGGGCAACACGGGGCTCGAACTGGTCTCGATGAACTGACCGGTCGCCGCAGCAACAACGCGCCCGGCCCGCGATATGCGGGCCGGGCGTCGTGCGATGCTCAGTGTCGCGTCAGCGGATGTACGTGAGCTTGCGAGTGAACCTGCCCTGCGGTGTCCTGAGCCGGGCGAAATAGGCCCCCGAGGCCACGCTGCGGCCCTGGTCGTCGCGGCCATTCCACTCGAGGCGATATTCGCCGGCTTCGTGGCTGCCCGAGGCGAGCGTGCGGACGAGCCGGCCGTCGACCGAGAACACGGCGAGTTCCACCTCGCCGCGCGTCGACAGGCTGAACACCAGCGACGTGCGGTCGCGGAACGGCATCGGCGTGGGCGGAGCGAACCGCGTGACGGCCAACGACCCGCCGGCCGAGGCCACCGCGCCCTGGATCTGCACCTCGTGGTTCAGCACGTCCCGCGCGTCGACGTCGCGAACGCGGATCGCAGCGTCGCCGGCCCGCAGCACGCGGAACTGGACCGAGGCGAGCGGCACGCTTCCGGAGAGCCCCGGGCTCGCGGCCCCGAGCACCATCATGTCGACGGTTCCCGGCTCCGGCGACATCATCACGCCGTGATGGTTCAGGAGCCCCGCGCCCGCCGACTGTCCCACGGGCTCCACCACCGAGGGATCCCAGCTCAACTGGACCGAGAGGCCGTGCACGGTGCCGCTCCCGAGCAGCGTCAGCCGGGCGGCGACCTCGGAGCCCAACGTGACGCTCGCCGGCGCATCGAGCCGCAGTTCGTCACGCCCACCGGCGGCCGGCTGGGCCGCAGCGGCGGGCGCCGAGACGAGGCCGAAGTTGACGCCGAACAACACCAGGTCCTCGAAGTTCACGCGATTGTCCGTGGTCGGCCGCGACCGCACCGAGAAGTCGGTCGTGGGCCCCACGTCGAGGTACGCGTAAGCGTCCCCCGGTGTCAGCACGCGGCCGTAGACACTGCCGAGCAGCGAGATGTCGGCAACGTCCACCAGGTTGTCCCCCTGCCCCGGCGTGGCGCCGTCACTCACGTCGCCCAGCGCATAGGCCAGCGCGCCGTTGCTCAGGTTCGAGACGGGCGAGCGCGTGCCGTAGCTGTCGGTCACGAACGCGACGTAGTGGTAGAAGTCACGCGACGGCGGAACATCCGCGGTGCCCGATGCGGTGACCGTGGTCACGGCCCAGGGCGCCGGCGGTGGGTAGCTGGGTGATCCCGGTGTCGAGCCGGCGCTCGGCGCGTCGTTGTACTCGGGATAGTTGCCGAACGGCGCGCGCCAGACCTCGACGGTCGACCCCGCAGGCACCGCGCTCCAATCGAGCCGGATGCGCTGGATGCCACTGGGGCCGTTGCCGGTCATCTCGGTGAACGCCGTGAGCGTCGTGATCGCCGAAACCGGCGGGTTCGCGGCGAACTGCACGTCGATCGTGTGGTTCGAGCTGACGGGCGCGAACGTGTAGGGCGACGTGAGCGCCACCGGCGCGGCATCGACGGTGACGCTCGAGACGTGATAGCCCGGGTCGGCGGCGAACGTGAACGACGGCGTGTCGTTGAGGCTCACGAACACGTCGCCGAGCGGGTTGATCTGGCCTTGGGCACCGGCCGTGGCGGTGATACGGGCCTTCACCTCGAGCGACACGACCGACGAGCTGGCCGGCGCGTAGTTCGGATCCCCGAGGTAATCGGCGCGCAGCGAGTGCACACCGACCGCGAGCGCGCTGGTCAAGAGCGCCGCCGAGCCGGCGATCACCGGCGACGCACCCAGCGATGTCGCGCCGTCGAAGAACTCCACGCTGCCCGTGGCACCAGCGGGCGTGAGCGTGGCGGTGAGTGTCTCGGGGGATTGGTAGACGCCGGGATCCGGTGTGGCCACGAGCGCGACGCTCGCGCCGGCCGTATTCACGAGGTGCGAGTGGACCGCCGACGTGCTGCCCGTGTAGTCGGCAGACCCCAGGTACACGGCGGTGATGGATCGCGAGCCCGTGGCGAGCGCCGAGGTGATGAGCTGCGCCGAACCGCCGGCGAGCGGCTGGCTGCCCAGTGACGTCACGCCGTCGAAGAACTCGACGCTGCCACTGGGAGTGCCCGAGCCCGGCGGGTTCGAGACCACGCTGGCCGTCAGCGTGACGCCCTGGCCGAATGTCGAGGGATTCGGCGCGCTGGTGACGCTGGTCGTGGTGCCGGCGGCGTTCACCGCATGCGAGTGCGCGGCCGACGTGCTGCCGCTGAAGTCGCTGGAGCCCAGGTACACGGCGGTGATCGATCGCGACCCGAGCGGCAGTCCCGACGTGAGGAGCAGTGCCGTACCGCCCGAGAGCGGTTGAGTACCCAATGACGTCGCGCCGTCGAAGAACTCGACGCTGCCGGTGGGCGTGCCCGAGCCCGGCGGGCTCGCGGCGACCGAAGCCGTCAGCGTGACGCTCTCCCCCACGACCGACGGATTGGGCGAGCTGGTGACGCTGGTGGCGGTCGCGGCGGCGTTCACGACGTGCGAGTGCGCAGCCGACGTACTGCCGCTGAAGTCGCTGGAGCCCAGGTAGACAGCCGTGATCGATCGCGAGCCGAGCGGCAGCCCCGACGTGACGAGCAGCGCGGAACCGCCCGAGAGCGGTTGAGTACCCAATGACGTCGCGCCGTCGAAGAACTCGACACTGCCGGTGGGCGTGCCCGAGCCCGGCGGGCTCGCGGCGACCGAAGCCGTGAGCGTGACGCTCTCTCCCACGACCGACGGATTCGGCGAGCTGGTCACACTGGTGGCGGTCGCGGCGGCGTTCACGACGTGCGAGTGCGCAGCCGACGTGCTACCGCTGAAGTCGCCGGAGCCCAGGTACACGGCGGTGATCGATCGCGAGCCGAGCGGCAGCCCCGACGTGATGAGCAGCGCGGAACCGCCCGAGAGCGGCTGCGTCCCGAGCGACGTCGCGCCGTCGAAGAACTCGACGCTGCCGGTGGGCGTGCCCGAGCCCGGAGGGCTCGCGTCGACCGAAGCCGTCAAGGTGACGCTCTCTCCCACGACCGACGGATTCGGAGCGCTGGTGACGCTGGTGGCCGTCGCGGCGGCGTTCACGACGTGCGAGTGCGCGGCCGACGTGCTGCCGCTGTAGTCGGCGTCGCCGGAGTACACGGCGGTGATCGATCGCGACCCGAGCGGCAGTCCCGACGTGACGAGCTGCGCGGAGCCGCCCGAGAGCGGTTGAGTACCCAATGACGTCACGCCGTCGAAGAACTCGACGCTGCCGCTGGGCGTGCCCGAGCCCGGTGGGCTTGCGACGACCGAAGCCGTCAGCGTGACGCTCCCTCCCACGACCGACGGATTCGGCGTGCTGGTGACACTGGTGGCGGTCGCGGCGGCGTTCACGACGTGCGAGTGCGCGGCCGACGTGCTGCCGCTGAAGTCGCTGGAGCCCAGGTACACGGCGGTGATCGATCGCGACCCGAGCGGCAGCGCCGATGTGATGAGCTGCGCGGAGCCGCCCGAGAGCGGTTGAGTACCCAATGACGTCACGCCGTCGAAGAACTCGACGCTGCCGGTGGGCGTGCCCGAGCCCGGCGGGCTCGCGACGACCGAAGCCGTCAGCGTGACGCTCTCCCCCACGACCGACGGATTCGGCGAGCTGGTCACACTGGTGGCGGTCGCGGCGGCGTTCACGACGTGCGAGTGCGCGGCCGACGTGCTGCCGCTGTAGTCGGCGTCGCCGGAGTACACGGCGGTGATGGAGTGCGAGCCCAATGCGAGTGCACTCGTGACCATCGCGGCGCTGCCCGCGGTCACGGGCTGCGTGCCGAGTGACGTGGCGCCGTCGAAGAACTCCACCGTGCCCGAAGCGGCCGGGCTCACCGTGGCGGTGAGCGTGGCGCTCTCTCCCACGACGGACGGGTTCGCCGTACTCGTCGCGCTCGTGGTCGTGGCGCCGAGGATGGTGAACACTGCGTCGGAAGGATCGGTCGTCGAGTTGTCGAACTGGTCTCGCGCCGTGACGCGGACCAGGGCCGCATGCGTGAGCGTGGACGGCGGCGTCCAGGCGTGGCTGCCCGAGTTGGGGATGCCGGTCGCGATCGGCGACCAGCTGCCGCCACCATTCGAGGACCATTCGATGTCGATCGCGTCGGACCCGAAGCCCGACGCGTCCGTCGCGCTCCAGCTGATGGTCTGCTCCGTGCCGCCGACCCAGCTCTCGCCACCGTTGGGCGACGTCACCGCGACGACCGGCAGCGTGTTGTCGATGGTCACGCTGCCGGCGGAGCCGATCGCGGACGATAACGTCACGTTGTCGCAGTCGCGCAGCGTCACGTTGTCGATGGTGATCGTGCCCGTGCTCCCGGGGTCGGTGCTCGTGACCGTGATCGTGAACAGTGTCCCAGTGGTCGCATCACTGCCGCACGGGGCACCCAGCGTGACGCCGTCCGCCCCGTACTGGCCATTCCCGAGATCGCGGATCTGGAGACTGGGATTGGCGCCGGAGGCGCTCAGGAACCCGCCCAGCACGATGCTCGACTGGCCCGCTGCGAGCGACAGGTTGCCGGAGAGCGTGAACTCCACGCTGAACCCGAGAACGGGCGTGTTATCCACGCGCGAGATCGTCACCGGGAACGTGGCGGAGGTGTGCGCGGTGCTGAGGACACCGGACGGCGAGCCCACGTCGATGGTGGCCTGCGCCGCGGCGGCGCCGACCGAGCCCGCGAGCAGTGCCAGGCCGGCGGCCAGGCACGCTGCCGAACGGACTGCGCGGCGGGCAAGCAAGCTCAACATGCGGCCTCCCAAAGCTGTGATGTCGTTGCGGTCGGGGCGCGCGTGTTCGGCAAGGAGCCTGCGGCCGTTTCGGTTTCGAGATCGGGACAAGTTCAGGGACCCGCGCGCCGAGTGGCGGCACGGGCCCGGGCTGGGTCTGTGCAAGGCATTACTGGGTAATGCGATAGCATGGGTTGGGCATGGCGGCCGGCACGGGAACTCGCGTGGCCGGGGGAATGGCCGCGTCCGTGACGGCGTGAGACGTGGGCCCCGGGGGGTGTGCCCGCGGGGAACTTTGCGCCCCAACTTGCTGAACCGTCAAGACAAGAGTGGCTTGGGCAAGGAACCAATCATATGAATTGGACCCGACCACGGTGAGAACGCCATCGCATTCAGCAGAGCGCGGCGTGAGAGGCGTGACTCAGCGATGGTCGCCCACCGCCACTCAGTCCACTCGCAGGAGCTCCTCGAGCTTCGTCGAGAGCTCTTCACCCTTCGCTGGCGCGGGGGTCCACTGAGCGACGATGTTGCCCTGCCGGTCGATCAGGAACGCGGCCGGGACGGCCTTCACCCGGAACGCATCCCAGGCCGGAGTGCGATCCGAGTCCATCGCGATCGGGTACGAGATCTTCGCCCCGGCAACGAACTTCTTCACCTTGGACGTGCCGCCCTCGTCGATGGAGACGCCCAGCACACTGAAGCCCCGGCTCGCGTACTTCTCGTGCAGCGCCTGGAGTTCCGGCATGGACTTCCGGCACGGGGCGCACCAGGTGGCCCAGAAGTCGATCAGGACGACCTGCCCCTTGAGGCTCTCGGAGGAGATGGTCCTGCCCGTGAGGTCCTTGAGCTCGAACGCGGGAGCGGGCCGCGGGAACGTCGGCGGGAGGTATGCCGCGGGGTCGGCGTCAAAGGCCTTGGCGCACTTCTCCGAGCAGAAGCCGTACTCGCTGCCCTCGTGCGTCCGGACGGCCTTGACCGGCTCTTCCTCGGCCTCGCCATGAGTCACCTTGCAGACGAGGCAGATGCCCTTGGCCGGTGCGGCATCGGCGGTAGGAATCGCGGGTCCCGCCGTCGTCAGGGTTGCGGCGAGCCACGCCACATGTAGCCACTTCATCGAGTCTCCCCTTTAGAATCCGAACGAGATCGCTGCACCCGCGCTCTCGAGCCAGGCCCAGATCAATGTCGCGCTGAATCGCGCGGTCGAGTAGCTCCCCAACAGGTGCGTCCGCTCACCATCGTACATGGGTTGGAGCGAGAAGCCGCGGCCGAGCTCGAGATTTGCGCCGAACGGGACATTCCAGCCGACGTCCCACTCCGAGTAGTTGAGGCTCGCGTAGGGCGACAGATGCAGCGCGGGGAGGTACTTCGCCACCGTAGCGTAATACGCCTGCGTGCCCTCGGGCGAGCCGATGCGGTCCGAGCTCGTGCCCAGGAACACGGCCGGCCGGCTCTCGGTCTCGGTCAGCACGAACAACGTCGCGAGCGGGCCCACCTCACCCACGACGGGATTGAACTCGACGCCCAGCTGGAGCGTGGGCCGCAGGCGATAATTCGCGGTCATCCGCCAGCGGGGCCGGTCGAGATCCGTGTCGATGTAGCGGGCCGAAGCCACCCACTGCGTATTGAGGCCACTCCCCCGGAGTGGCGCGCCCTCGCCGGGTCAACCGCTTCACGTGGGAGCGGACGCGGTCGGACGCGGCCGGCTGGGCATCACGGCCGTCGTGTCGGCTTCGGCCGCGAAGCTGTCGCGTCCCAGTGCGGCGAGCAGTGCGACCGCGATCAGGAAGCGTGACGGATGCGCCGTCCGTGGCGTGCGGCTCAAGACGGACGGATGATCATCGGGTTCAATAGCATGGAATACCTTGCTGAGAAGTGGAGCCGATGCACGGGACACGGGCGATTCCGCAATCTAGCGACTGCCGCGGGGATCTGGAACTTGGTTGAGCGGTGGTCATAGGACGCCTTCTCGGCGAACCTGACCCGTGGAGCCCCTCTCGCGACCGGGCGCAGCGCGAACCGAGCGCAGGAGGAGGCGTACATAAACGCTGTGATTGCAATGCCTTTCGGGACAATCCTCGAGGGACTGCCGGGCGCCGGGCCACGCGCACGAAGAAAAATAGCTCCCCCCTGTCGATTTGGCCTCGGCTCGTTCGACGAGAGGGTGTAGGCCTGAAGCAGAGGCCTCCGAGGAAGCTCGACACAGACCCCGAACCCGGAGACACGACGATGCGAGTCATGGTGCTGGTCAAGGCGACGAAGGACAGCGAAGCCGCGCTCATGCCGGAGCAGAAGATGCTCGAGGACATGATGAAGTTCAACGAAGAGCTGGTGAAGGCGGGCGTGATGCTGGCCGGCGATGGCCTGCAGCCCAGCTCGAAGGGTGCGCGTGTGCGGTTCGTGAAGGGCAAGACGAGCGTGGTCGACGGACCGTTCGCCGAGACCAAGGAACTGGTGGCGGGCTACTGGATCTGGCAGGTGAAGTCGCGCGAGGAGGCGATCGAGTGGGCGCGTCGCTGCCCGCAGCCCATGCCCGGCGACTGCGAGATCGAGGTGCGGCCGCTCTACGAGATGGAGGACTTCGGCGAGGCCGTCACGCCCGAGATCCGCGAGCAGGAAGCACGACTGCGCAAGCAGTCGGCCGAGCTCAGCAAGTAGCCCCGACCGGGGTCCGCGCCGATCTCACGAGGTTCGTGCGCGGGCCCCGGGCCCGTCTGCTTGATGCCCGGAGCGAAGCTGCGATGATGCGTCGCCATGAAGGCGACCGACCTGCATCGCACCATCGAGGCCGTCTGGCGCATCGAGTCGGCGCGGCTCATCGCCGGGATCGCGCGTCTCGTACGCGACATCGGCGTGGCCGAGGACCTGGCGCAGGACGCGCTCGTGGCTGCGCTCGAACAGTGGCCCGAATCGGGCGTGCCCGACAATCCCGGCGCCTGGCTCATGGCCGTGGCGAAGCGCCGTGCGATCGACGGCCTGCGGCGTGGGCAGATGCTGGAGCGCAAGCACGAGCAACTCGGCGCCGAGTGGGATGCGCAGCAACAGGCGGCCGCGCCCGATCTCGACGCCGCGTTGGACGATGATATCGGCGACGACCTGCTGCGGCTGATGTTCACCGCCTGCCACCCCGTGCTGCCCACCGAAGCGCGCGTGGCGCTCACGTTGCGGATGGTCGGCGGGCTCGGCACCGAGGAGATCGCGCGCGCGTTCCTGGTGCCGACCGCGACCGTCGCACAGCGGATCGTGCGGGCGAAGCGCACGCTGGCGGAAGCACGCGTGCCGTTCGAAGTGCCGCGCGGCGGGGACCGTGACGAGCGGCTCTCGTCGGTGCTGGAAGTCATCTACCTCGTCTTCAACGAGGGCTACTCCGCCACGGCCGGCGACGAGTGGATGCGGCCGGCTCTGTGCGAGGACGCGTTGCGGCTGGGCCGTATCCTCGCCGGCCTGGCTCCCCAGGAGCCCGAAGTGCACGGCCTGGTGGCGCTCATGGAGATCCAGGCGTCGCGCTCGGCCGCGCGCGTGGGCCCCGCGGGCGAGCCCGTGCTGCTGCTCGACCAGAACCGCGGGCGATGGGACCAACTGCTGATCCGCCGCGGCCTCGCCGCGCTCGAACGCGGCGAAGCACTCGGGGGTGCGCGCGGGCCCTACGTGTTGCAGGCCGCGATCGCGGCGTGCCATGCGCGCGCACGCACGGCGGACGAGACCGATTGGGCGCGCATCGCCTCGCTCTACGGAACATTGGCCACGGTCATGCCCTCCCCCGTCGTGGAACTCAACCAGGCCGTGGCGGTGTCCATGGCACGCGGTCCCGCGGCAGGGCTCGAGCTGGTGGACGCGCTGGTCGCCGCGCGAGTCCTCGAGGGCTACCACCTGCTGCCGAGCGTGCGCGGCGACCTGCTCTACAAGCTCGGGCAGTTCAGCGAAGCACGCGAGGAGTTCGAGCGGGCGGCCTCGCTCACGCGCAACGCCCGCGAGCGCGAGCTGCTCGAAGCCCGCGCGCGAGCGTGCGGCGTGTCCCCGTGAGCAGTGGCGTCGGCTGGGCCAGCGGCACCGGCTGCCCACTCGGCGGGAGAGCCGGGATCAACTGATCGTCGGACCGCTCGGTCTGCCTCCGAACGCGTCGGATTGCGGGTCCCAGAACTCCCCGGTCAGGCCCAGGCGCGCGAAGATCTCGCGCATCTCGCCCGGCTGCGGCCGGCGCGAGTCCGGTTGCAGTCGGGTCGAGTACCAGTCGCGCGCCAGCCCCCAGAGCTGATCCATGCGCACCAGCGGTCGCAACGGATGCCCGGTCTCCGAGCACCACTCACGAGCGAGTTCTTCCGACCGGAAGAACAGCATCTTGCTTCAGGTGAAGACGATGTCGTCCCACCACTGGGCTGCGGGGACGAC
>Ga0075429_100001018_pt1 | contig 22359 bp, 17 predicted proteins | sample RhiMetdeltSRZDD3_FD_75295 | JGI IMG/M metagenome (GOLD analysis project Ga0075429, IMG submission 75295) | Populus rhizosphere microbial communities from Tennessee, USA - Rhizosphere MetaG P. deltoides SRZDD3 | ecosystem: Host-associated > Plants > Roots > Rhizosphere > Soil | place: USA... | reverse complement strand
TTTCGCATGATCATCATGTTCGCCGCGCTCGTGGCAGGACTTCAGGTCGCAGGCGTCGCAGTACCGGCACCGAGGCTGGGTTCGCCACGGAGGACAGCATGAAGCCGGAGAAGTCGCTCGGCGCCCGCTGCCTCGCAGGCGTCGGGGTCCTGCTGCTCGTCGCCGCCCTCGTGCCGTCCGCGCCCGGGGCCACGCGGCAGAAACCCAAGCGTGAGCCGATCGTGCTCCTGGACCTGAACTACACGTTCGTCGAGAACCAGGCCGAGGCCGCGAAGTCGGGCGGCGAGGACTTCGGCCGCCGGCTCGAGTTCGAACGCTACCGGAGTTGGCTACTGGACCTCGTGCGCGATGGGCACGTGATCCTGATCACGGCGCGGCCCGAGAAGTACCGCGAGCGCACGCTCGCGCGCATCGACAGCCTGCTCGGCTGGAAGCCCGACGAGGCGTACTTCAACGAGGAGGACCTCCTACCGGCGGTGTGCAAGCAGCGGGTGCTGCTCACGCGGATCTTCCCCCGGTATGGCCGGCCGTCGGACGGCACGCGATACGTCGCCGTCGAGAGCAACCCGCGCACGGCGTTCATGTACGCGGGCTACGGCATCCCCGCCCTGCGCGTGTGGGACGACTGGCAGTACGTGGACTCGACGCGGGCGTCGAAGTAGTCGTCCTGGTCTTGCGGCGGGCAGGGTTCTATGTGGTACGGCCGACGCCGACGAGGGGCTTGGGCTCCCGCTTGGAATACCCTACGGGAATGGGCGTACTATCCCTGCCCCCGTTCGCTCTTTCCGGAGGATCCGCATGAGCCGCATGCGCCCCTTGCTCGCTGCTGCTTTGCTCCTGCTCCTCGTCGCCCCGGCCGGTGCTGGAGAGTCAGCTGCTGACTCTGCGTACCGGGAGTTCCGCATCCCGGAACACAGCTGGTGGCAGTGGGTCGCGGGGGTGTCGGGCGCCGCCAACCACTCGGACCAGAGCGCCTTTCCCGGCCAGAGCTACCGATCGGGTTCGTTCAGGGGCCAGCTCTCCACCTCCGCACAGGGCGGGCACGAGACGGATCCACTGGTCCAGTCGTGGTCGGCCGACGTGCGATTCAATGGGGAGCGGCGCCACGAGGAACAGCTCCGAGTGGACCCCGGCGGAGAGGCCACCGGGGAGTTCTCCAACCGCGGCCTGTTCGAAGTCTTGGGTGCGACGTATTCGCTCCGGGCCTATCCGTGGAGCTTCCCCCTCGCCCTGACGGCCGGCGTGAGCCAGCGATTCGATTTCCAACAAAGCTCCTCCTCGTCTGACTACACCTGGCGCGATCCAGTCACTGTGACTCAGGACCTGAGCTCCATTTCAACCGGTGCTTGGATCTATCGCGCTCAAGTGAATCTCGGGATCGGGGTGGGCCGTGTCCGAGATGCCACACCCGTGTATGAGGCCCAGGTCCTCGAGGATCGCCTGCTCGAGACCGGCGCACTCTCGCGTCCGCTCACGCGGCCGGCCCGCGAGCGCCTCGCGGCGCTGTTCGCCACCGAGGGCCGGTTCGTGTTCGCGCATGGCCGCCCCGATAAGTACTTCTGGGGCGAGATCGGGCGCGTCCTGGCCGAGGACAGCGCCCTGGCCAGCGGCTCGATCGACCTCTATGACGCGCATCGCATCCTCGAGCCGGTGACGATCAGGGGAAGCGTGCTGCGCCCCGCGGGCTGGTTTGTCGGGCCCGCGGTGTACCTCCAGTCATCACAGTTCCACCGTGTCAGCGAGTTTGCCCAGTCGCAGTCCGTGTACGTCGCGGACACGCTGCTGTTCGCGTCCGGCTTTGGGTCCACGACGACCAACTACTCGCGACAGGACGTGATCCAGACCGCGCTGGTCGCGGAATACCATCACCCCGCGGGACATCGCTGGCAGTACGATGCATTCCACGTCACCCGGATCGGCGAGAGCGGGGTTCCGATGTTCGCGAACACGAACGCATCCGTGATGTGGATCGTGTCCGACCGCTGGTTCGTCTCTGGGTCCCTTGGGCACGCCCTCGAGTGGAACGGGCATGGGACCGACCGTGCCGTGGAACGTTGGGACGTCAGCGCGGGCGTGGACGTGAGCTACTTCGTCGAGGATTCCTGGGCGTTCACCGTGACCACGCGCGAGTTCCAGTCTCACCGACCGGACCATTTTCAGCGCGCCGGCGAGTTCGCCTTCAGCATCACCCGCGTGATCTCGGGCCTGTTCGATGCCCCGGGGCTGGTGAGCGCGATGCGGCCGACGCCCGGCGGGCGCTGACGTCCACGCTCCTGGCAGGAAGAAGGCGAGAAGTCGAACGGCGCGGCGGATCCTTCCGCCGCGCCGCTCCTCATCGGTCCCCGCGGGAACCGCGACCCGAATGCGTCGCTTAGTTAATAGTGAATCCCCGCATGTAGCGGTTCACGCGCTCGCCCTCGCGCTCGCGCAGCGACAGGCAGGTGTTCACCATGTCGCTCACCCGCTCCAGCGTCTGGGCCACGCCGGGCACTGCCCGCTGCGGGTCGCCGAAGAATGTCTTGGCCGCGGCCAGCCGCTCCGAGGAGCAGCCCGAGCCCATCATGGGCAGGAACCGCAGCGCTGGCGGCGGGACGCGCTCGGCGATCTTCGGGTAGTGCTCCATCATCCATTGGAACATGCGGTTCGCGAACGCCTCGTCGCGATTGCCCATGCCGCGCATGATGATGAACATCTCGGTGGGCCGCACCTTGTCGGACAGCATGTACTCGAGCGCACGGGCCTCCAGCGGGGGTGCCTCGAACGCGCCCAGCGCGGTGAGGAACCGGTTGCGGATGGCCGGAATCTCGGTGGCCTCGACGCGGCGCTGGTAGTCGTCGAACATCGCGGCGTCGCCGCCCTTTGCCGCCAGCGACACCACGGCGTCGGCGATGCCCGGGTCCACGCTGGTCGAGTCCGCGAGGTACTTCTTCGCGGCCGAGCGGGCGAACTCCATCACCTTCTCGTCGCGGCCGCGATTCGCCAGCCACACCAGGAGCTCGCCGCGCAGCGTGGCGATGGTCTCGTCCTCGCCCGGCTTCTTCTCGTAGCCCACCCGCTCCATCGCCGGCGACAGCGTGCGCCGCACGTACACGGCAAACACGTCCGCGAGGCTGTCGGGCACGAACGGCGCGCGCACCGCGTTCAGGCCATCGATCGTGCTCGAGACCACTTCCGGCTCGGGGTCCTTCCCGAAGTGCGACAAGGCTTGCAAGTAGGTGTCGCCGTGCAGTTCACCGGCGGTCATGAGCAGCGCCAGGTTCCCTAGGAACGCGACGCGCTCGTGCGGATCCAGCACGGTCGCGGCATGCTCGGCGAGCTGCGCCATCCACTCCTCGGGCACACTCCACGCGTAGTAGCCGTGACCGTCACCGTTCGCCATCACCCACACCGGCTTCGCCGGCAGCTTCACCACCACGCTCTCGTCCGTGAGCAGCACGCGCTTGCTGCTCACTTTCTTGCCGTCCGACCACTTGAGCGTCACCGGCACGTGCCACTTCATGGACGGCTGTGACACGCCATAGGGCGTGGCGCGCGACTGCGTGATGCGAACCCCACCCTCGGCGGGCACGACGCGCAGGTAGGGCACGCCCGGCTGGTCCAAGAACGTGGACATGGCCGCGGAGACGTTGGTGCCGCTCGACTGGTCGAGCGCCTTCCACAGGTCGCCGGCGGTGGCGTTGCCCCACTCGTGGCGCTTCAGGTACGTGCGCACGCCCTTCTGGAATGCCTCAGCACCCAGGTAGCGCTCGAACATGGACAGCACGGCGTTGCCCTTGCTGTAGACCAGGCCCACGTTCTGCAGGCCGGCGGCCGAGGCCTTCGTGTTGTCGCGGATCGGTCGCGTGGAAGGCTGCATATCGCCGCCCTTCACGCGCTGCACGCTCTGCAGGTCGTGAAGCCCCTCGCGCATCTGGGGATAGACCTCGTCCGTGACCTTCGCGGCCATCCAGTCGGCGAACGACTCGTTGAGCCACAGGTCGTCCCACCACGCCATCGTGACCAGGTCGCCGAACCACATGTGCGCCATCTCGTGCGCGTTCACGCTGGCGTTCCGGCGGCGCTGCGACACGGAGGCGGTGGCCGGGTCGAGCAGCAGGATGTCGTCGCGGTAGGTGATCAGCCCGGGGTTCTCCATGGCACCGTACGCGAACTCGGGCACCGCGATGAGGTCCAGCTTCTCGAACGGGTAGCGGCTGCCGAACCAGCGTTCGAGTGCTGCGAGCAGCTTGGGCGTGGTCTCGGCGGTGAAGCCGGCCAGCTGCTTCTGGCCCTGGCAGGTGACGACGCGCGCCGGGATGCTGGTGCCGGCGATGGGCGTGTACTCGAACGGCCCCACGGCGATCGCGATCAGGTAGCTGGGCAGCGGCGGTGTGCGCTTGAACGTGACCGTCTTCCAGCCGTCCTTCTCGGTCACCGTCTCGGCCGGAGTGTTCGTGAGCGCTTCCTGTGCTGCGGGGACTTCGAGCGTGAGCTGCCACGGGATCTTGAACCCCGGCTCGTCCCAGCACGGGAACGCCTCGCGCGCGTCGTCGGACTCGAACTGCGTGAACAGGTAGCCGCGCTGCTCACGCATCGCGCGGTACAGGCCCACGGCGCGCGTGCCGTAAAGATGCGTGAACTCCACCTCGAACACGGCCGCGCCCTTGGCCAAGGGCCGTGCTGTGACGAGTGTCTGTAGACCCTGTTCGCCGGTCACGCGCTTGAACGCGACCGTGTCGGTGCCCTGGCGGACCGTGATGCGGACCAGCTTCTGCCCCTCGGAGTGGAACCGCAGCGTGTCCGTCGCGCGCGTCACGTCGAGCTCCACCCGCACGTTCCCCGAATAACTGCGCTTGTCGGGGTCGAGCTTGAGCTTCACGGCCTGGGACCGGGGCGCGATGTCGTTGCCGAGCCGCACATCGGCGGTCTCTGTGTCGGCGGATGCCGTCGCGGCCAGCCAGAGCAGTGCGGCAGATGCGGCGAGCGCAGCCTTGATCGGCGCGATTCGGCGGGCGGGAACGGTCATGGGGCCTCCGGACGGGACGGGTTCGGGCAAGCGAACCGGGGGACATTGCGCCGCCGTGCACGCGCCGCGCAAGCTCGCCCACGGCCGGCGCGACGATCCGGACCACCAGCGCGGCCCCGCACCCCGCGAAGGTCGTGCGAGTCGAGAGTCAGCAGTTCTAGCGCCCGTACGGGGACGGCTTTTCGCCACCGGAGCCAGGTGGCAGAGCAGGCCCGCGCGGACGGGTTTGTGACGCCTCGTGCGCCCGCGTACTGTCGCGCTTCATGACGCCGACAGGGAGGTCGACGGATCACTTGCTGCCCCTGGGCCTCGCCATGTTCGCGGGCGCGATCCTGTGGTACGCGCACGCTCAGGCGTGGGACCTCGGCGGCCGATCGCCGATCCTCTCCTACGACAGTGCCCAGTACGCGCTGGCCGCGCGCGAGTTCGCATGGCACGGGCGGTTCGCCACGCCGTTTGCACTGCCGATCGACCTGGCCACGCACGCCTCTTCGCCGTGGCCGCTGTCCGCCGTGCAACCGGGCCTGGTGCTCGCCGAAGCGCTCATCTTCAAGCTCGCCCCGTACCAGGGCGTCCCGGTCGGCTCGGATCCGCGTGCGTGGCTCACGCTGATCCTGCCGTTCATGAGTTACCTCATGCTGGGAGCCGGCGGCGTGCTCGGGATGCGGCACCTGCTCGCACGCTACGTGCCGGACTCGACGCCCGCGTGGCGCATGGGTGCGCCGGCGGCCGTGGGGTTCCTGCTGGTGCTCGATCCCGAGGCCCAGCATTTCGCGGTCACCGGGCTCACCGAGCTGCCGTTCACCGTGCTGCTGCTTGCGGCACTGCTCGGGCTCGCGCGCGGAGCGGGCGAGTTGTATCCGCTGGTCTTCGGCCTCCTGCTCGGGGTGGCGGGACTGTTCCGCGCCAACATGCTGTGGCTGGCACCGCTGTTCGCGCTGGCTTCGGCCTGGTGCGCTCCTCCCGGCCGGCGACTGCGCGTCACACTGCGGATGCTCGCAGGCTTCGCCCTGCCGCTGCTGCCGTGGTGGTACTACAAGTGGAGCGCGTTCGGTTCTCCCACGTGGGACATCACGCGCTTCGTGGTGTGGGACCAGGTGGAGGGCCGCACCTGGTTCCAGCTCTACCATCGCCCCGCGCCACCGGACGTCCCGAGCGGTGCCGAGGCCGCGCGGCTGCTGGTCGCGAAGATCTGGGGCAACCTGGGCCGGCTGCTGCCGGTGCTGTTGGAGGGCCCGCGCGGCCTATGGTTCGGCGCGCTCGTGGCGTACCTGTTCACACGTCCGCGCCGGCCCCTCGCGGCGGCGGCGGCCGTCGCACTGGCCGGGCTCGCGCTCAACACGCTCGCCGCGTGCGCCAGCATCCCGTGGCTGCGCTTCGTGTTCCCCACGCGCGTGGTCGCCGAGGCCGCGGGCCTGGTCGCGCTGTGGGCACTCGTCCAGCGCATCCCGCAATCCAGTGAACGCCTGCGCCAGGGCCTCTGCGTCACCGCCGCGGTGGTGGCACTGGCGTGGGGTGGCTGGCTCACGCAGCGTGCACTGATCGAAGCGCGCGAGGCCTCTCGGGAGCGCGGCGTGCCCCAGAGCCGCACACTCACCGCGCTGTCGATCGCGTTGAACGAATCGCTGCGCCCGGGCGAGACCTTGATGAGCAATCTCGGCCCCGCGCTCGCCTGGCAGACGAATCATCCGGTGATCCACCTGGCCTACACACCCGGCGACGTGCCGGCCTGCCGTTCGCGGCACGAGTTCCGGCACCTGCTGCTGGTGTTCCGCGGCTCCGAGCGCGCGTGGCCGTTCTGGCAGGAGATCGTCGAACGCAATGGCACCGCTGCGACCATCCCCGAACTGAACGTCACCCGCGAGCGGCGGTTTCGCACGGTGGACGGGTTCGACGTGGTGTGGCTGGAGTTGGGACCCAATCCCGCGTCGCTGGCGAACTCGCGCCCTTAGCCCGGACCCCGGCGCTGCGGGCCCCTCGTCGCGCGCGCCGGGGCGGATTGCTAATCTGCGAACCCGCCGCGCCGACGCACGCTGGTGCAGGGCTTCAGATCCCGATCGTCCCGGAGGCGCCCCGTGGGACCGCAGGCACAGAACCCGAGCTCGAGCGCTCCCGAGTGGGAAGCGCTGCACCAGGTCGCGCGACAGGAGATCCGCGCCCGGCTACGAACCCTGTCTGCGGGCACGGTCGAAGACCTGAGCCGGGAAGTGCTGGTGACGCTGTTCCGGCTGTCGCGACGCGAACGGCTGGTGGATCCCGAGGCCCTCATCCACACGCTCGCACACCGCGTGTGCGTGGATCACGTCCGCCGCCAGCGCGGTCCCGCCGGACGGCTGGACCCAGTGGCCGAAGCGGAAGCGCCACCCCAGCCCGCACTCCCCGGTGCCGCGACGGACATGCCGGTCGACCTGCTGGAGCTGTTCCGGTTCTTCGTGGTGGAACGTTTCCGCGAGCTGGACTTTCCCTGCCAGGAGCTGGCCAAGCGCTTCTACGTCGAACAGAGCTGGTCCACGGTGGCCGAGCAGATGGGACTGCGGCACCCCACGGTGATCAAGCGCTGGGCGCGCTGCATGCTGCAGGTGAGGCGCCTCGTGCGCAGCCAGCAGGGCCGGCTCTGGGAGTGGGCGCGATCGGTGCTCAGCCGATGAGCAGCACACCCCGAGTGGGACGGCGCGGGTGAACCTGACGCGTTCGCACGAGTGGACCGCACGGCGGTTGCTCGGCTATGGCGCAGGCATCCTGGCCGAGGGCGAGACGCTGGAAGTCGAGCAGCACCTGCGTTCGTGCACCGAGTGCCGCACGCAGCTCGCCGCGATCCGGCCGCCGGCCGGCTCGGACCCGCGCCACCTGCCGGCTTCGCTCGTCGCGACCTGGCCGCGCTCGAGCCGGCTGCTGGTGGGGGCCGAGCGCGAACTCGTCGTGCGCCACCTGCACCAGTGCGAGCTCTGCCGCGCGAGCCTCGAGTTCGTGGGCTACCCCCAGGTGCTGGCGTCGCCGCATGCTGCTCCGTCGCGCATGGCGCGCCTGGGCAGGCGGTGGACGACGTGGGCCTGGGCGGTCGGTGTGATCGGCGCGGCCGCGGGTGCGGTCGCGTGGTTGCTGGTGAGCCCGACTTCTTCACTGAGGAACATGATGGCAACGGGTGTTCCGGATGCACGGGGTCGCGCCACACCTGCGGCCATGGTCACGTTCGAGACGGCGGTGGATTCGCTGGCCCGCAGCGGGCTTCGGCTGCCGCAGCCGGGTTACCGCGGCCACGCGCTCGACGTCGGCGTGGTGACGTCGGTCTCGGGTCTCGTGCTCGTGTTGCCGCCCGCGCTGCAGCCGCCCACGCCGGAGATCGGCGTGCGCACCATGACGATGACGCTGGAGCGCGAAGAGCAGGTGGTCGCCACGCACCAAGGGCGCTTCTACGCGCTCGGCGACGCCATCCGGTTGCGCCCCGAGGACCGGCTGGACGCCGGGCTTTACGAGCTGCGGTTCTCGCTCGCGCCTGCCGACACGGCCGGCAAGCCGGTGGTGTGGGCCTACCGCTTGCGCGTGCGCTGAGCTCGAGTGTTCAGTCGGGGCCCGCTCAGCGCCTGGCCGACGTCGCCACCGCGGGTGCGGACGTGCACGGCCGGGCGCGGTCGCCGAAGCTCACCTCACCCTCGAGCACTCGGGCGCGGGCGCGGCCGCGGCCCTGCAGGGCGACGATCTCGATCGCGGCCACGCGCACGTCCTCGGCGGTCCGGACGAAGTCGTCGTCGTAGGTCTCGATCCCCGCACGCCACACGTCGAGCCGCTGCCCCACGAACAATCCCCGCCCCGCGCCGGAGTCGAGCACGCAGTGGCCGGTGTCGGTGCCCAGCACCGAAGCCTGCCACCGCATGTCCAGGCGCTGGTCCACCGCCTGCACGAGTTCGCGCAGCACCTCATCCAGCGTGCCCGCCAGCAGTCCGCTCCCCGGCTCGGCACCCGCGCGGCCGGCCGACGTGGTGCCGCGGCCCGTGCGTTCGCGGTCGATGGTGGTCTCCAGGATCACGCTGCCGTCGCGAACGTCCAGCACACGCAGCAGGACGCGCACCTGTGCTCGCGCACGAGCGTCGAGCGCGCTCACGCCCCAGCGCGAGAACTTCCCGGCCTCTCGGTGCTCCTCGATCTTGAACTCGGCCACGACGCCGGTCACCACCACCTCGGCCTGCGCCATCCTGGCCGCGGCGATCGCCGCGGCATCTTCCACGGGCCGGGTGGTCGGACCGCGGGGTATGGCGAGGATCGACACCTGACGGCCGCGCGACTTCTCGAGCGAGTCGGCGAGCAGGTTCAAGACGATGGTCGCCGGGTCGGCACCACTCCACGCCGCCCACGAATGATCGGTGGCGTCGCTGAGCTTCACGAGTGCGACGCGCGTGCGCGGCGGATCACAGGCGTGATCGGTGGCCGCGCGCGACGGGCCGGCCGCCACGAGGGGGCCGAGCAGCAGCGCAAAGACCGCACCGGCAGGGTGCGGGCACGAGGGTCGGGGGTTCAGGGGAGGCTCCGGTCAGGCCCCGCCGGCGCGGGGAGTTCATGCCTCAGGGCCGGACGTCTCCGGCCTCACGGGACATGAAATGCACGCAACGGACCAATCGCTCACACGCGTAACTCGTTGCCGCGCAATGAGCGCGAGCCTCTCTGCGCGACTGGCGCCGGGTCGGCTCACCCGAGCGCGGGGGTACTCACCCGCTGCGAGGGGCTGGCGTCACCTTCGCCTGGAGTGACGTGCGCCCCCGGCTGATCACGGCCAAAGGCCGGGGCGTTCGTCGCGGGCTCGGCATGCTCTCGAGCTTCGAGCGGTCAGCTTGGCATCACCAGCGAGCTGCCGGGTTCCTCGCCCTCCAGCTGCTGGGGGTACTCCGCCGGCAACTCGCGCAGGCTCTCGATGAACAGCGGCACGTCGTCCGACAGCTCGCTCAGCGCTTCGGGGCCCTCGGCCACCTTGAGGATCTCGTAGAGCGTCGTGCGCTGCGCCGGCGTGAACCCGGCCTCGCGGATCAGTGTTTCGATCTCGGCCACCGTGGTCTTGTTCACGTGGCCCGTGGCGAGGTGCACGTTCTCCTCGAACAGCGTGCCGCCGAAGTCGTCGGCGCCGAAGTGCAGCGCCATCTGCCCGGTCTTCTTGCCCTCGCTGAACCACGACGCCTGGATGTGCTCGAAGTTGTCGAGATAGAGCCGGCTCGCCGCCAGCACGCGGAAGTACATGCTCGCGCCGGCGATGTGCGGCACCTTCGACTCCATCGGCGTGTTCCCGCGCTTGTAGCTCCACGGCACGAACGCGGTGAACCCGCGCGTCTCGTCCTGCAGCGCGCGGACGTATTCCAAATGCTCGATCACCTCCGCCGGGGTCTCGACGTGGCCGTACATCATGGTGGCCGTGGAACGCATGCCCACCTGGTGCGCATGGCGGTGCACGTCGAGCCAGGCTTCGGGCCCGCCCTTCTTGACCGAGATGCGCTTGCGCACGCGGGTCGCGAGGATCTCCGCGCCGCCGCCGGGCAGCGTGCGCTGGCCGGCCGCGTACAGGGCCTCGAGCACGCCGCGCAGGTCCAGCCCGCTCACCTCGGCCATCTGGTGGATCTCGGGCGCCGAGAAGAAGTGCGGCGTGATCTCGGGGTAGCGCAGGCGCGCCTCGCGCACGATCGAGGTGTAGAACGACCACGGGATCTCGGGGTTGAGTCCGCCCTGGAGCAGCACCGTGGTGGCGCCGAACCTGCGCGCGTTCTCCATCATGGCCATCACGCCCTCGACGTCGTGCGTGTAGCCATCGGCGGCGGGCTTGCCCGGCTTGCGGTAGAACGCGCAGAAGTGGCAGTCCACCGTGCACCAGTTGGTGTAGTTGGGGTTGGTGTCGATCACGTACGTGACGATGCGCGGGTCGCAGCGACGCAGGCGCACGTCGTTCGCGAGCGCGCCGAGCTCGACGAGCGGGGCTTCGGTGAGCAGGTGCACACCTTCTTCAGGCGTCAGCCGCTCGCCTCGCGACACCTTGTCTTCGATGCGGTTCCACACGGTCGGGGGTTCCTCAGGCTCGCAGCGGATGGGTCGGGCCCGGAGGCATGGCCGATGGCGGCCACCGGGCGGCAGACGAGGATACATGGTCGCCCGCAGCGCGCCCAACCGGCGCTCGAGCCACTCGCGACGGAAACTGCGGGCCCTGCCCCGGCTCGAGGCCGTCACGCGCTCGCCCCCGAAAAGCACAGCGCCCGCTCCCAAGACGGGAGCGGGCGCGGGTGGGCGCGACAGCCGGCGCTATTCCTCGCGCCAGCTCAGCGTGACGAACTGACCGCCGTACTTCGCGAGCGCCTGCGTGATCGCCTCGCCCGAGTAGAGGATCGTCATACCACCGTTCGCCTTGATGGTGGTCTCGCCCTTCGCGATCATGGCGCCCAGGATCCACGACGAGCCGCTGACGTCGAAGTCGCCCTCGCAGTAGACGAGACCCTTGTAGTAGAAGTCGCCGTTCACCTTGAGGTCACCGTCGACGTAGAGGAAGCCCTCTCCGAACGTGCTGTTCAGGTTGAGGTCCCCCGACCGATCCCTGGGGACGTTGTTGTTGTCGTAGTAGAACACGCCATTCCACTGGGCCTGGTTGCCCACGTGCGGCCCGACAAAGGACCAGAACTCGGCCTGGTCCATGGACAGTGCATCCCATGGCCCGGCGTAGAAGTTCGTCTGGAGCTGGGTGAAGCCCGCGGGATCGCCGTTGGCGCCGGACGCGCCGCCGCCGGTGACCGCGCCCGTGCTCCACGCGCCGGGCACGCCGCCGCCGACGAGTTCATTGCCGATGCAGTGCGTGGCGTCATCGACGAGGCCGCGGCCGTCCATTCCTTCGTCCAGGGGCGTGTCCCCCGGATGGTCGTAGCCACAGATGGCGGCGTTACCCACGAAGTCGATGGTGATGTCCGCGGTGAGCGCGCCCTTGACATTCACGATGTACGGCTTCTGGATGACCTCGCTGACCACCGTGCGGCGCGAGTTGCCAACACGGCCGGTCGCGCGAATGACGAAGACCGGTGAACCGGTCAGCGTGTTCATGGCCACGACCTTGGTCGGGTCGTATCGCATGACCAGCGTCCCCGTCGGGTCCTTCTTCCACGAGATCGTCAGCACGTCCGGTCCCTTGGCGGGCTTGGTGTAGTTGAGGTATTGGCCCACCGGCTGGCCGGTCGCGAGCGCGGTGGAGTCCGCGCCCAGCGTCGGCACGCTGCCCGCGATGGTATTGAAGATCTGGCAGACGTCGTCCGGATCGTTGGGCTGCATGAGTGTCTCTTGGTTGCGGATGCGGGCCATGGCCTCGCCCACACCCGCCTCCGCGACGTTCAGCGTCTCCCGCATGCGCTGGTCGTTGCCGGAGAGCGAGCGGTTGATGCTCGCTCCAGCCATGAGCACCAGGCCCAGCAACGTCATGACCAGCAGGATGAGCATGGCCATCACCAGGGCGATGCCCCGCTCATTCTCGTGCACGCGGAGTCGGTTCATGCTCCCATCCGGATCAGCGGATGAACACCACGAGCGCGCCGGTCGTCGCACTGGACTTCACACCGGCCGCGAGGTCGGTGAGATAGGGCGACGGGGGCGTGGCGGTGAACAACCCGTAGTTGAAGTTCGCCGACGTGAGCGCCGGCACCATGTTGACAATAGTTCCGCCCGACGGGTCCACACCCGAGTTCGGGATCAGGCCCGTGTCCATGAAGTAGATGACCAAGCCGCCGCCGTAGCCCACCGTGGACGTGTGATAGCCCACGGCCAGGTCGGTGCGGCTGGCGTTACCGCCGAAATCACCAGCGTTCATGCTCATCACGAAGCCCGGCACATTCACCGCCCTCGGGATCGTGTACGACCACAGCGTGCTCAGCCCCGTGTTCTTGAACTGGTACACCAGGCCTTGCGACGAGCTGCGCTGCGTGCCGACAAAGATCTCCTTCCAGCCGTCCCCGTCAGCGTCCAGGCATGCCACCGCGGTGGGCGAATTGCCGCCGAACGACACGCCATAGCGCGCGATGAACCGGCTGCCGGCCGATCGGCCGGCGTTCTCGAACACGAACATCTGGCCGTTGTAGTCGCTCGTGCGTGCGGAGACGATCAGGTCCTTGTCGCCGTCGTTGTCCATGTCGGACAGCGCCATGCCCGTGATCTCGCCGAGGAACGACGAGTACGCCAGGTTGATGGTCTCGTCCCGGCTGAACGCCGGGGTCGTCGCGCCGTCGTTGAGCCACACCTCGATCGAGCCCTGGCCGGGCGTGGGCGACTTGGTGCCCACGATGATGTCGGGATGACTGCTGCCGCCCACGTCCATCGTCACCACGGCGGTCACATCGCCGGCGTTGGAGGTGGTGTAGTTCTGGCTCGGGCTGTAGCCCGAGGGCAGGTAGCCTTCGTTGTTGTTGGAGCCCTGCGTGAACCAGACGAAGAAGTTGCCCGCCGCAGAGAATCGAGTGCCGGTGACCAGGTCCGGCCGGAGCGTGTTGTCGTTCTGGTCCAGAGTATCCACCGCCATGGCCAGCACCGAGTTCGGCGCCAAGCGCGAGTAGCCCTGCGCGTTGTTCGGGTTGTTCGCGAACAGCGGCGAGTTGGAGTACAGGTTGAACCACACCGAGACGTTGTCCGTCGAACCGGCGTCGGCGCCGAGGACCAAGTCCACGTCGGTTCTCGCCTCGTTCGTCTTCTTGCCGTTCCAGTCCACCTCGATGAGGTCGGTGGAGGTGAGGGACAGCACGCGGTTCGCGGTCAGCGTGATGACCTGGAAGTTGGCCATGCCGAAGTTCTTGTTGGTCACGGTGGCGGGTGACGCCTGCACCCAGATGCCGCCCAACGACGAGGCCCCGGTCGGGAAGTAGCCCGCAGGCGGCTGCACCCACACCGAGTACGCCTGCGTGCGCGGCGGATCGTTCACCGGCACGTTCATCTGGTAGTTGCCGGACGCGTCCGTGTAGGCGTAGCCCGACGTCGTCGCGCCGCCGTCTCGGGTGGCGCCCACCCAGACGTCGGCGAGGCCGACTTCGGTGCCGTCCATCACGCCGTCGCGATCGACATCCACGTACACCCGGCCCGAGATCTGGCCCATATCGGCGCGCGCCAGGAAGAACGCGTGGCTCTGGGTGCCGCCGTTCGGCATCGTGCCCGACTGGGGGTTCGTGTTTGTGACCACCATCGAGTCCGGCGCGACGCAGGTGATGGTGTACGACCCCACGGTCGTGAACAGCGTGACCATCCCATAGGAGTTGGTCACGCCGCTCGATGCCTCGGGCGTGCCCGGCGTGATGTTGATGCGGACGCCCTGCAGGGGCTGCTCCCCGGTATCCAACGAACCGTTCTCGTTCGCATCGTTATACGCGTTCACGACCACGTTTCCGCCCGAACGCGCCGAGTCCGCGAAATCCTGGATGATGGCCGCGTCCGTGACCGTGACCGAGAACTCGTCCGGCGACATGGCGGAGCTGTAGCCCATGGCGGGCGTGTGCTTGAGGACGTAGGGGCCCGGCAGGGCGCGCAGCTGGTAGAAGCCCGTGCCGTTCGTGTAGCCGACCAGGGTGCCCATGCGTACCGTGGAATTGTCGATGCCGGGTTCACCCACATCGCGGACGTGGTCACCGTCCAGATCGTTGAAGACATAGCCCGACACCGGGAACGTGGCCGTACCGAAGTCCGGCACGCTACGGGCCGCGTTCACCTCGGATTTGATCGTGGTCTGCGGGTACTGGCCCTTCGCATCCGGGCGCGAGGCCGTGGCCGTGACGCGCAGTTCGATGCGGTGGATGTCCTTGAGCTTGGTCGCCGGCACGGGGCCCAAGCTCCAGTCCCACGGCGTGTCGATTCCGCGCATGTACACGTTGAAGAGCGGCGGCACGCCCGAACCACCCGGCTTGCGGATGAGCGCCACACGCTCGGTCACGCCGCCGTTGTCGTTATCCACGTTGTTCGTCGAGTCGCCGTACACCTGGCGTACGAGCACGTAGTCATTGGGGTTCACCGTGGCAGCGGCGTCCGCGCCCTGCGGCGCGGAGATGTCGCCCGCGTTCACCACGCCGTCATTGTTCACGTCGAGCGTGTAACGGATCAGCTCGGCGCCCGTGCGGTAGCGCATCGGCGGGGTGAACGTCGTGCCCACGAGTGGGAACGGCTTGGGATTCGCAAGCGGGTCATACGCCAGCGGCGCGACCGGACCCAACGGGTTGGGTTCGGGATACGGGTACTGGTTCTGCGACAGGATGATCTCCTGCGAGTCCACGTACGCGATGGCCGGCTGCGGGGGGACGGCGTCGCGGTCGGCGCCATAGCCCGCGGTGCGGATGTCGCGCGCCATGAGGTCGAGCGCGGCGCGCGCCGCCATCTCGCTCTCGATGCGCATGGTCGTCTTGTGCTTGCTCTTGGCGGAGTTCTGCAGCACCACCGTCACCGCCACGGCGACGAGCGCGAAGATGACCAGGGTCATCATGAGTTCGATCAGCGTGAAGCCAGCCGACGAGGAACGGCCGGGACGGCTGCAACCAAGAGAAGCACGCATCGGAATCACCGCCTCACGTAGGAGGTCGCCGTCACCGTGTCGCGAGCCCGAGTCGGGGGCCGGTACACGACGTTGACGTCCACCTTTTTCAGGTTTTCGAGGGATCCTGTCATCGTGGTCACCTGGTAGTAGCGCAGCCATTTGCCGCCTTCGAGTGAGTCCATGGCCACGCCTGCCGGATGACGTCCGTCCAAGAGCAAAGGGTCCACCCAGGTCCGTCCGGTGAGGCTCTCCAGCTGCTCCTGCGCGTAGTAGTTCGCTCCGATGAGCAACCGGTCCTGCACTTGCGATCGCGCGCCCTGGGGGAAGATCTGCCCCACGGCGAGCACGCCGACGGCCAGCACCACGAGCGCGATGAGCAGCTCGATGAGGGACATCCCGCGTTCCTGCGCGGGAGGCAGTGGGCTGGTGCGCACGGGTCTCATGCTCCTAACGGACCATCGCCATACCGGAGATCTGGATGCTCACGGTATCGGTGATCCCGAGGTTGTTGACGAGCACGACCGTGCCCGAGGTGCTCACCCGGCCATTCCGGCCGAGCGTCAGTGATGCGGGAGTGGCCGACGTGTACTGGATGCCGTTCGGGAGCACGTAGCTGTAGCTGCGGCCCTGGCTCACGGACGTCCAGCCGTATGGCGCCGACGTGTTGAAGTTCAAGACCACGTCCTGGCCCGTGGACATCGCTTTCGAGCGCTGAAGGTGGACGGTCTGCACCAGGTTCTCGGCCGAGCCGCGCAGCGACTGGGTCTGCGAGTACCGCCGGTACCCCGGGACCCCGAAGCCAATGAGCATCCCGACGATGGTGATCACGATCATCAACTCCACCATCGAGAAGCCCTTGCTGGCGTGTGTGGCGGGAGTCATTCGGAATGCCTCGGGGAAACGGTTCGACGACAGGACGCGCGGGCAGAACACCCCTCGGCTATCGGCAGTTCCGGACAAGGACTGAACGGCCGAGATGCCCCGAAAGGTGCGCTCACGGACCGCCCGTGGCGGGTTCGCCATGGGACAGCCCCTCACGCTTACTGCACGAATCCTGCCAAGTGTTCCCAGCCGTCCGGAGCGATTCGAAACGCGGTGTGCCCGTGCATCTCGGCAAGGTTCGGGGTCTATTTCCCATTGGCTTCCTGACGAAGCTTGAAAATCGAAGCGGCGAATCATGCGAGACGCATGCGCGCCGGGAGCGGCCCGCGCGCGCGTGGGAGGGACAGCGGGTGCAGCGGGACGCGCGATCTCGTGCGGTCTGCAGGGGCGCGTTCGCTCTACTAATTGCCGTGGCCGCGGCCCCGGAAGGGAGCCGCGGCCACGCTGAGCCGAAGCGGGTGATGCCGCGCGCCGGTTACTGGCCGTCGCCGTCCAGCAGGTTGCCGAGACCGCCGAGGATCGAGCCCTGCTCGCGACCGCCGCGGCCGACCTGGGGAGCTGCCGCGAAGATGCGGCTGGCCAAGCGCGAGAACGGCAGCGACTGGAGCCACACCTTGCCGGGTCCGCGCAGCGTGGCCAGGAACAGGCCCTCGCCGCCGAACAACACGGTCTTCACGCCGCCTGCGAGCTGGATGTCGTAGTCCACACTCGGCTGCATCGCCACGATGCAGCCCGTGTCCACGCGCAGGGTCTCGCCCGGGGCCAGTGTCTTCTCCTCGAGCGTGCCGCCGGCGTGCACGAACGCCCAACCATCGCCGGTGAGCCGCTGCAGGATGAAGCCCTCGCCGCCGAACAGGCCGGCGCCGAAGCGGCGGGTGAACGCGATGCCCAGCTGCACGCCCTTGGCCGCGCACAGGAACGAGTCCTTCTGCGCGAGCAGCTCGCCGCCCAGCTCATGCAGGTGCAGCGCGATGATCTTGCCGGGATAGGGCGCGGCGAACGCCGCCTTCCGCTTGCCCTGCCCCTGGTTCTGGAACACGGTCATGAACAGCGACTCGCCCGTGAGCAGCCGCTTGCCCGCGTTCATGAGCGTGCCCATGAAGCCGCCCTGCTGCGCTTGCTGCGAACCGTCGCCGAAGATGGTCTGCATCTGCAGGCCGTCCTCCAGGTACATCATGGCCCCGGCCTCGCCCACGACCGCCTCGCCCGGGTCCAGCTCGATCTTCACGAACTGCATATCGTCGCCGAGGATCTCGTAGTCGATCTCGTGCATGGTCGCCATGATCGGATGCTCCTCTCGTCGCGCCGGCCGCGCAGGGTGCGGGTCCCGGCCGGTCGGCCGGAGCGCCGCGCCGGTGAGTGCCGGTCACGGGGGATGGATACGGAAGCGGGCGCCGCGTGTTGCGGCGGGGTCAGTCCGCGGCGAGCAGCCCGTGCTCGCCGAGCAGGGCCTCGAACCGCGCCAGGCCCTGTAACTCCTCGGGGCCGAAGCGGTAATGGAAACGGCGCAGGTAGCCCTCCATCTCGGCGTGGCTCCAACCGGCGATCGCCACCCGGCGCGCGACCTCCGGCAGGGACGTCAGGCCGGCGGCGAGCGACGCCTCGAGGAACGCCCGCAGCTCGGTCTTGAGCGCGGGTTCGAGTGCCGAGCGCACCGCCCACGCGGCGTAGACGAACGGCAGCCCGGTCCACTCCAGCCAGTCGGCACCCAGGTCGAGCGTGTGCACGAACCCCTCGGGCGGCCGGCTGCGTGTGGCCATGGCGGTGTCGCCGATCAGCAGCAGGCCGTCGGCCTGCGCGGGCTCGAGCCCGCGCACGAAGCGCACGCCGGTCAGCCCGCGGCGCACGTTCAGGAGCAGCTTCAGGAGCCGGATGCTGGTGCTGGTCTCGGGCGTGACCGAGATCAGCGCGTCGCCGAGCGCGTTGGCGGGACGGCGCGAGAACAACAGCACGCTCAGCACCGCGCCACGTGCCGCCACGCCCATGGGTGCCAGCATCTCGAAGCGATCGCGCAGCCGCAGGAAGTCGCCCGTGGCCATGAGTCCCAGGTCTACGCTGCCGGCTTCGGCTTCGCGGCCGAGGTCGCGCGGGGGCAGGTTGCGCACGGCGAACGGCGCGTCCGCCCACAGCGCATAGAACGGCGCGGCGTTGGCGTACGGGATGCGTGCGGCGACGGTGCCGGTGATGGGGCGCGTGGGGTTCATGCGGACGGCGAGGATACTGCGCGTGATGGGCGTCAGTCGAGTGGTTGTGCCTGGGCGGAACGGCGAGGGGTTGTGCCCGGGCGGAGACGGCGAGAGCTTGTGCCCGGGCGGAGACGGCGAGAGGCATCTGTCCTGAGAGGACGCTCGCCTCCGGCATCCTGCCTCCGGCTCACTCGTCGCTTCGGTCGCTCCACCATCCCTGGCGCCGCTCCCTGCGCGGCGCCTCTCAGGCCAGATACCCCTCGCCGTTCCGCCCGGCCGCGAGTATCGCCGTTCCGACCGGGCACCACCTCTCGGCATCCCGACCGGGCGCGACCATCACTTCAGCCGGCGGCGATCATCGCCGTCTCCGCCCGGGCACTACCTCTCGCCGTCCCGCAAGCGCGCGACCATCGCTTCACCCGGCGGCGATCGCCTCGAGGAAGGCGGCGCCGTAGCGCTGGAGCTTCACGGGGCCCACGCCCGGGACTTCGAGCAGCTCGCCCTCCGAGCGCGGCCGCCGTCCGGCCATGCCGCGCAGGGCTGCGTCGCTGAACACGATGTACGCGGGAACGCCCTCGGCGTCCGCGAGCCGCTTGCGCACCGCGCGCAGCCTCTCGAACAGCTCGTCGGCGTCCGGGTCGGCGCCCGGCACCACGCCGCGGCCGGCCATGCCGGCCGTGGTCGCTCGCGTGCGTGCACCCGCCACGCCTCCCGCCGAAGCCACGAGCGCCTCGATGCCCTCACCGGAACACGCGTCGCACGCCACCCCGCACGGCTCGAGCACCTCGTCGAAGTGAGCGCACGCGGCCTGGTGGCGGCAGCCGAGGCTGTCGAGCAGCCGGAATAGCTCCACCGTCTTGCGCCGCGTGTCGGCGCGCTGCTCGGGATCCTCCACCGAGTCCAAGAACGAGTCGTAGCCGATCACGTCCGCCCACGAGTAGTAGACGATGCACTCACTCGGCAGCCCGTCGCGGCCGGCGCGCCCGATCTCCTGCATCCACGCCTCGATGCTCTTGGGCATGTCGCGATGCACGACCAGTCGCACGTTGCTCTTGTCGATGCCCATGCCGAACGCCACGGTGGCGACGATGACGTCGATGTCGTCGCGTGCGAACGCGTCCTGGTTCCGCGCCCGCACTTCGTCGGGCAGCCCGGCGTGGTACGGCGCCGCGTTCACGCCGTGCGCGGCGAGGTACTCGGCGGTGGATTCCACGCTGCGCCGGCTCATGCAATACACGATCGCGCTCTGGCCCTTGCGCGCGCGCAGCAGGGCCAGCAGGTCCTTGCGCACGTTGCGCGCGGGCTTCGCGTGTCCGCCGGCAGGCTTTCCCTCGCCCTTTCGCACGCCGATGATGCGCAGGTTCGCGCGGTAGAACGAGCCCTTGAACCCGTCGGGCTTCTTCATGCCGAGCTGGCGGATGATGTCGCCGGCCACCCGGCGCGTGGCCGTGGCGGTCAGCGCCAGCACCGGGATCTCGCCCAGTTCCTGTTTCAGCCCTTGCAGCTTGCGGTAGGCGGGACGAAAGTCGTGGCCCCAATGGCTGATGCAGTGCGCCTCGTCCACGACCACCAGGCTCACCGGGCAGCCGGCGATGAAGCTGCGCAGCGAGCCCTCGAGCGCTTCCGGAGCCAGGTAGAGCAGTTCGATGTCGCCGCGGCGGAACGCGGCCAGGCGGTCGCGGCGCTCCTCGAACGATAGCGTCGAGTTGAGCACGCCGGCACGGAAGCCGAGCCGCACCAGCGCGTCCACCTGGTCCCTCATCAGCGAGATGAGCGGCGAGATCACGAGCACCGCGCCGGGCAGGAGCTTGGCGGGCACCTGGAACGTGAGCGACTTGCCGGCGCCCGTGGGCATGACGCCGATGCAATCGCGGCCCGCGAGCACGGCATCGATGATGCGGCGCTGCCCGGGCCGGAACTCGCGATAGCCGAAGATGGTCTCGAGCACCTGCTGCGGGTCGGTGAAGTGCGCGGAGTGGAAGAGCGGTGTGCTGGAGTCGGACACGAGGACTTCCCTGACCGGGAGCGGGTGGAAGGCTAGCGTTGCGCGGGCGGGGCGGGAATCGGTGCTGCGGATGCTGCCCGGGACGACTCGCGGGTCGTCTCGCAGGACGCACCGAAGCATGCATCGCAGGTCATCATGGCACGAACTCCGGCGAGACCACCGGCAGTCCGCGCTCCCTCCACGTGCTCCAACCGCCCTCCAGGGCCACGACGACGCTGTAGCCCAGTCGCTGGAGACTGTCCGCCGCGAGCGTGCTGCGGTGGTCGCCGTCGCAGTAGAGCAGGATGGGTGCGGCCCTGTCCGGGATGGCCTGTTCGATCTCGCGCTCGAGCGTGCCGCGGCCCAGGCGGTGCGCGCCGGGCAGATGGCCCCGGGCCCACTCGGACTCCTCACGCACGTCGATCAGGATGTAGCGTTCGCCGGCCTGGAGCCGCGCCAGGAACTCTTCGATCGAGAAGCGCCGGACGCGCTGCTGGGCGTCCTCGACCAGCTTCAGGTAGCCCGGCGAGAGCGCGTGCGCCATGCCGGCCCCTAGGCCGTTGCCGCGGCGCGGGTCACGGCGTGGTCCGGGCTGGCAGCGGCCGGTACCTCGCGGCGCGGGTACTCGCGGATGACGCGGTAGAGCGCATCGCGCTGCACGGGGATCTTCCCGGCCTCGCGGATCATCTGCACCATTCCGGCCTCGGCCATGCCGACCGGGCTCTTGGCGAGCGCCGCGTGCGCGATCTTCTCCTGGCCGATCGTGCCGTCGAGATCGCTGGCCCCGAAGTGCAGCGCGGCCGCCGCCGTATCCTGGCCGAGCATGATCCAGTAGCCCTTCACGTGCGGGACGTTGTCGAACACCAGTCGCGAGACGGCGATCGTTTTCAGGTCCTCGATCGCGGACGCCTGCCGGCGCACGAGTCCGGTGGCGCCGGGCTGGAACGCCAGCGGGATGAATGCGAAGAACCCCGGCGCGCGCTGCTCGAGGTCGCGCAGGTCGATCATGTGCTGCACGCGCTCGGCGCGGGTCTCGATGTGGCCGTAGAGCAGCGTGCTGTTGCTGGGGATCCCCAATCCGTGCGCGATCTCGTGGATCTCGAGCCAGCGCTTGGCCCCGATCTTCTGGTGGAACAGCTCGCGCCGGACGCGCTCGCTGAACACCTCGGCGCCGCCGCCGGGCAGCGCGTCGAGACCCGCGGCCCGGAGCTCACGCAGCACCCACTCCGCCGGCTGCTTGGTGAGCCGGCAGAAGAAGTCGATCTCGACCGCGGTGTAGGCCTTGACCGACAGACTGGGCTTCTTCTCTTTCACCCAGCGGATGATCTGGAGGTAGTCGTCGAACCGCCACTTGTTGTGCAGGCCGCCCACGATGTGGATCTCGGTGATCTCGGGATCCACGTGCGCGAGGATCTCTTCCTTCGTCATCGTGTAGGCACCCGGAGCACCGGGCTTCTTGGCGTAATCGCAGAACTTGCACGCGAGCACGCAGACATTCGTGGGGTTCAACTGGCGGTTCACGGTGAAGAACACGCGGTCGCCGTGCCGGTCGCGAGCGAATGCGTGCGCGAGGCGGCCCAACTCCATGACCGGGGCGTCGAAGAGCCGGACGCCGTCCTCCTGGGCGAGACTCTCGCCGCTCAACAGCTTCTGGCGCGCGGCCTCGACGCCGGGATCGCGGAGGCGCAGTTCAGACACGTGTGACAAAGCCGGCCCTCGGGTCTCGTGGGGTCAGGTGCGGGGTCTCAGAACCGCCGCAGTATAGCGGTGCGCGAGTGCGGCGTCACACGCACGA